>MRWG01000301.1_pt1 | contig 73484 bp, 81 predicted proteins | sample 1013341 | NCBI WGS metagenome assembly MRWG01 (sample SAMN06117577, study PRJNA244670) | biofilm metagenome | biome: Water; feature: Cathode Biofilm; material: Biofilm; isolation source: microbial consortium enriched at the cathode of a solar microbial fuel cell | place: USA: District of Columbia ...
ATCTCCTCAGGCTTGTGACGCTTCCTTGCCATCTCTGATCCTCCTTGTTCCAAAACATCAGGATGGACCAATTCAATGGGGGAGGCTCATTGTTTGGAGCGCTTGTCGCATTTCTCGGTCCAAATTTGATCGGCGCGCAGACCGGTGCCTGGCTTCTGTTCGGCGTAATCTACCTGATAGTCGGGCTGGCTTTGTTGCTCGGTAAGGGCGGCCTTATCAAACACAAGGTCGACCTTGCGCCCGCATCATGGAGACGCGCCAAGAGTCCATTCGTTCTGGGGTTGGCTTTCGGCTTGAATATACCTGCCTGTGCTGCGCCGATCTTGTTCGGATTGCTCGGATTGGCCGCGACTGTCGGCACAGTAGCAACCGGGTTTGCTATGATGTTTTTCTTTGGCCTCTTCCTTTCATCACCACTGGCTGTGTTCGCAGCCGTACCCCGATTTGCAGTCTGGCTTCAAAATCTGGGTGCACGATTGAAAAGGAATGGTTGGTTTGTTGGGGCCATCTTCGTTTTGCTCGGGGCCTGGTCCATCTGGTTCGGCATTTTTGTGGACCCAGCAAACTGGAGCGGAAAATGAGCACCCGTGGCCGGTTCAGAAGTGTTGCGACGGCAGGCATCACATTTCAGGCAGGGTCAGCCGCAGTTGATTCAGCAACCATCATGTCCGCACTGATCTTTCAACTGACAGGCAATCCCATTCTGGTCGGAGCCGTTACCGCGATCCTGCGATTTGGCTGGTTGTTTCCACAAATTTTTGTTGGCTTCCTGGCACAACGCAGTGGTGCCAGCATGCGCTATTATTTCATCGGCGCATTCGGACGTGCGGGGTGGATGGCGGCGCTGGCAGCGGTCCTTTTTTTTGGAGCCGGACTGCAGACAAATCTGCTGGCCGTTCTTGTAATGTTGATCTGGACTGCATATGCATTCACTAGCGGAATAGTTGCGGTGCCTTACACTGATATTGTCGCGCGATCAGTTCCCTCGGAACTGAGAAGCCGTCTGCTGGCCACGCGCTTTTTCGGCGGCGGCCTCCTCGCATTGGCGGTCGTGGCCATTGCCGACCACGTGGTCGGGACCCTCGCCTTTCCCCTTTCCTATGCAGCAATCATCACAGTTGCCGCGGCTTTGATGTTTCTGTCGTCTGTCGTGTTTTCCGCAATGGGGGAGCCGCAGGCGGCTTCTGATAAGGCGAGCAGATCCACATTCTTCCAGTACCTGAGGGATGGCGTGACCGTGTTCCGAACTGACCTGAATTTTCGAAAATTCGTATACGCGCAATGGTGCGGTGGTGCCGTGCTGATGGCAATGCCTTTCTATGTCGTGCAGGCTGATTCCGTCGGAGTAAGCCTCGAGAACGTCGCGTTGTTGCTGGGCGCTCAAACCGCAGGCAGTCTCGGCTCAAATGTAATATGGGGCTGGTGGGGTGACAGGTTGGGCAAAGTCAGTCTGTTGAGAGTGGTCTCGATCGGGAGGATCCTGCCGCCCGCCGCTATTTTGATTCTTGCACCGGCTCAGTTTTTTGGACCCGACCAGATGCTGTTCCTGTTCGTCGGGACATTTTTTGTCCTCGGCGCGCTCGCCAATGGCCTGACCATCGCGGTTATCGGATTCCTGATGGAAATCTCACCCGACGACAGGCGTCCAGCCTATACCGGCTATTTCAATGCGATCACGGCACCGTCGTTCCTGTTGCCGCTGCTTGCGGGCATTATCATCTCGATGTTCGGACTATCCATCATTTTCATGATCTCCTTGGTGGCCGCGATTCTTCAGCTTTTCTTTCTGTTCAGAATCGCGACCAGGGAAGCCAGATAGACGGGGATGGCAGGCTGTTTAACCGATCTGCCCAAGAACCGGAAACGTGCCCAGTAGCCAGAACGCAAACGCCGAGAGGTATCCGCTCATCATCGCCACACCCACAATCACTACGACTAGGCCCGCTCCCTGATGGAGGCGACGGCCCACACGACCAACGGCACGCAACCGCCCGGCCAGTTTTTCCGTGAACACTGCGGCGACTAGAAACGGGACACCAAGTCCGGCGGAGTAGATAGCAAGCAAGATGATCCCCTCCACGACCGTTGCCGAGGCCGCGCTGGTCATCAGGATCGTCCCGAGTATCGGCCCAATGCATGGTGTCCAGCCAAACGCAAAAGCCAGACCGAGCACGTAAGCAGAGAACGGGCGTCCACCGGGTATCTGAAGGTGCAGGCGAAAGTCCCGTTGCAGGAAGCTACCGGATGCGACACCCAGCATGAACAGGCCAAAGAGAACAACGACCGCTCCGCTGACAATGTTCAGCTCATACTGATAAACAAGCAATGTGCGACCGAGCGCGGTCGCACTGGCTCCGAGTATGATGAATACTGTGGAAAATCCAAGGACGAAGCACAAACTGAGGCCAATCGCAGCAATCGTCTCTCTATTTCTTCCTCGCGTGGAAGCCGGGCCAGAGGATTGACCGGCGATATAGGAGACGTATCCTGGTATGAGTGGCAACACGCAGGGTGACAAAAAGGAAATGGAACCCGCCAGAAAGGCGGCCCCGATACCCAGCAATGTCAGCTCTGCCGTCATCTGGTTTCGTCATTCAGGCTGGCCACAGGCCTGAGTGCCCACCAGAAGGCCATGCCGGGTACCACAAGCCATTGTAGCAGTGGGCTGAGGCCTGTTCCGAACCATGGCATCACGGGCATGATCTCCCGGTAGGCCCAGGCTGACCGAACATCGATATTCAGCCATTCGCTGAAGATGGTGTAGGCGATCCCCATCGTCATTGTGGCGGCGATCACCGGTCTGACACCTTGTTGCGGCCAATCGTGCCGGCCCAAAGCCAGTAGCGACAATATGAGCGTGCTCGACGCGATCAACAGGTCACCGGCGGTGCAATGAACGGCTGCAAACGCATTCTCGCGGAAGGGGGAATCAGTCCAGATTGTGTATAGTGGAAGGTGCAGGAATTCCCACGCAAGATTGCCGATTGCACTGACGATGAAATAACGCCGCAGGCTTACCAGCCAATTTCGTCCGGATATCGGCGCATTCTCTTCGGCACGTGTATCGCTCTTCAAAACATGTTCCTCATTCTCTCCCAGAACCCTGGTTTGGATTGCAATTTCGGCGGCCAAACCCGATGGGAGAGACCGTTGACGTAGAGTAGGAGGTTCACGGGCTCGAAATTCAGCCCATGAAAATTCGCAGCCCATCGACCGCCACGATCGATCACATGAGTAACAACGCCGTGCACTTGCATTCCATCATCCATGACCTTGAATTTGTGCCCATATTGCTGGACGAGGGATCGCGTTTCCGCCTCATCCTGATCTGGCAATTTGGTTAGAAAGGACCAATTGACCTCATTCAATCCATGTAATTCACCAAAATTCATAACATTTTCAGCAATATCCCTTTCTGGATCAGTGGTAATAGTTATAAACTGAACCATATTTTTCATAGGTGTCTGGTTGATCATTTTCTGCACGTCGGCGATTTTCTCCGCGTGAAGCGGACAGATATCGGGACATCGGGCATATACAAAATGCAGGATCAGGATCTTGTCTGCGAGATCCCGTAGCGTCACGGGATTACCTCGCAGGTCAGCGAGTTGGAAGTCCGGCGCTGGTCTGTCGATGATCTGGAAATAATTCGATTTTGCTGTCAATTCAGCATCAAGAGACTCACCGGGATGATTTGCTGTCGCTTGGCCGGCAAATACCAGGAAAACAGCGACTAAGAGAACTGGGAAAAATTTTGATGGCATACGGATGCTCCCATGAAGCGAGCGCGTCTGCCGCCCCGGAAGGCGGCAGACGCTGGTTGGCTAATCAGCCCTTGTCATCAGATGAAGGATTGTCTGCCTTCATGTGATCGCTCATGGCCGACATCATTTTGTGACATTTTTCCATCATTGGTGCCATCTGCTGCATCATTTTCATCATCCCGGCCATTTCGCCTTCCTGCATGTCATTCTGCATCATGGACCCATGCTCCATCGTGCCACCGGGTGATTTTTCGGCGCCGGCAATGGCGGAGACTGAGGCCATTCCTGCCATGGCCACAGTCAATGCGAGTACTTTAACGATCTTGAACATCATATTTTCCTTTCGAAGGGTTGGTGGTGGGTTGGCAGTTCACGAGTGAATGCTGCCTTTCGCCGACGGCTGATTGTCGGCTACGGGTTGATCAGAGCACTTCCTGTCTGAACAACCGGGAACTATCGGACTGACGTACCATAATTGAGGTAGGAGACGTAAGTGCCTGATAGGAAAGAGAAGCACGAAATCGAAGTGACGCCCGAGATGATCGAGGCGGGAGTGGACGCTTTGCTTGAAATCACGTTGAGCGTGGACGATTCTTCGGGCGCGGTACGATCCGTTCTAAACGCGAGCCTTTTGGCATCCGAGGAATGTGCGCCCCGAAATAGAATTTTGGAGTTCCTTCCGGCGGGCTGATTTCGGCTATATGATGAAATACGGTCGAAATAACATGAGTTTGCTCTGCTGCTTTGTTGGCTAAGTCGTGAATGTCTTCGGCAAATATCGGGTTTAACGGATTTTTCGCGTAAAAACATGCCGGTTTCGCCTTTTTAGCATCCTTTCCCGGCAGAAATAGACCCCACATTCCGTGCATGATATGATTTCGCTTTTTTATTAATGAACCCATATCGTCGTGAAAGGTTTTTATCATTGATTTTATATTATCATCTTTTATGCGATGGCGTGATTTATTTAGAAGATTGACTAACGGACCCGTTGTCAAGTCGCCCAACATGGCGATGGCGGCGTTGGGGTCCGGAGTAAGCAGTAACGAGACGGAGTTGAATACAAAATGATCAATCTGTCCCCACACGACAGTTAGCCGGCCAAGCTCTGTGGCTTGATCAGCGGTGAGTGTGATCTGATATTGCGGCCAAATCGTGCTAGATTGAGGATCGGTCATTTGAAGCTCTCAATGCAAAGGTGGAAAAATGAGCCAGGACGATCAAAGCAGCCCGGAGCGCGAGCGCGACGAGATACTGCGCCGCTTGCTGAAAACGCCCCCAAAGCCGCGCGAGAAACCGCCGCGTAAGCGGGATCAGTCCAAAGGGGCTTCCAAATGACATTGCCTGCATCGAAACCAATCGACGCGCGTATTGCTGCTCTCGATAGGGATCATGTCGGCATGGACGCCTCGGAGAATCCAGCAATCGGGGCATTGGACTTTCCCCCCGATCTTGAGGACAAAGCTGTCAAAGCGATCAATCGCCGACTGCGCCAGCTCAAGCGCCGCCTTCTTCTCCGCTATTGCATCCTCAAGTTTGAGTATCTCTGCCTTGAAGCTTACCGCGTCTGCTTGCGCGGACTCTACAGCCTCTTTGGCCCGTTCAGAAAACGGCCTTCGGAACGCCGCCATTCGCAATCCCCTCATCGGACGAAGTGAGCACGTTCCGCAGCCTAGCCCTTTCCGACTGTCTTCCGCCAGCGGATGAACGCCCTAGCGTGCTGCCTAGGCGTTCGCGGCTTCACGAGGCTGTTGGTACATGAGGCGCTTGCCCTTGGCCTGACGAAGCAGGGTTTCGGCGCGCTCGCCATCGTCCATGGTCCGCGTGTTGTAGCGGAAATCGAACTCCGCGAGATAGCGGTGCAAGTGGGCTTCTGAGAGGTTGTGGAAGGTGCCGTAGACGCCACGCTTGAGGATGGCGAAGTAGCTTTCGACCGTGTTCGTGTACCAGAACCCGCCGCGCACATATTCGTCGGCGGAGTGATTGACGGCACCGTGACCGGCAAACTCGCGGCCCATGGTCGGATAGACGGTGCTGTCATCCGTCATGAGGTAGGAGGCGCGGTCTGCGTTCTGCACGAGGATCGGGCGGAGTGTCTTCGCGTTGACCTTGGTCACGCTGAACGAGCGGGCTTCGCCATCGCGCTCCACGAGGGAGAACACGGCCATCTTCTTGGGCACGGGCTTGGACTTGTGGGCATTGCGCGCCTTGCCGCCGATATAGGTTTCATCGGCTTCCACGACCTTGTTCTCGCCGCCGACAGGACCGCGCGACGGATCGAGGGCGCACTCGCGGAGACGGTGAAACAGGAACCATGCGGTTTCGTAGGTGACGCCCAGCATCCGCTCAAGCTGCTTGGCGCTCATGCCCTTCTTGGAGGACGCCATGAGTTGTGCGGCCAGAACCCACTTGTGCAGGGGAACCTTGGACCGCTCCATGACGGTGCCGACAGTGACGGTGAACGGCTTCCGGCAGTTCTTGCACTTGTGGACGCCGGGGCGCGTGGACTTGCCCATGAGCTTGGTGATGCGCTCGCCGCCGATACCGCAACGGGGACAGACGGGACCATTGGGCCAGAGCAACGCTTCGAGGTGATCCCGCGCGGCGTCTTCGTCATGGTAGATGGGCTTGGAAAGATCGACTTTCATGAGTATACTCCTGCCATGGATTTAATATGGCTCTGAACCCGTGGTACGTCAAGCCGATACTTCCCGAACAACCGCGCATACAAAGGCCCATCGCGCACATCAGAACGCAGGGCAACAAGCTGATAAGAATTGGCGCAATGCCAAACGCGATCAGCGAATTCTGGTACAGAAGGGCGATCAGGATAGCACCCGCGACACCAAGCAACGAAAGCCGTCGAGGCGACATTTGAAGCCGCGACCACCCTTTCACGAAATTTCTTCTGAGCCGCTCACTGGATTGATTGAGTTCCATTACTATTTCCTTCCTGCTCGCTCTGCCGCGATGGTTTTTTCGAAGAATGCGATCATTTCGGGTGTGTCCCACTCGGCTGGTCCGATTATTCGTGAGAGTTCCGCGCCGTCGGGGTCTATCAACAAGGTTACCGGTAGCCCGTAGGCCCCTAGATTCCGGGCCGATGCGCCCGTTTCATCGATGAGAAGCCGAAGGTGCTTCACTCCGATCTTGTCGAAAAATGCCCGCACCACCTTCGGGCCTGCCCGGTCTATTGAGAGGGCGAGAACCTCAAAATTCTCTCCTCCAAGTTTGCCCTGGAGTCTGTCCAGCGTAGGCATTTCGTGGCGGCACGGCGGACACCATGTCGCCCAGATGTTGAGCAGGATGACCTTGTCGCGCCAGTCCTCAAGTGTCAGGCGATTGCCCGTTTCGTCTGCAAAGACGATGGCGGGAACGGGACGCTTTGCGTCGTGAAGCGGCATGGTTGTGGGTTCAGCTCCCGCTGAAACGGCGGTGAACAGAAGAAAAAATGATGCAAGAACGGATATTCTCATTGAGCCATTCCCTCCGAGCTTTCTCTCAGTCGTTCGACGAGTGGCAGGATCGTGTTCGTCAGTGCGTCAGGCGTGACAGGTCCGATATGCTTGTAGGCAATGCGACCGTCCCGACCGATCACGAATGTTTCGGGGACGCCGTAGACGCCGAATTCGATCCCCACTCGCCCGTTGATATCCGCGCCTGTACGTGTGTAGGGGTCGCCGAGCTGCTCCAACCATGCTGCGGCGTCCTGAGGCTGGTCCTTGTAATTCAGTCCATGGATCGGAACGATCTGCTCTCGTGCCAGCCGCATGAACAGGGGGTGCTCCGCACGGCATGCGGTGCACCAGGATGCAAACACATTGAGCAGGGCAACGTCCCCCTGAAGGTCACTACTTTGAAGACCCTGTGTGCGTCCGAGAACCGGAGGCAGATCAAAGACAGGCACAGGCTTGCCGATCAATGCTGATGGGATATTTTTCGGATCCAGGGTCAGTCCGACGCCCAATGCAATGCCAATGACGCTGAAGATGAGTAGCGGAACGGCAAACCTCAGGTATTTCCCTGCAGGGGCGCTGTCTTCTTGTGGTTCCTGGAGGGTGGATTCAGTCATCACTGTCGCTCCGGCTTTCTGATCCGGATCGAAGGTACTTGATCAGAGCGGCTACACTGAGGCCCAGCACCAGGATGACTAGAATCCAGACCAGACCCATGCCCCACATCATTCCGCCCATATGTTCCATCATTTCGCCTTCTCCCTGATTGCAGCCTGCCTGCGGGCCGTAATGTGTTTCGGCCAGCGGGACTTGATGTATGCAAGGACAGACCAGATCTCGTCGTCCGAGAGGACGTCTCCAAAACCCGGCATGTCCGTCAGATATCCCGCAGGGGCATGTGCTGCCGTTCCGTCCCGCGTGATCGAGAACAGGATCGCGTCCGGATGATGCCAGGTGTGCCCGGTTTCATCGTGAGGCGGGGCCGGCAGTCGCCCATCCGGCTTGCGAGACCGCCAGTTCGGTTGTCCCTCCAGATTCGTGCCGTGACAGGACGCGCAATGGGCGACATAGACCTCGGCACCACGTGCGACCTGTTGAGGGTTTTCATGATCAGCCTGACCAGCATGGCCCGGCCAGGCGGCCATCATCGAGACGCCGGCCAGCGTAGCGACAAGGGTGACACGCATATGGCCAGTCCCGATCATGGACGGTGGCATCGGCATCATTCGACAGCATAGATCCGCGGGGATTGAGAGCCGATTTCGTAGGTTGTGAAAGGCTCCGTCTTCCGGCCCGACATCCCGGGTGAACCCTGTGGCATGCCCGGCAGCGTGATCCCGACGATCTTCGGCTGCTCGCTGAGCAATCTTTCGACGCTTGCAACCGGCACATGGCCGCTGACGACATAGCCGTCAATCATCGAGAGGTGACAGCCTTCGAAATTCTCGGGAATTCCGGCCATTCGGCTGAGCTGTGCCAGTTCGTGGGTAGGCTTGACGGTGACGGTAAATCCGTTCTCGCGCAGATAGCTGGCATAACTCTCACAGCAGCCGCATTGCGGGTTCTTGTAGAGCGTTACATCGCGCGATGATTCTTCGGCATATGCCGGTGCAGTTGTCCAGATCAGCAGCCCGAACAGTGCAAGTGAAAGGTGTTTGCGCATGATTGATTTCTCCTTTGATGCAGATCAGCTAACGCGTATGACGCCCATCATTCCGGCAGCCTGATGCTCGAGAATGTGGCAATGGAACATCCAGTCGCCCGGATTGTCGGCAACCAGGGCTATGTCGACCCGCTCCCGCGGAGCCATCATCACGGTGTCCTGCCATTCACGATGGCGGGTAGGTTCGCCGCTCCGTGCGATCACCCGGAACGAGTGCCCGTGCAGATGAATCGGATGATGCCAGGCCGTGGCGTTCGTCATGGAGATGATGTGGCTTCGGTCCTGCTCGAGGGTCAGGAACGGCTCCAGCACATGACCTTCAGCAGCAACGCCGTTGACGAACCAGACGCCTGAACCGCGCATCATGTTCATCATGCCGCCGGTCCGGCCTTCACCCATGCTGCCGCCCATATCCGACATGACCATCCGCCCCATCATGCCGCCGTTGAATACGACCTCATGCCTGATGGCGGATTCGATTGAAGGCTCCGGAAGCCCGTTGGACGGCAACTCGATCGGCCAGTCTGGTGGGCTCGATCTGAGCGGCGCAGCCGCATAGGTCAGTTCCGTCAGTTGATACTCGAGCCCTTTGTAGAAGCGGTCGATGACGGCATTGCGGCTGCCGGGCCGGTCCGTCATGTCGAGAATGAGATCGACACGCATGGCCGGGCCAATGACGACCTGCCCGTTCGCCGGAGAATGCGGGCTGACCGGCTGGCCATCAAGCGCGATGACCATTGGCGCATGCCCTTCGAAATCGAGGGCAAATATCCGGGCATTGGCCGCATTGACCAGGCGCAGGCGAATTCGCTCGCCTGAGCGCACCACAAGATCACCGGGAGCGCGACCGTTGATAGTCACGGTGTTTCCCACCCTGCCATTGTGGCTCATGTCGTGTCGGTTGCCGAAGTCACCACGGATCGACCCATCCGGCCCCAGCCGCCAGTCGTCCAGCATCCAGGTCAGATCGCGATCGACCCGAACAGGATCGTGCTCTTCGATGATCAACGGGCCGTACAAGCCGCGCCCGACCTGCTCGAAGCTGCGCTGATGTGGGTGGTACCAATAGGTCCCCGCATCCACGGCATCGAATTCATACATGAACTTGCCACCGGGTTGGATGGAGGCCTGAGTCAGATAGGGCACCCCATCCATTGCATTGGGCACCCGAACTCCGTGCCAATGGACAGTGGTCGGCTCGTCAAGGTCATTGTTCACCGACACGCGAACGCGGTCACCCTGGCGAACGCGGAGTTCCTGACCTGGCACGCTGTTGTTGTAGGCCCAGACAGCTGTCTGGTCAGACGCAGCGGCGGTCAATCGGCTATGCCCCGGCGCAGCGCGCAGATCAAATTCCTTCACCGCAGCCTGCCGGGTAGTGGCCCTGAGGGATGGGGGCATGACCGCCACCCCCATGTTGGCCATGAGCAGCGACAACATGCTGCGGCGCGACAGCACCGCATCGCGAAATTGAGACATTTTCAGAAGAGTTCCCGAAGCGCGGCACCTGCGCGAACTGGGGCAGATTGCCGACATTCATCCGAACACCATCGCTCCTAGGCCAACGGTGCGTGAAAGACAGCCTGGCCGGATCGAAATCCGACTGGTGTCAGTTCAGGATGATTGCCTTCGGAGGGAACGGGTCGGGTGATGCCTGTCGACCGATTGAAAAATCAGGGACATCAAGAAATGCGACGCGGTGCATCGAGGGAATGTCTGATTCAGTCGCGGCAAACGCTATCATGTGGGAAGTGAAGCACATTTCACCGCACGACATCGTTGACGGACCGTCAACATCACAATCACCGCACTCGACCATGCCTGCGTGAACATCGGCGGTCGCCAGCATCTGCATTTTCATGCTGCCTGCAGCCGATACATTGGCAAAGGCAGCTGTGCCGAAGGCGGCAAGCAGGGCAAGAACCAGAATATGCGCCGTGATTTTCATGCGTCGATCTTTACCTGCAACATTGGCAGGTGTCCATTCACAACCCGAGGAACAGCGAGAGCGTTCTGCTTAACCAGCACAGCAGGACAGCCTTGCAATATCCTTGTCGAAGGTCTGTGCGGCCAGCTTCAGCCCTTCTACAGTCGTCAGGTACGGGAATATCGTGTCAGCGAGATCAGCTACCGTCATGCCAAAGCGGATGGCCAGCATTGCCGTCTGGATGCTGTCGCTTCCCTCGGGAGCCAGGATGTGCGCCCCCAGAATCCGGTTCGTTCCGGCTTCGGCAACGAGCTTGATCAGGCCGCGTGTGTCCCGTGCAGCCAGCGCCCTGGGCAAGTATTCAAGAGGCAGCAGCGACGTGCGAACCTTTAGCCCCTTTGACATGGCGGCTTGTTCCGTGAGACCGACGCTCGCTACTTGCGGATCGGTGAACACGACCGAAGGCATCGTTGTCGCATCGTAGCGCCGCGCCGCGCCGTTCACTGCATTCTCTGCGGCCAGCTTTGCACCATAAGCGGCCATGTAGACAAACTGGTCGCGCCCCGTCACATCGCCCGCCGCATAGATGCCCGCAACTGAACTCTGCATCAGATCATCCACGGCTATGCCGCCATTGCTCTCCTGCCTTATCCCGCGTTCCTTCAGTCCAAGCCCGTCGGTATTGGGTCGACGGCCGGTTGCGACAAGCACCCGCTCAGCGTTCAGTTCGACAAGGTCGCCGCCCCTGTCCACGCGCAAGGTCACGCCATCCCTTGATACCGCGATGTTCCTGTAGCTCCCTCCTTGCTGCACGATGATTCCTTCATCCCGGAAATACCCCGACAAGGCTGCGCCGATCTCTGGCTCGGCTTCGGGCAACAGGCGACTTCGGCAGACAATTGTGACGCGCACGCCCGCACGGGCGAACATCTGTGCGATCTCCGCACCGACATAGCCGCCGCCAATGACCAGCAGGGATGCAGGTAGGTCTGGCAGTTCAAGGGCCGTTGTACTGGTGAGGTAGGGAACGTCGCCAAGACCAGAAATCTCCGGGATCAATGGTTGCGATCCCGTCGCAATGATGGTCCGGGCAGCCCGAATGAACCTGCCGCTGACCTCTACCCCGCCTTCGACAATGCGGGCCGGGCCTTCGAGATAGTTGACGCCTTCATAGGCCGGAAGCAGGTCCGCGTATTTGGCCTGCCGCAACTCCTCCACCAGATCGTCTTTCTGTCGGATAACCGCCGACCAGTCCTTGATCACCGCCTTGCCTTCGATCCCGGCAAAGCGGCCGAGGTTTGCGCCGTACAAGCCTTCCATGGCGCGGATCAGGGTCTTTGAGGGAACACAGCCGACATTCACGCATGTGCCGCCAAGGGTTCCGTGCCCAACGAGGGCAACGCGCGCGCCGGCATCCGCCGCAGTGATTGCGGCTGAAAATCCGGCCGACCCCGCCCCGACAACAACCAGATCATAGCCTGCGCCCGCGGCGCGTGACGGGTCCATATTGACGATATTGTTCATCAGCGTTCCTGTCGTCTTTCCTGCGCATTGTCTGTCTCGCAGCACTCATCATTCTGTCGCTTGCTTCTGCGCCAGAGGGCATAGACCGTGATGGCCATAAAGATCGCGAAGGCTGGGAGCAGCACATAGTCCAGCCAGCCCAGCCAGGCCGACAATCCGGTCACACCAAGCAGGATGACCAGCACTGGCGTGAAGCAGCAGAGTGCGGCAACCACTGTCCCGCCAATCCCGGTCCTCAGTATCGTGCGATCATTTATTTCAGCTGCCTTCGGGAACCGCATTTGCCGGATACCCGGCATTGGTCGAAGCCCGGGCAATCTGATCCGGTGTCGTGATCGCCGGATCGAAGACCACCGCTGCGGTCTTTGTGTCGAGATCGATCTGCACTGACTCCACCCCTTCGACAGCTTCCATCGCCGTCCGAACCGTGATCAGGCAGAGCGCACAGGTCATTTTCTGGACCGCAAAGGTCCGCGTCTGCTGCGCAACAGAGGCGCTTTCAGCGGCGTTCGCCGTCATCGCGTTGGACAGAACATGGGATCCCCCCAATCCGACGGCACCTATCGATGCCAATGCAACAAGAACAGCGGCAGTTCGTTTCATCATCATTGCTCCTAATAAAACAGGGGGGCCCAGTAATTGATCGTCGCGGCCAGCAGCACGATGGCTGTTGCCAGCCACAGGAGCGTCCTGGAAATCCGTCCCGAAGCCGGGCTTGCGCAATAGGACCCCGCCGCGCACGCCCGCCTTGGTCGGATGTAGACGTGCCAGAACCCGGCCCCGAGCATCAGGAGGGTTACGGCCACGAAATACGGCTTGTAGGGTTCAAGCGCGGTGAGATTGCTCATCCACGCGCCGCTGATCCCGAGCGTCACAAATGCCAAGGGCACGATGCAGCACGACGAAGCGAGAAGGGCGCCGAGCAACCCCGCACCGGCCAGCAGGCCGCTGCGGCGACTCTCTATATCAGAGACTGTTCCGTCGGCCCCGTCAGACGGGGTATCGTGCGGTGTGGCGGGCATTTCTTGCTCTCTCGTTGTAGAATTCATAGCCGGATGGTAGGGTCTGTAGTCCCTACAGGCTCAAGAGAAATGTTGAACAAACCCGACGACCCTCTCGATCATGTGACCCGGAACGGCCTGGCACAGGCCGCCGGGACAAATATCGAAACCATTCGCTATTATGAGAAGATCGGCCTGATGCCGGAACCGAGGCGTGCCGAAAATGGATATCGTCTGTACGGCCAGGACGCACACAGAAGGCTCAAGTTCATCCTGCGAGGTCGTGAGCTGGGATTTACCATTGAAGAGCTGAAGGGGTTGCTGAGCCTCGTCGACGGCGGCGATTACAGCTGCGGTCAGGTTCACGCAATGACGGTCGAACACCTGGGTAACATTCGTGCCAAGATCGGTGATCTGATGCGACTGGAGCAGACACTCGCGGACATGTCGACTCAGTGTGAGGGTGGCGAAGTCCCTGATTGTCCAATCATCGACAAGCTATTCGCGAATATCGAAATCGGCAGTGGTTGATCCGGATCAGACTGCGTTTTCCTGTCGAAGTTCGCCGGCATCAAAACCGCGACAGGTCCATTTCATGTCAGCCATTGCAATCGCGGAAGCCGCCATATACCGGATATGATCAATGAGTCCTGAGCCTTGGTGGACCGTGACCCAAGACGCTGCTTAGCTGTCCCCGCTATTCACCCACCTCTGGAAGAACGCATCCGCCAGTCTGACCGCCTCGTCTCCTGGCCGCGTTGCCGGTTCCGGCCAGCGCTGCCGCGCTTGCCCGAACTCCGCGTCGATCAGGGCGCCAATCTCCCGTGGCATCCTTCCGTGCCCCATCTCGCGTGTCTCCGCCTTGCGGGCGAGCAGATCGTCGATGATCGCGGTGCTGTCCGCAGAGACATCGCTCTCCGCCACCAGGGTCCGGAACGCCATGGGCACGATCGCCCTGTCCGGATGCAGCCGCATCCAACGCAAGGCAAGGGCCGGGCGCAGGACATAGAACAGCTTCTTCAGCCGGACCTCTGATCCGTCGGCAAAGGCGGTCTCCCGTTGCCGTTCCCCCAGATGCAGGTAATGCATCGCGATGGCAGCTGGTTGTACCACCTGGTCGGCCAGGGCCAGCGCCTCAGCCCGGAAGTCCGCCTCCCCGCGATAGACAAAGGGCGACATCAGCCATTCCAGCACCACGGCATTGCCCTTCAGCAGCAGCTTCAGCATCTTGGCGAGGTCCCAGCCATTCACGTCGTAGATCGCATCCGGCGGATACTCGATGACATCGCGCGGCGGATAGAGGCTCAGATAATCGGATTGCGGGCGGACATGGATGAAGCGGCAGTCGTAGTCACTGTCCGGCGATGGAAAACCCCATCCCCGGCTGCCGCTCTCGATGGCCAGCAGAATGCGGACACCATGGTTCGCCTCGACCTCGTGCAGCTTTGCGTCGATTCCGGCGACGACCACCGGGTCGAAGCCCGGGCCCAGTTGGCGCAGCTGTGCCATCGGAAAGTTCCTTGTCTCTTCTCGTGGATGAATGCCAACTACAACACCGGGAATGACTTGGTCGCCCCCGGAAGTCCAGCCGGGTTCGGATCTCTCAGCATTTCGGCCTGTCAATCTACCCGACCTTTCCTCCAGACCGGGTGCCGTCAGCCCTCCTTCTCCTTTGGCCAGAGTTGTTCACCTAGCCGTTGCGAAGTCCGATCGACCAGGGCCCGTTGGGCTTCACTCAGCGTTGATGGCGGACGTTCGCGTTCGAGCCGCGCCATCTCCCTTTCGATCCGTGCCTTCAACTTTTTGCGGTCCTCGGCCATGAAGCCCATGAACACCGAGACTTCCTCGACCTCGCTCCACTGGAAGCGGCGGGGTAGGAGGTGGTCCATGAGTTGGGCAAACACCATCGCCGTGGGGACATTGCTCTTGTCTCCTGCTTCGGTTCTCGGGCGTTGTTTCTCGCTGAGCGCGGCCTGCATCATGCAGAGATCGCGCAGATCGGCCGTGTACGCGCAGTCGCGGAGATCCTCGCGGGTCTCGGGGCCATGGATCTCCGCATCGCTGGTCCGGTAGTTGAGCACGATATCTTCCGGATGCGGCAGCAGGTCAGGCGGTGGCAGGCCCCGCTTCTGATGTTCGGCTATCTTCGCCTCGCCCTCGGCCTTCAGCTTCTCCAGACGCAAGAACCGTTTCAGGCGTAACTCAAGATACTGCTCCTCCTTCCGGTCCATGAGCTCGATGACAAAGCGCTGAGACAGGCGGTTGCCCTTGAGCGCGGACATGATCGATGAGCGAACCACCGCCTGTGTGGCCGGAAGCTGGACCTCCTGGCCGTTCTCCCGGAACGTCAGCAGACGATAGGCTTCCTGTTCGAGGAAGGTGTCGGCAGGCGCATCCGCCAGATGAATGGGTTCCGGCTTGGGCTTCTTCGGTCGTCCTCGTGGATTGCCGGACTGGCCCTTTTTGAACCGCGTTGACCGTGGCGGCTTGCGGAAGCCTACCTCGTAATCGTCACCGTCGTCGCGATGAGCATCGGTATTCGTGCGGTCGTCGTGATTCGCAGCGCTGGCTCGTCGGCGCGGTTGTCCGCTGCCACCGTCCTGACCGCCGCTCATTTGGCGATCTCCCCGTTGGCAGGGCCGAATGCCCCTGGCTCGACCCCGGCAAGGCGTTCCTCCTCGACATCCTCGAAACGCTCACCCGATGCCGCGAGCGTGGCGTGCTTGCCGGTAAGGCGTTCCCAACGCCGCACGATGGTATCGCAATAAGCCGGATCGAACTCCAGCAGCCGTGCCTGGCGGCCAACCTGCTCCGCTGCGATCAGGGTCGTGCCCGAACCGCCAAAGCCGTCGAGCACGATGTCACCCCGCTTCGAGCAGTCCCGGATCGCATCCGCCACCAGGGCGACCGGCTTGACCGTCGGGTGCATGGCCAGATCCGTGTCCCGGCTGGCACCAAAGCTGTTGATGCCGGCATAGTCCCAGACATTGGTCCGGTAGCGACCCGTCTCGCCGAGACCGAAGCTGTTCACATGCGGACCCGTCCCCACCTTGAAGACAAAGACCAGCTCATGCTTGGAGCGATAGAAGCTCCCCATGCCGCCATTGGTCTTGTTCCAGACGCAGAGGTTCTTCAGTTCCGAGAAGACCGTGCGGCCTGCCGCGAGCAACTCCCCCATGTGCCGCCAGTCCATGCAGACGAAGGCGATGGCGCCGTCGCGACAGCGATCCGCCGCCGCTCCCAGGGTCTCGGTCAGGAAGGTGGTGAAGGCGTCCTCCGACATCTCGCCCGAGGCGAAGGCAAACTCCCGGTGGCGCACCTTGCCAAGTCCGGAGACATGGCCGTCGATCGCTACATTGTAGGGCGGATCGGTGAAGACCAGATCGACCTGCTCCTGTTCCAGCAGCAGATCGTAGTCGGCAGATGAGCGGGCATCACCGCAGAGCAGTCGATGGCGTCCGCAGCGCCAGAGATCGCCCTGCCGGCTGATCGCTGTCTGCGGCAGCGGCGGGATCTCGTCCTCCGGTGCCGCCGGGCCCGGTGTCTCCCGTTCGCTTGCCGCATCGAGGGTAAAATCGATCTCCGCGAGCGAGAAGCCGGTCAGTTCCACATCGAAGTCGAGATCGATCAGTCCCTGCAGTTCGATCGCCAGCAGGTCCTGGTCCCAGCCCGCATTCAGGGCGAGCTTGTTGTCGGCCAGGATGTAGGCCCTGCGTTCGGCTTCGCTCATGTGCGAAAGACGCACGGTCGGCACCTCCGTCATGCCGAGCGATCGTGCCGCCAGCACGCGGCCATGGCCGGCGATGATGGTGTCATCGTCGGCGATCAGCACCGGGTTGGTGAAGCCGAAGCGATCGATGCTGTCAGCGATCTGGCGGATCTGCCGTCTCGAGTGGGTCCGGGCATTGCCCTCATAGGGGCGCAGCGCATCAATGCGGCGCTCGGTGATCGTGGATACGACCCGTTCCGGGCTTCTGCTCCGGGTTCGGTCGGTCTGCTTCGTACCGCCTGCGCGGCGCTGGTTTCTGGAGCTCATTCTCAGATTCTCCGACATGGTGTTGGTTTGCTCAGGGACACGAATGATCACGTTCTGTTCCCATCGCGCCCTTCATCCACGCATTCGCGATCCTTGCGGGAATGTCAAAGCGTTCTGCGGTAAAACCTGTGGGAGAACCCGTCTCGGAAGCCCCGATTTCAAAACGCTCGAAGCCGGCAGCGTTTTAATGGCCCAAAACAGGCGTTCAAAAGGCGTTTTAGAGCGTTCAAGCGTTTTAGGAGCGTTCAGAAAACCTCCACCGATTTCTTGGGCGGTGGGGATGATCGGGGTCGAAATCGGGGCCAATACCGCCAACGAGATGCAGGCATCAGGTGCGGAACCGGCGAATCATCGCGCGAATCAGTCTCTCTCGGGACCATGCAGACGGGGCGGAAGTGATCGGCTGGGTGCCCTATCCGGACCGGATTGCGCTCCTCAACGAACGACACCGCCTTTCGACGGGAGACATCCATCATCTCTCGCGGCAGAGCAAGCATTCGGCGCTTATGTCGATTGCAGCAGGGGCACATGGAGCGTCACGGATGGTCGAGTGCCTGCGGGGATCCTAGGGGGAGGCTCGCAGCACAGAACCGCCATACGCCGGTTGCGGAAGACCTTGCGTGCCGCTCCTGCAGGCCGTCCCGGGTCTGTCCCACAATGCGGCCATTCCGTCCCGCGTCATTCGATTCCCATCCCAGCTTGGCGCCACCCTGTCCCATCATCGTCCCGGTAAGGTGCGAATCCGTCCCGGTTTACTCGCGTTTCGTCCCACTATCGTCCCGCTAACCCGCAATCCCGTCCCGCTTCAGGTGCGTCCCGTCCCGCATTGCGAAGCCCCCGGCGTCTGTTCGACCATGTCTGGTGGCTGCCCACTCCGGTGCGCAGCGTCTGTTGTCCCCATGCAAGGTGCGCCCGGACCTGGCCTGTCGAGTGCGCAGTTGCAATGTCCGCGGAAGCCGGTGTTGCTGCGGGCCAGGCGTGCATGGCGTTGTCCAAGGCAGTGGCCCGAGGCGCCCCTGGAGCCGCGGACTGATGCCAGTTCCCTGGGGGTTCGCTGCTCTTCGTAGCGGGGTTCCCTGCAAGCCAATCCAGATTCCCTGCTGGCGGATTCCAGCACCCTGTTCCGGCAATTGAATTCCCTGTTATTAGTCACAGGGAATTCGGGCGGAAAGAGGCAGGAATTCAGGGGGTTATAGCAGCGGAAAGCGCTTCTCCACGGCCGAAAATGCCGAAAATTCCCTGTTCTTCCCTGTAAACAGGCACACGGCACCCGGAGAACGGTTCGCAATGGACTACATGGACCGCCATTTCTACCCGGTCGAACGTTCTCCGCGCCAGAGATCGCGCGGAACTTCCCGAGGAACCGCGCCATTCGGCGCGTGACCTCTGGACTGCCTTCTGCCGTCGCAGGCCACGTCGGCGTTCTCTCTCCGCTGTTTTCTCTCGACCTCTGGACTGCGGCCTGGTTCGTACAGTCCGGAGAGTTTTGAAATCAAAGGAGAAAATCAACGGGCTTGCGGCCCCGGTTCGAGGCATTGTCGGCAGCCGGAGACCACATCGATCCAACTCCACCAACGGGCTTCAGATCATCGACCTTTCCAAGAGATCCTTGCGGCGCTCCCAGTCGGGCATCAAGCGGTTAAGGAGTCGGAAGAACCGCGGCGAATGGTTCGGCTCGACGACGTGGCAGAGTTCGTGGACGATCACGTAGTCGATGCAGTCGCGCCGCGCCGCGATAAGCATGTCATTCAGTAGGATGCGGCCCGACGACGTATGACTGCCCCAACGCTTCTTCATGGGGCAGATCATCAACGGAGGCGGTTCGATCCCCAGGGCCGCCATGGTGGGGCGGGCTTCGTCGTAGCGCTCCTTGAGCACTTCCCGCGCGCGCTGGCGCATCCAGCGGCGAACTAGCACCCGGGTCCAGTCGCGATCGTCCGGAAACCGCGTCTCGACCACGAGCCGGCCGGACCGGATTAGAACCCGATCCTTTTCGGCGCCATCGATCTTCAGGCGGTATTGCCGGCCCAGATAGCGATGAGTCTCTCCGCCGACGAACTGCCGTGGGGGCGTCCTCGGCCGAAACTCCGCGAACCGCCTCTGCTGGCGCAGGATCCAGCACGCCCGCCGTCTGACACGCTCGTCGATCTCGTCCGGAGACGCCTCTTCCGGGGCAGTGACAGTGACGGCGCCATCTGGCAGTACCGAGATCGAAAGAGACGAGCGCGGACTTCGGGTAAGAGTGTATTCGATGACCGCGCTGCCATAGTTCGTCGACCTGATCATCACGCTGCCTGGCGGCGAGCGACCATCAACAGGCGATCGATGAGGGCGTCGATCGCCTCCGGCGAAATCGGTACGTTGTGCTCGCCCCGGATCACATCAAAGATGTAGTCGTCGATGTCGTTCTTCATGGCGTTCTCGACGTCCGGATCCTGAGCCCAGTCCACACGCCGATGGCTGTTGATGATGCCGACCAGGTGAGCGGCGGCTTCTGCGCTCAATGTTTCGGTGTCGGCCTCGCCGGAGCCCTGGAGGTCAGACAAAGCTTCGCGAAGGCAACCGTAGAAGGCTCGCCCGAGCGGATCGTCCCTGACGGGCTCGGGAATGTCGGTTGTGTCCCGTCGCACCATCTGGTCACGGATCTCGCGGACACGCTTGAGGTACTCGAGGTCGGAGATGCTCTTGGCCCGAAAATCCTCGATCGCTTGCCGGATCAGCTCCGAGAACCGCTTGTAGTACGTCGGATCCTCTTCCCATCGCTCGTCGATGGTCCGCTTCGTGGCATGGGCGATGGAGTCCGCCCGGCTTGCCGCCGATGCGTTGGAGTTCAGAACCTCGGCAAACGCATCTTCATCGAAGATGTTGATGAGGTCGGTCATCGGCCGGACGTCGTCCGCGACGACGTAGGTATCGAGCAGCTTTTCGATCCGCTTGCGGTACTGGCCGTAGTCCACCGCATCCTGATAGCGTGTTCTCACGGCGCGGCGCAGGTTCTCGAAACGGCGAAGGTCGTCACGATAGCCGGCGATGCGACGTTGGTTCGAGGGCTCGTTCGCGAACTCGTGGCTTGACAGCGCGATGGCCAGCGTCCTGGAGAAGGCATTGAGACGGTCGTAGAACTCGTCGCGCCGAGCCTCGTCGGCCAGATGCTGCTCCAGCGCCTCCTCATCTGCCGTGTTTGCGACGCCCCTGAAGACGTCCCACAATTCCGAGTGCCGTTGGCCGAGCTTCTCGATCTCGGTGTTGATCGACGTGACCGTCCCAGCGAGGTCGGCCTCATCGAAGCCTTCGAGCGCCGAGTAGCTCGACAGGGCCTGGTTTAGCTCGCCGAGAACGCTGCAATAGTCGACGATGTAACCGTAGTCCTTGCCTTCCGCGACCCGGTTCACCCGTGCGATCGCCTGCAACAGATTGTGCTCGGTGAGCGGACGCGCCAGGTAGAGGACGGTGTTGCGGGGAGCGTCGAAGCCGGTCAGCAGCTTCGAGACCACGATCAGGATCTCTGGATCCTCCCGTTTCTTGAAAGCCTCGATGATGCGCGAGTTGTAGGTCGCCTCGTCGCCGTAGCGGTCCATCGCGGTCTTCCAGAACCGCTTGACTTCGTCCGACGAGGCCTCGTCGATCCGCTCTTCGCCTTCGCGGTCGTCGGGCGCCGAGATGATGACTTCGGAGGTGACCACGCCCAGCTCGTCCAGTGCGCGCTTGTAGAGGATGGCGGACCGCTTGGAAGGCGTGACCAGCTGTCCCTTGAACCCGGTCCCCTTCCAGGTGCGGCGGAAATGCTCCGACACGTCGAACGCGATAAGCGCGATGGTCTGCTCCGTCTGGAACAGCCGCGCCGTCCTGGCGTATTTCCGCTTGAGGTCCGCCTTCTGGTCCTCGGAGAGGCCGGCGCACACGCGCTCGAACCAGGCGTCGATGGCGGTCTCGTCGACGCGCTGCTCGACATGACGGCCTTCGTACAGGAGCGGCACGACCGCCTTGTCCTTGACCGCCTGGTCGATCGCGTAGACGTCGATGATGCCCCCGAACTTGGCGGCGGTGTTCTTCTCGGTCTTGAGAATCGGCGTGCCGGTGAAGCCCAGATAGCAGGCGTTGGGAAAGATCTTCCGCATCCGGGAATGCAGCCGGCCGTACTGCCCGCGATGGCTCTCGTCGACCAGCAGGAAGACGTCCTCCGACGGGTCGGAGAAGTCGCGGACGTTCAGGGCCGTGTCGAACTTGTTGATGAGGGTGGTGACCACCGCCCGTTTTTCCGTTGCCACGAGATCGAGCAGGTTCCGGCCCGTGGTGGCACGCTTGGGCTCAAGGCCGCATGCCTTGAAGGTGCCTTCGAGCTGTTCGTCCAGATCAATCCGGTCAGTCACCAGGACGATGCGAGGATCGGGGATCGACGGTTCGAGGCCGAGGGCGCGCGCCAGCATGACCATCGTCAGCGATTTGCCCGAGCCCTGGGTGTGCCAGATCACGCCGCCGCGCCGCCGTCCTTCCTCATCGCGTTCGCCGGTCACGCGGCGAAGGATCTTCCGCACGGCGAAAAACTGCTGGTATCGCGCGATCTTCTTCTCGCCGGCATCGGACAGCGTGAAACGGCGCGCCAGATCGAGCAGACGTTCCGGGCGGGCGAGCGCCCACAACACGCGGTCCTGTTCGGTGACGAGCCTATCACCCTGTCCGAAACGCGCGTCGTAGGAGGCACGGTCCTCGCGGAAGCCGTCGGCGAAGGTCTGGCGGTTCTGATCGGCATCGAGCGGCGCGTTGATCGCGGCCAGGACGTCGGCCTCGCGGTCCTCCAACTCGGCCCATTTCGACCAGAAGGATGCCGCAGTTCCGACGGTGCCGTAGCGAACATCGTTCTTACTGGTCGCAACGAGGAGCTGGACCGTCCGGAAGAGGCCCGGAATCTCCCCGTCCTGCTGGTTGCGGATGTGCTGCGAAACCGCCTGATCCACACCTGTCGATGGGCCCTTGCACTCGATCACGGCGAAGGGAATGCCGTTTACGAACAGCACAAGGTCCGGACGCCGCATATCTGTCGTGTGCTCGCGCTCGACATCGAACTCGGCGCAGACATGGAACACGTTTGCCGACGGATCTGCCCAGTCGACGAACTTGACCTGGAACGCCCGCGTGATCCCGTCCACCGTCTGCTCCACCGCCGTGCCCAGGAGCAGCAGGTCCGTCAGCTCCTCGTTGATGCGGAGCAGGCCGGACGGGCGCGGCCGCTTCAGCCGCTCGATCGCCTCGGCAAGCCCGTTCTCCGTAAACGGATAGGACTGGCCGCGGAGTTCCACCCGGTTGATGCGCGCAAGGCTCTCCTTCAGGATGCCGTCGAGGTAGACGTTGGCGCGCTTGCCGCCCCGCTCGCGCTCCGCCTCCTCGCGTGTGAGCAGCCGCCAGCGGGGCTCCATCTTCTGGAGCAGGTGCAGTGCCGGAAGCTGCGACAGGTGCTTTTCGGTATCCTGGATACGGGGGTTCGGTGCCTTGGTCATTGGCAGGCTCCCGATCGGCTCGGATTCGCCAGATGAACCCGATGGCCGGAAAAATGATGTTTCAGTTCAAAGGCTTGAGCCGGTCCGATGGAATGGGTCCTACAGGCCTCGCCCTTGGACCGGGTCACCCGTCCATCAACAAATCCTTGACATTCGGGCGCTAAGCTCGCACGTATATCCGTGAGTTCACTGCCTAGCGGCTTTGAACCAATCGAGGCTTCGGGCGCTGAGCCAGCATGGCAAATCAGCGCCCAATTTCTTTCAGCGCAGCGCATTCAGGCAGGCCTCCCTTGTCCAGAGGGGCGAGGTGCGGATCTTGCCGATGCTGTTGTCCGCCTGGAAACAGGTGATGAAGTTCGCCCTCAGCGCCCCGGCCCGATTCAGGCCCAGCGCCAGAACCACCACGAAATCCTCATAGAGAAGATCGACCCTCCGCGCCGCGTCGTAGCTCCGCGTCCTGGCAACCCATCCCTGGTAACGGACCGCAGCCGGATCGGTCAGCGTGGCGCCGATCCAGTTCATGCGCTCAGCCCGCACCCACGAGAAGGCGTCCTTGGCGCCGTCGCGGCTGGTGCTCTCGTAGAAAGCGTGGTCGAACTGGTTCTGCCGGAAGAAGACGCGAATGCCGTCGTGCGTCTCAATCACTCCACGGCAATAGGTGCCCACGAAATGCTGTCGATAGGCGGCCTCGTCGGGCAGCTGGAGAAGCGGCGGCAACGGCATCACCAGCCCCCGTCCAGCCGGATTCTAAAGACGTTGAACTTCTCCTCGGTTCGGCGCGTGGGTCCGATGCGGCCGTGGATATTAAGCCGCTCTTCCAGCTTCCTGACGACGGCCTCCTTGGCCGTGCCTTGTCCGAGCGTGTCATTCAGCCGACTGCTCGCCGCCCCCAGCAGCACATCGCAAAGCTGAAGGAGGACCACCTCCGGCGACGGCAGAGACTGGATGTCGGCGATCGTGGCGGAGAGGTTCGAGTAGTGCAGGCAGCGTTGCAGGTCATGCAGACGCTTCCGGTCCCGGTTGGTCTTCAGGTCGCAGAAAATGCGGTACTCGTTGAAGTCCAGGATCCAGTGGTGCAGGAGCTGGTAGTAGAACTTGTAGAAGCCCAGTTCGCCGTCGTTGCCGTGCAGGGCGAGATTGACCTGCTCGCGATCGACGGCGATGCAGCGGAAGCGCATGTCCATGCCGAAGGACATGAAGACGTCGACCAGACCCTCGTAGAAGGCCTGCTTCGACGGCGAGATCTTCGTCCACTTCATCTCGCCCCACACCGCATGGTCTGCCCGCAGCGCGGCGATTCTGGCCTTGGCCTCGTCGCGCATCTCAGCGGGCAGCCACAGACTGCCGATCATCAGGTATCGGGCGCGCGGGCGCTGGGAGGTAAAGAGATCCGGAAGAGCCTCGTCGCAGTAGACCTCGAACTTCATGACGCTGCCTCCGCCTGTGGCACCCGGAGGCGCCCTGTCAGCAGCTCGGTCGCGAGCGCGTCGCGCTGCCTGGCGAGCGCTGCCCGCTCGGCCTCGAGGGCGGTGATTTCCCGCTCCGCATCATCGAGCACTTCGACGATGGCGCGCTGTTCATCGAGCGGCGGCAGATGGAATTCGAATTCGGCCAGGCTCGCATAGTAGATGCGGACGCGGACGCTGCCGTTTCCGGCGATGGTCATGAAATCGGCCCATGCCTTCGTCCGACGCAGGTGGTTGAGGAAGCGCGGATGAAGCCGGTTTTCCTTGCAGGCGAACACGACATAGTCGGGACTGACGATGACGTCGCCCTCGTGCTCCGACATGGCGATGGAGCCGATGTTGATGCGCATCGGGTTGTAGGCGAAGCCGTTGGGCGGCAGGACGAGGTAGCGGCTGATATTCTCCGCGACGACATGCTCGCGCATGGGAACGATGCCTTCGGCCTTTGTCACGCCCATGACTAGGTCTCGGCCGTAGCGGTCGCCATTGCGACCGGTCAGCTGCGTGGTCACCTCGGAGAGCGTGGTCATGGGCCAAGAGGAGTTTCTGCTACCAAGCCTATGAGCGCCGTGAATGAGGCGCTCGCGGATCGACGACAGCAGCTTCTCTTTGCGGTCGATCTGTCGGGACAGCCGATCCAACGTTGAATCCCATGTGGATTGGATCGCCGCTATGCGACGCTGAACCTCTATCGGAGGAACCGGCAGTTCAAAATCGAGTATGTCCTGAAAAATTAGACTCGGTTGAACGCCGACTTTCGTGGCGGCTGCTACCTGGCGACGCCCCTCTATAGAGCGGAGGAAAAGTAGAACAAATGCAGGATCGGCCTTGTTTTGATCAATAGCGAGTCGTGCATTCGTCTGGCTAATGTTCGCTCCATCGAGGAAATCCGGAACGATGGCACAAGAGCCTACGTCTCCCTTGATCGTGATTACGATGTCACCCGGGCGCAAACGCGCACGTGCAAAGCGACGCTCGACGTGTGGAGCCACACGACGATATTCGTCGAGCGGACGCCATCCGCTAGCAAAGTCGCCGCCGCGGACCAGAGGAATACCCTCCGGATCGTGTTCACCGGGCTGGACGACGCCATAGGTTATTGGTCGCAGAGTATCGACAACCGAGGCGATGCGCTGAACTCGCCACCCCTTTTCGAGATGCGACGGGACAACTTCGCACTTAGACATTGAGCCCCAGCTCCTTCAGATGCTCCCGCATCTTTGCGCGCAGGCTCGTGAGCTCCTCCTCCAGGGTGTCGATTTCCTTCTGCACCTCCGCGATATCGACTTCCTCTGCCGGCTCGAACGTGTCGACGTAACGGGGAATGTTGAGGTTGAAGCCGTTCTCCTTCACCTCGTCGACCGGAACGGCGCGGGCATAGCGCTCCACGTCCTCCCGCGTGGCCAGCGCCGAGATGATGCGGTCGACATGGCTGTCTAGAAGCTGGTTCTGGTTCTTGCCTTGCTGGAAATCCCGGCTCGCGTCGATGAAGTAGATGTCGTGCCGGTCCGCCAGTGCGCCGCCCTTCTCGCGCCGCCGGTCGAACAACAGCACCGCGACGGGGATGGTGGTGGTCTGGAAAAGGTTCGCCGGCAGGCCGATGACGGCGTCGAGCAGGTTCTCCTCGATCACCGCCTTGCGGATGATGCCTTCCTTGCCGGCCCGGAACAGCACCCCGTGCGGGACGACCACCGCGACGCGACCCTCCTGCGTTTTCGCGGCCTCGATCATGTGGGTGATGAAGGCCCAGTCGCCCTTGGACTTCGGCGGCACGCCGCGCCAGAAGCGGCCGAATCGATCGTTCTCGGCATTCTCGGCGCCCCACTTGTCCAGGCTGAACGGCGGGTTGGCGACGACGACGTCGAACTTCGTGAGACTGGCGCCGTCGACGAGTTTCGGGTCGTTGAGCGTATCGCCCCATTCCAGCCGGGCGCCATCGATGCCGTGCAGGAACATGTTGAGGCGCGCCAGACCCCAGGTGCCGCGGTTCACCTCCTGCCCGAACAGGGCGAAGTCCCGCGAGCCGACCTCTTCCGCGGCCTTGATCAGCAGGGAGCCCGAGCCGCAGGCGGGGTCGCAGATGCGGTCGCCCGGCTGCGGGGCAGCGATCCTGGCCAGCACGCGGGCGACCTGACGCGGTGTGTAAAACTCGCCGGCCTTCTTGCCCGCCTCCGAGCCGAAGCGTTCGATCAGATAGATGTAGGCCTCGCCGATGACGTCCTCGGCGGTCTTGTGGTCCGCGCCGTCGCCGACCACGCGGGAGGGGCGTAGATCGAGCTTCGCAAAGTCCTCGATCAGCGACTTGAGGCGCCGATTGCGGTTCCTGGTGTCGCCGAGCTTCGTCTCGCTGTTGAACATGACGTCGGCGAAGGCGTCGCCGATCTTGGTCTTGTTCCGCTCGGCGATGGCGTCCAGCGCCTGGTCGATCAGCTCGCCAATGTTGTCGGCATTGCGCTGGCGAAAGAGGTCGTCGAAGCTCGCGCCCTTCGGGATGACGAAACGCTCCCGCGCCATCTTCCGCTCGACGCGAAGCTGATCGCCCTTATAGCGCTGGTCCGCTTCCTGGTAGTGCTCCTTCCAGACGTCGCTCACGTACTTGTAGAACAGGAAGACGAGGATGAAGTCCTTGTATTCCGAAGCGTCGATCACGCCGCGGAAGGTGTCGCATGCCGCCCAGGCGATCCGCTTGACGTCGTCGAGGGTGGTTCTGTCTGCCATGGTTTTCTCCTTGGGATGGGGCGGGCGCCTGCGCGCCCGCCCGTCCTCGATTGCTGTCAGCGTACGCCGCACACCGGGCTGAACTGCGCCCGGAGCTCCCGCTCGATCCGCATCCGCGCCGCCTCGTCGCAGTAGAGCGCCGCGACCGCGAGAGTACCGTGGTTGTTGTGCCTCCACTGATCCCGTCGGTCGTGGTTGGCCACACGGTCCTGGATCCAGCCGGCCTCGCCGATGTCGATCACCGTGTAGCGGTCCGCGTCGGTCCGCCGGCTGAGGATCGCATAGACGCCGGAATTGTTGCGAAGGTCGGCCGTGTTGCCGAAGGGGCCCTCGAAGCTGTAGTTGCCGATCGTGATGGACATGCGTAGATTGCCTTTCGTCTAAGACAGTTGGACAAAGGACCTCAGGGTGTTGGCGCACCTTTGAGGCCCGGGATGGAGCCGGGAGCGCTAGCGCGCTTCCGGCTTTTCTTCGCGATCTCCCGCAGAGCCAGGTCGAATAGCCGGCCCCGCGCTACGCGAAGGCGGTCCATCACCTCGATCTCGCGCCGTTCGAGCCGGGCGAGGTCGGCGAGCCTGATCTGGCTTGAGAGGTCGGGAAGCTCGATGTGCAGGGCTTCGAGGGCCTGCCTGGGGATCTGCGGAACGTGAGTTCCGACGGCGTCCTGGCGCAATATGCTCTGGGTCGACGCCGCCTCGAGGAACGCGACGAGGAAGTCGGGATCGACGTCCTTGGCGCGGCGTCGAAGGATGTAGAGGGGCGCCGCCGCCACCGTAGGGCCGGTGACGTCGTCCATCTTGCCGACCGAGTACCGATTGCCGCGCGGCTGCAGGATGACATCGCCCGGCTTCAGAAACCCCCTTGTCGAACTGGGCGGTGCGGCGATGCGGGCGGCGCCCGTAAGGTCGACCGTGCCGTCGCCGACGAGGTCGCGCGCCTGCACGACGACGCAGGCGCCGTTCTTTTCGCTCTCGATGCGAGAGCGGAACGGAACCCCGGGCAGGACCTCGACGACTTTGGAAAGCTGCATTTCGCCACCACGCCAACGCTTGTCTGCACAGAATATAAACGTCGGAGGGTGCTCCGTCAATCTTGTTGCAGAAATGGCGTTGCTGCAATGGCAAAACACGGCGCCAGCTTGGGCGGGCAGCCTCGCGCGGCGCCCTTAGTGCTATGTTTTGCTAGGGCTTTCTGAAGCCAGCGCCCTGCGTTGCTCCGACCAATCGGCCGAAAAGGGCTTGAGGAGCAGTTCTAGCTGCCAGGTTGGCGGCTGCCGCCCGTCGAGAATCCCTTCGACGATGTCCGGCGCCAACAGGGTCAGACGAAGCACTCGGCCCACGTAGGACAGATTGATTTTCTCGGCCCGGGCCAGTTCCGTCAGGTTGCCGTAGTCGCCCTGCTCCAGCAGACGCTTCCAGCGATGCGCCCGGGCGAGTGCCTTGACCAGCGTACTGTCGATCCGCGGCCGCGCCGGCGCAGAGGCGCCATCCGGAGAGACCATCAGCTTCCGGCCGCCGTGTTTGCGGATGCGGAACGGGACGCGCACGGAAAGGGTCTCGCGGCTCGTCATGCCGCCGCCCTCGCGTAGCCGCTGACCTCGGCCACCAGTCCGGGCATGCCGTCGGCACGAAGCCGGATGTCGAGCTCGTCTTCGCCGATCTCGACCCGTTCGACGAGGAGCTGTACGAGGCGGGCCTGCTCGGACGGGAACAATTCGTCCCACAGCTGGTCGAGCTGCTCCAGAGCGTCGCGGACGTCGGCCTCCGTCACCTCGGCGTCGTGGCCGCGTGCGGCGCGCCACGTGCCGACGATGATCTCCGGCTGGCGGAAGACAGCCCGGATCTGATCGATCACGGCGCTCTCGATCTCCGCGGCCGGGACGCGGCCGACCGGACAGGCGTCGCGCCCGCGCTTCAGCACCGCCTGACTGACATAGTACCGGTAGAGCTTGTCGCCCTTGCGGGTGTGTGTCGGCGAGAAGGCCGCGCCACCGGGGCCGAACAGCAGCCCTTTCAGGAGGGCGGGCGTCTGGGCGCGTGTCTGCGCGGCGCGCTTCCGGGGACTCTCGGCCAGGATCGCATGGACCTTGTCCCACAGCGCCCGGTCGATGATGGCGGCATGCTCGCCGGGGTAGCTCTTCCCCTTGTGCACCGCCTCGCCTATGTACACGCGGTTGTTCAGCAGCTTGTAGAGTGCGCCCTTGTCGATGGGCTTTCCGCGCTTGGTGACGACTCCCTCGGACCGAAGCTCCCGCGCCAATGCGGTAGCCGAGCCGCTGGTCACGAACCGCTCGAAGATCATGCGGATCGTCGCGGCCTCGGCGGCGTTCACGATCAGCTTCCGATCCTTCACGTCGTAGCCCCAGGGCGCCCAGCCACCCATCCACATACCCTTCTTTCGGCTGGCGGCGACCTTGTCGCGGATGCGCTCGGCGGTGACCTCGCGCTCGAACTGGGCGAAGCTGAGCAGGATGTTGAGGGTGAGCCGTCCCATCGACGTCGTCGTGTTGAACGACTGCGTCACCGAGACGAACGTCACGCCGTGCCGGTCGAACACCTCGACCAGCTTGGCGAAATCGGCGAGCGAGCGGCTCAGGCGGTCGATCTTGTAGACCACGACCACGTCGACGAGCCCGTCCTCGATGTCGGCGAGGAGGCGCTTCAGGCCCGGTCGCTCCAGCGTTCCCCCGGAATAGCCGCCGTCGTCGTAGCGGTCGCGGACCAGCGCCCAGCCCTCGGACTTCTGGCTGGCGACATAGGCCTCGCAGGACTCGCGCTGGGCGTCGAGGCTGTTGAACTCCTGCTCCAGCCCTTCCTCGGAGGATTTCCGGGTATAGACGGCGGCGCGGAGCTTGCGGAGGATCGGCTTCGTCATGCGCCGCCCCGCCGGTTCTTCAGCCCGAAGAACACCCAGCCGTTCCAGCGGGTGCCGGTGATGGCGCGGGCGATCGCGGAGAGCGATTGGTAGGGACGCCCCTGCCATTCGAAACCGTCGCCGGTGACGGTGACGACATGCTCGACGCCCTGCCACTCCCGGATCAGCTTCGTACCGGTGATCGGCTTGCGATCTTGCCGGATGCGGCGGGTGGTGATGTTGCCGCCGTCCAGCTGCTCGCCGAGCACCTCCAGCCGCTTCACCGTCTCGGGCTTCAGTCCGCCATAGGCGAGTTCCTGGATGCGATAGGCGAGCCGGCTTTCGAGGAAGCGGCGGTTGTAGGGCGGCGGGTCAGTCTCGAACAGCTCCCGCCATTGCGCTTTCAGTTCCGGCGTCTTCATGGTCTTCAGGGCGGCCAGGCGCGCGGGAATCGGATCGGTCGTCATGCGGTCTCCTCGGTCAAGTCCGGGGTCGCATGACGGCATCGGTCGGCCGACATGTGTAGGCAAATTTCTCCAGTATCGTCAGATAGTTGACGCTCACGCGCCCGGAGCCGGATCAGTCCCAGCGCAAGGATCTCACATGCTTCGGCGATGCGCTCCCGGCTGGTCATCCGGTCCGGATGCAGGGCGTTCGATCGGTTCACGCCGCGCTCCGAGCCGCGTCCCGCAGAACGGCCGCGCGGATGGCGCTCCGATTCCAGCGGAAGTTCAGATGGCAGTTGGCGGCGTACTTCGACAGACCGAAGTCGAGGCCGTCGGCCGGTTGGCCGGCACGATGCAGCAGCTCGATCTGTCGCATGGTGGCCGGGTCGTTGAGCCAGCGCCTGCTCTTGGCCGAGGCGCTGGTGGTTTCGGTCTCCCGCAGGAAGTCGTCGGCCGCGGCGAGCGCCTGGACGCGGGTGCCGATGGCGAGGGTGCGGAGCGCTCTCCCCTTCGGGTGGCCGAGAGCGTGCCAGAGCGTGCCGTCGTGGAAGACGCCCGCCCACCCCTGAAACCCGCTCGCCATCAGGGCCTGGCCGTCGCCGTGCAGGTCGCACCATGAGAACGGGGATCGATCGAGCAGATCGATCTCGGTCATCTCGAAGGACGCGAGCAGCCGTTTTTCGCCGGTCTCGCGGGTGAAGACGTGGCCGCAGAAGTCGCAGAGGGACGCGCCGAGCGGCAGCTCCGCCTCGCAGGAGGGGCAGGTCTTCCAGGGTTGCTCGCCGGCGGACGGCTCGTCGTCTTCGAGCCCGATGTCCTGTTCGAGCGTACCGTGGCGCAGCGCGGCACCGGCGAAGTCCAGCACGATGCAGTCGGTCTTGACGATAGCGGGAAAGCGTTCGGGATCGACCCGGCGCAGCCCGCGCCCGACGGCCTGAACGAATGTGCCCTTGTGGAGCATCGGGCGCAGGATGCCGATGCAGCCGACGGGCTGACTGTCGAAGCCCTCGGTCAACACCATGCAGTTGGTGAGTACCTGCACCTCGCCGCGGTCGAACCGCGCGATCAGATCCGCACGCGCCCGGGGCGCCATGTCGCCGGTGATCGTCTCGGCCGAGATGCCGTCGGCTCGGAACGCCTCGGCCACGGCCTCGGCATGGGCGACCGTCGAACAGAAGAAAATGCTGCGCCGGTCCGCCGCCTTGTCCTTCCAGTGCTCGACCACCGTCTCGTTGAGGACGGAACGGTTCAGCACCTTGTCCGCCTGGCGCATGTCGAAGTCGCCGGCGGTGCTGTCGATGCCGGCGAGCTCGTCCTTCACGCCGAGATCAATGGTGAAGGTCCGCGGCGGGACCAGCAGCCCGCGCGCGATGAGCGTGCCGATCCGCAAGTGGTAGCCCACATTGCTGAAGGTTTTGCGCAGGCTCCGGCCGTCGCCCCGGCCGGGCGTGGCGGACAGCCCCAGCAGCCTGAGCCCCGGATTCAGGTCGCGGGCATGCGCGATGATCGACTGGTAGCTCTGGGCCGCCGCCCGATGGCACTCATCGATGACGAGATGGGTGAATTCCGGCATGGACTGCCGCCGGTTCGTCCGCGCCAGCGTCTGGACGCTGCCGAAGACGACCTGGCCGTCCCAGCAATCCTGTTCGGCCTTTACGACGGAGGTCGCGAGGCCGGAGACCTTGCCGATGGCGGTGCGGTTCTGGTCGATGAGCTCGTCCGTGTGCTGCAGGACGAGGGTGCGGAACTCACGGCGTCGCTCGGCCTGCTCGCCCACGAAGAAGCCCGCGATCGCCGTCTTGCCGGCGCCGGTCGGCAGCACGAGCAACGTGTTGCCGTGTTCGGCTGTCCGGTCGTGGGCCGCGTCCACGGCCGCCCTCTGATAATCGCGCGGGATCATGGCGACTGCTCTCAGCGCGCCCAGAAGGGTGCGCCGCTCTGAGCCGGCGCCGGGGCGCCGCCATAAGGATCGTCGACCATGCGGGAGGTTGGCGCGGCCTGCGGCGTGCCGACGGCGGGCGGCGCGGTGGGCGCGCCACCCATGATCGAGATATACTCCGCGTGATCGGGGCCGATCGCGGCCTTTACGACGTTGCGGCCGCTGTCGTCGGGGTTGTCGCGGTCCTTCTCGATTCCGATCTTGGCCACGAAATCGAGGCTGTTCAGGTCGCCGAGGCTGCGGATCTTCCGCGCCGCGCAGGCGCCTTCCGACTGGTCGCCTGCCTTGATGCCGCGCGCCGATTCGAGGATCCCGCGGATCAAGGCCCTGCCCCGGTTGGCGTAGGTGTCGTCACCGCGCTCGTTGACGCTCTTCCCCTTGAAGCCGATGCGCGTGTAGATGCGCCGCCGGACATAGGGGCCGTCGAGCACCACTGCCTCGGTGTTCAGATAGAGCGCTGTGCTCGTGCGGCTCTGGGTGAGCCAGCCCTCAGGCCCGGCGCCGCCGGGACGGATCGTCAGGGACACCTTGGCGAGCGTGTTCGCCGGGATGAGATCGAACGCGGCGTCCTGGCTGTCGGCGCCGTTGAAATCCATGTTGTCCGACATGGGGTCAAGCTCCTTTCGTCATGGAATGGGATTGGTCGGCTGCCGCCTCGGGCAGCCGGAAATCGAGGGCGTCCGCCGACGTGGCGCCGTGCCCCGCGCGGATCTTCGCCATCAGGCGGCCGAGATGGGCCTGCTCGATCATGGCCAGCCGGCCGCTGCGATCCTTGGCGGGAAAGCCGAAGTCGTTGATCGTGGTGCACACGAAGGCGCGGAACGGGTCGCCGTCGGCGGGACGGATCTCGGCGAGCGTGATCACCTCGTCGACGATGCCCGGCAGCTCGAGCCCGGTCTTCGCCCCCTCGATCTGCATGGCGAAGTAGGGCTTGCCGAAATCGTCGATCTTCCGATCGAGCAGACCGACCAGCCAGATGTTCTTGTGCGGCGTGTGCTGGAGGTGGGTTAGCCAGCCGATCATCTCCTGGCCGAGCAGCCCGTAGGCGCCGCGCAGGTCGAGTTTGCCGCTGCGATCGGACTGCGCCTGAGACTGCCCCTTGCACCACTGCATGCAGATGCGGGACGCGACCGAGATGCTGTCGACGAAGACGGTCTCATACTTGTCCAGCACGGTCGGGGCGCCGAAGGCAGCGCAGACGCGCTCGTAGTCGCGGTGGCTGTAGGACTGGTCGTCGCGCATGGCGGGGTTGGGGCCGCCGATCCAGCAGGCGAGGTCGCGGGCGCGTTCCCAGTCACGGATGCGGATCTCGTCGCCGGGCCAGCCCTGGACGGCAAGCTCGCCGGCCTCGAGATTGAGGAACAGGGTGCGCTCGGGATCGAGCGTCCAGAGCTGGCTGGTCTTGCCGATGCCGGAGATGCCGGTGAGCACCCCCTTGATGCCGCGAACCTCCTTCAAGCGCTCGTCGGCGGTGATGATCCTGAGCGGAGCAGGCGTATAGGGCGCGTTCATTTGCGCGCCTCCATCTCGCGGGCCGCGGCCGACACCGCTGCGTCCACGCCGGCGGCGCCCTGATTGCGCGCCATCGACACCACTTCCTCCAGCGCGCAGATGGTCCGCGTGAGGTCGGAACGCTCGCGGTTCAACGGCAGCAGCGCGAAAGCGATGTCGTCGATGGTGGCCTGCTCGATCGGCACCGTGCGCGCCGGCGTATCGCCGCGGGCCGGTACCGAGATCGTGTCGGGGATGGCGCCCAGCCAGGTCGACTCGCGCAGGCGTTTCAGAGGGGTCTTGAACATCGGGATGCTCCTTTCCGTCCTGCCCAGGGGTCGTCGCGATGAAGCTGCTGCCGGGCCCGACGCCGCCCTGGAGCTTGCGGTCGGGGTGTTTCCCGAAGGGTTTTGCATTCCCCCGAAGGCCCGGCATGAATTCGCTTGATTGCTTGCCGTCACTTACCGGCGGGCGGCCGCCACTGTCGGGACCGGCTCGAAATATTCGGCGAGACCGAGGTCCATGGCGGTCCGGCGGATGGCCGCGAGGTGCTGGTAGATGGTGCTTCGGTGGAGCCCCAGCTCCCGCGCCGCTTCGGCGACCGAGAGATGGGAGACGGCGATCGCGATCTGCCGCGCTGTCGGGCAGAGCCGTGCCAGGAGCTTTTCGATGTCGCCCCGCAGGCCCGGCCCGTGCATCTGTGCGAGGTCCTCGCACGCATGAAGCGCCGCGCTCTCCGGCAGCACATCGGCGAGGGTGAGATCGCCGTCTACGTCGTCGCCGGCGCCGATCGGCATTTCCAGCGACTGCATCGTGCGCTCGGCACGGCTCGCCTGCGTCGCGCTGGCGAGGCTGGCGATGCGGTTGGCGACGATGCGGTCGGCGAAGGTCTCGAAAGACGCCTTGGCGGGGTCGTAGTTCGGCGCCCGGCGGATGAGGTCGAGCCTGAGTTCCTGCTCAATGTCCTCGACGTCCATGCCCGGCACGACGTTCGATCGTGCCAGCCGTGCGGAACGGATGCTGATGTTGCGGGAGATACGGGAATTGGGGCTGGTAAGCTCCTGAAGCTGCTCCATGGTTTTCGCCTTCGTCCAGGTGGACGGGCACGCGGCCCGAGTACCCGGCACCGGCGAAAATTCGTCGGCGAGGCGGTTGGAGCGCCGTCAGCGCAAAGAAAAACCGCCGAACCTGGCGGAGTTCAGCGGTTTGGCGGTCGAAATTTTTTCGAAGTTTTTTTAGCCCTACCCAGCGAAATTTCGTTGGGACTGCCCCTGCTTGCCTTGTTGGAGGTCGTCCGCGTTGATCACGAAGCGGGTGACATAGTCGCCGCCTTCGGTCGGGATCGGCTCGTCCGGGATCCCGAAGGACTGTCGCAGCGCCTTCGACAGCGCCTGCTTCTGCTTCTGGTGCTTGCTCGTGTCCTCGCCGTTCGCGGGATGCACGGGCAGACGGCCGGATTGGGATGCCAGGAGCTTCAGATAGAGCCACCGCTTCGTGGCTTTGCCGCTCTTGCCGTTCTTCATGCCCAGCGCATCGGGTTCGAACCTGCGTGTCTCGCCGCGGAAGCTCACATTGATGACCTCGTCGGCGATGAATCGGATGCCGATTTCCTCCCATCGCGCATCGGGCGGCAACTGCCACGCGAGGTTGGACGGACTCGTGCTGGAGGATGCCTCGACTCGGACACGGAGATCGGAAAACAGGGTTTCGGGCGGGTGCGCCGGTTCCAGGCTTCCTTGATCGTTCACCACGAGAAGATCGCTCAACGCGAACAACGTGACGTCGGCCCGTTGCAGGTTCCCGACGACGCTTGCCGGCAGCGAGGCGTTGGTGGGCGTCAGGACGAGCTTGGGGCCCGGGAGCCCGATGATGTCGTCGAAGGGGGTCGCATCGTCCGTCGGCGCAGGACCCGGAACGGTCAAGAAGACGGGAAACCCGCGACCGGCGAAGACGTCGTGGGAGCCGATCCCGAACACCTTCTGGCGTTCGAACTTGGCGGGGATGCTGAGAGCGAGAGCGGTCGCGACCGCCTTGGCCAATCCCGTCCGATCGAGACCGAGGATGGCGATGTCGTCCCGGCTGAGGTCGAGATCCGCGCATGCTTTCGGGCTGTCGCCGCAGATCGCCCGTATGGAGCCGTCATCATGCCGGACGACCTTGCGTGGACATCCCTCGCCGCCGGGAGACGGGCAAGCGATGCTGGTGGCCAGGGTTCCGGTCGACGTCAGGAACCGAGAGACGAGGTCGAATTCGCTGCCGAGGATAGCCTGCCATTCGCGCCGGTCCGTCGCGGCGTCCGCGAGATCGTCAAGCGCTTGCCAGAACTTTGGTATCTGCATCATCTGCCGCAGCGGCCGGGATAGACCAGAAGCCGCGCGCCTTCAGCCAGCTTTCGATAACCTCCGCGTCCGACTCCCTTTCGTACCTCGCGATGTTCGCCGGGCGGATCGTCACTGAACGCTCGCGCTTGGTCCCGTCGAAGGCGAACTTGAACGTGGCGTGGGTGAACGAACCGCCGCTCAACCGCTTCTCCCAGTTGTCGCCGTAGGACTTGAAAAGATCCTCGGACTTTCGGATTTCCAACTCCGCGATCTTGCCAGGCCAGCGCCGGCCGAACTCGACGAGACGGACGCCCGCCAATCCCTCGATATCCTCGTGCGCCAGTGCGTCGGGCCCATGTTCCCGCAGCGGATCGAGCGTGTAGCGCTCCGAGCGATCGAAATAATCCTCGTTGCCGAACAGCATCAGGCCGAACGTCTTCAGATAGAGTGCCCGCTCGCCCTTGGTTTCGGCATTGACGGCGATCTCGTCGGAAGCGCTGTCGTAAATCAGGACGTCGTGCTTTTGCGGGCGATAGAACGCGATCCCGCTCTCGCCGTCTTCCTGGTGCTTGCCTTCCCGGCGCATTGGCATGCCGTGGCGGACAAGAAGCCAGATCTTCTCGCCTCGCGGAAAGGCGAAGATGCGACAGCCTCGCCCCCGGCGCTTCGCCTCGAACCAGTTGTCCATTTGATCCTGCATCGCCTTGGCATCGGCCTCGGAGACGGACGAGATGACGGCTGCCGGCTTCTTGGGCGCCGAGCCTGCGAAATACATGAAATTGGAGCGCTTCAACGCGACCGTCTCGGCGTGCTGGCGCTGTAGCAGCATTGGTTGGGCGAGCCAGATCTGGACAGCGACATCGGCAGCCGATGCTTCGTAATCCTTTTCGATGTCGATTCCCGCGGCTTCGGCGCGGTCGAGCAGCTCCTCCATCGCCTCATGCGTGGCGGTCTCATGGACGTAGTAGAGCGCGTTGACCATGTCCTCGGGCACCGAGGCGTCCGGGTTCATCAGGATGTGAGCGATATCGCCGAGCGGCATGTCATCGGTCGAAGCGGACGCAATATCGAGACCGCGGGCTTCAAAGTAATCCTGCCACTGCCCAAGGAATGTTTTTAGTCGTGCGGGCGAAATGTGTTTCAGGCGATCGGGACTTGTAAAAATTCTCGGATTGAAAGCAGGCATCGGCTTCGATTCTCCAGCAATTACCGTCGAGTTGCAAAATTAGGCAGGCACTTCTCCCGCTACAAGAATCAAGTCTACGGGATGGTTGTCCCACCTTCCGACAGACAGCCCAGCGTCTCGGTATGTGAGGGGGTCAGCTGGAGCTTGCCCCCAATGATACAAAGATTCGCGCGAATCCGCCGCACACCATTGCCTACTGACCGCCCGGATCGCGTGCTCCGGAGGCGATCGACATGATCGCTCCTGACGAGCGCGAGAAGACCGCCCTTCGCCATGCCCTGAAGTTCATGGCGGAGCTGATGGGCGAGATTGGCTGGGAGAAGCGGCTCAATGAGCTGACAGCCGAGGATGCGGCGGCGCTCGCCGAATCGGCGGTCGACGGCTTCCAGGAGGCGATGCGCGCGAGCGCCGACCGGCCCGACCAGGACGTCCCGTTCTGATGGAGGCGTTGCTCGACTTCAATCACCGGGAAAAGCCGCCTTCCTTCGCCGATGGCGTCAATGCGCTGATCGACCGGGCGCTGGTGGCGGAGCAGGCGTCTCGCCCCGAACGGGACTACCTCGGAGGCAGCCGGCTCGGGGATGCGTGCCAGCGGCGGCTCCAATACGAATACGTCAAAGCGCCGAAGGACGAGGACGCCGATTTCAACGGTCAGTCGCTCCGCATCTTCGCGCTCGGACACGTGCTTGAGGATCTGGCGATCGACTGGCTGCGCCGGGCCGGCTTCGACCTGCGTACGCGCGACCGGCATGGAGAGCAGTTCGGCTTCTCGGCGGCGGGCGGACGCATCCGCGGGCATGCCGACGGTGTCGTCGTCGCTGCCCCTAACGACATGGCGGTTCCCGCGCTCTGGGAGTGCAAGTCCGCCAACGCAAAGAACTGGCGCGAGATCGCGAAGCGGGGCGTGGTCAAGGCGAAGCCGGTCTATGCCGCCCAGATCGCGCTCTACCAGGCCTATCTCGGGCTTACCGAGGCGCCTGCGCTCTTCACCGCGATCAACAAGGATACATGCGAGATCTGGCATGAGCCGGTGCCGTTCGATGCGGGGCGTGCACAGGCGGCGAGCGACAAGGCGGTTCGCATCCTCCGTGCTTGCGATGCCGGCGAATTGCTACCCCGCCACACGGAAGACCCCGACCACTTCGAGTGCCGGTTCTGTGCCTGGAAGAACCGGTGCTGGCCGTGATGGAACCGCAATCGACACCGGCAGAGCCGGGAGAAGTCGGTCCCGACCTCGACATGATCGCGACCTACACCGAGGTCGTCTTCGGCTATTGCGAACATTGGGCGCCGGTCCGCGCCCTTGCCGAGAAGGGCAGCCCCGACGCGCCCCCGCATACGCCGTTCCTGGAGGCCGAAGCCGACCTTGCGATCAAGATCGGGCAGCAAGCGAATTGGGCTGCCGCGGCGGGAATGGCGCTTTTCGTCGTGCCCGGCACCGTCCTCGCCCCGGGCGACGCGCGGGCCGAGCATGTCGTCCAGACGCAGGTCGTTCTCGTCGACCTCGATCACGGCGACATCGCGGCGAAGCGCGCGCATCTGGAACGCCACCTCGGGCCGCCTACCCTCGTGGTGGCGTCGGGCGGCATCACGCCCGAAGGCGCGCGAAAGCTTCACCTGTACTGGCGCCTGACGGAGCCGGCGGAGAGCGAGGACATCGCCGGGGTCTGCCGCGCGCGACAGATGATCGCCGCCAAGGTCGGCGGCGATCGATCCTTCAAATCCGCGCACCAGCCGATTCGCGTCGCCGGCTCCGTCTATGCGAAATCCGGCCAAAGGCGGCTCGTCGAAATCCTCCACCACAAGCCGGTCGAGTACGAGTTGTCGGACTTGGTGGAGGCCATCATCGCCATGCCGCCGATGGACGGCGCCGATGATCCCGATCTCGACTTCAACGGCGCTGATGCCGCGACCGGCGCCGTGCCCGAGCTGTTCGCCCGCCCGATCCGGGAGGGCGGCGTCGACGGCACGACGCGGTTCGACGCGCTCTCCCGCGTGATCGGCTACTGGATCCGGCGATGTCGGGAGGGTCATGTCTCCCCAGCCGGGGCCTGGGAGGAAATCAAGTCCTACAATCTCGCGCGCATCGATCCGCCCTGGCCGGAGGAACGACTCCGCAAGGAGGCGGAACGTCTATGGAAGCGCGATCTCAGCCGCAATGGCGAGATCGAGGAGGCCGACGATCCTGGCGCCGCGGACGGCGGAGACGAGGGTGGGGATGGCCCCATGCCCGTGCGCTTCACCGAGGATGCGCTGGCCACGATATTCGCCGACCGTCACTCCGATCGTTGGCGCTATGTCGCGGGCTGGGGTCAGTGGCTCACCTGGACGGGATCCGTGTGGCGACGGGAAGAGACGCTCCAGGCCTTCGATCTGGCGCGACAGATCTGTCGCGAGGCGGCCGTGCAGGCCCCGTCCGGGCGCATCCGGACCAAGCTGTCGACGGCGGCGACTGTCGCAGCCGTGGAGCGGCTGTCCCGGAGCGATCGTCTGCATGCGAGCACCACAGAGATCTGGGATCGCGATCCCTGGCTCCTGAACACGGCCGATGGCGTGATCGATCTGCGCACCGGCGCCCTTGCACCCCACGATGCCGGCCTGTTCATGACCAGGATCGCCGCCGCCGCGTCGCACGGCGACTGCCCGACCTGGCAGGCGTTCCTCCACACGGTCACCGGCGGGGACGCCGAGCTCCAGGCCTACCTGCGGCGGGTCGCCGGATACTGCCTGACCGGCGTCACCACCGAGCACGCGCTGTTCTTTCTCTACGGAACGGGGGCGAACGGCAAGTCGGTCTTCGCCAACACGCTGACGGCGATCATGGGCGACTACGCGACCGTCGCGGCGATGGACATGTTCATGGCGACCCACGGCGATCGCCACCCGACCGACATGGCCGGGCTTCGGGGCGCGCGGATCGTCACCTCCATCGAAACCGAGCAAGGGAGCCGCTGGGCCGAGAGCAAGCTCAAGGCCCTGACGGGCGGCGACAAGATCACCGCCCGCTTCATGCGGCAGGATTTCTTTGAGTTCATCCCGCAGTTCAAGTTCCTTGTCGTCGGCAATCACAAGCCGTCGATCCGGAACGTGGACGAGGCCATGCGCCGGCGTCTGCACATGGTGCCGTTCACGGTGACGATCCCGCCCTCGAAACGGGATCGCCGCCTCCCCGACCGGTTGTTGGCGGAACGCGACGGCATCCTCGCCTGGGCCCTGCAGGGCTGCCTCGAATGGCAGCAGACCGGGTTGAAGCCCCCGGACGCCGTCATGGCGGCGACAGAGGATTACTTCGAGGCCGAGGACGCGCTCGGACGCTGGATCGACGAGTGCTGCCAGACGGGCGCAGCGCACTGGAGCGGCTCGAGTACGCTCTTCGCCAGCTGGAAAGCATGGGCGGAGGCGAATGGCGAGTATGCCGGCTCGATGAAACGCTTCTCGGAGAACCTGAGCGTGCGTGGGTTCGAAAAACAGAACACCAGCAGGGCCCGGGGACTCCGCGGCCTGGCCCTGCGCGAGAGCAACGACGAGCTGTTCGAGGGGTGAGGCAGATGCCCAGAAAACCAACGGCCGTGACGGGTGTGACGGGTTGTCCCCATATAAGCGTTACGCGTGCGCGTACGCGCGCCCGTGACCGGGTTACGGAGCAACCCGTCACATCCGTCACACCCGTCAGCGTCGGCGTGGTCCTCGACGGCGACGGTCTCCCCGATGCCGTCCTTGCGCTCGACCTTGGTACGTCCACGGGATGGGCGATCCGCGGCGCCGACGGGTTGGTGGCCAGCGGCACGGTCAGCTTCCGGCCCGGCCGCTATGACGGCGGCGGCATGCGTTACCTGCGCTTCGGCAACTGGCTGACCGAACTCGACCGGCTGAGCGGACCGCTGTCCGGGATCTGGTTCGAGGAGGTCCGCCGCCATCTCGGGACCGACGCTGCGCATGTCTACGGCGGGCTGATGGCGACGCTCACGAGCTGGGCGGAGCTGCGTGGCGTGCCCTACGAGGGCGTCCCGGTCGGCACCATCAAGCGACACGTCACGGGGCTGGGCAACGCGCCGAAGGCCTCAGTTGTCGCGGCCATCCGCGATCGAGGTTTCGCGCCCGAGAACGACGACGAGGCCGACGCGTTGGCGCTCCTGCTGTGGGCGATCGAGACGAAGGGCGGCTTGCGATGAACGCGCAGGCCAACCGGGCGATCGTCAGGTGGACGCCCAGCCTGGTCGAGGCGCGGCTGTCCGAGGCTGCCTTCGTCCTGAAGCGCCTGCCCGAGCCCCGGCTCTTCGGGTACTTCAGCACATGGCCGGAGATCCGGCACACCTTCGCCGACCAGGTCGGCCAGGAGCCGCGTCGTCTGCGGGTGCTCCCGTCTCCCCAGGCGATCAGTCGGATGGAGGAGACGCTGAGCTGGACGGTCTGCCTCGAACCCGTCGACGGCAAGATCGTCTGGATGCGCGCCTTCGGTTCGCGCTGGCGTGAGATCTGCCGGACGGTCGGGCTGCAACGGGCCTCGGCTCATCATCACTGGATCTACGGCATCTGTCGGATCTCGCATCACCTCAACCAGCAGAGGCTCAATCCGCGCCTGTCGATGCAGCAGGTCATCGACCTCGCACGGGCCGACGATCCGGCCTTCTGAGGGAGCGTCGCCGGTCTGATATTTTCTGCCAGACACTTTTGGCTTCCTGCCGGTATGTGAGCGGTAGGTTCGGGAAGTGCGCCGACAGGCCGCCCCCTTCTACCGCCGAGTTCACGGGTCCTTCCTGGCGAATTCGTATGCTGGCGGGCGAAGCGCGGCATTTCGCCAGCGACAGGGCCGGATTTTTGGGAAGCCACCCGGAGTCCACTCGGGCTGCCGCTTCCCGATACCTTCGATAAATCAAAAGCTTCGCGCCACGGCCAGGTGGATGCCGGTGGACCCCGACGGAGTCCAGCGCCGGATCCAGTGATGGACTCCGGTCCCGGCGTCCGGCTCCGCTCGAACAGGATCGTTCATGATGCTCAGCTTCGCGCCCGACGCGATCGAGACCTGGCCGCTCGATCGGCTGAAGCCCTATGCGCAGAACGCCAAGACACACGGGGACGATCAGGTCGCGAAGATCGCCGCCAGCATTGCGGAGTTCGGCTGGACGGTGCCGGTGCTTGTCGCCGAGGACGGCGAGGTGATCGCCGGCCATGGGCGCATCCTGGCGGCGACCCAGCTCGGTCTGACCGAAGCGCCGGTGATCGTGCTCGGTCATCTGACTGAGGCTCAGCGGCGCGCATACCGCATCGCCGACAACAAGCTGACCGAGATGGGCGGCTGGGACGAGGCGCTGCTCTCGGCCGAGCTGCGGGACCTGCTGGCCGAGGACTTCGATCTCTCGCTGATCGGCATCGCAGACGGCGAACTGGATCGACTGCTCGCGGAAACGGGAGCCGATGACGGCTCTGCCGGTGGTGGCCAGCCGCCGGTCGTCGTGCCGGAGCCGCCGCGCAATCCGGCGTCGAGGCCGGGCGATCTCTGGCGGCTCGGCGACCACCGGCTGCTTTGCGGGGATTCCACCAATGCGGAGGACGTACGCCGCCTGATGAACGGCGAGCGCGCGGTGCTGTTCGCGACCGATCCGCCGTACCTCGTCGACTATGACGGCTCGAACCATCCGACGCGGAACAAGGACTGGTCGGCTTCCTACGGCACGACCTGGGACGACAGTAGCCAGGGCGCCGAGCTCTACGACGGGTTCATCTCTGCCGCCGTCGCCGAGGCGATCACCGAGGACGCTGCCTGGTACTGCTGGCACGCCTCGCGCCGCCAGGCCATGCTGGAGGCCTGCTGGGAGAAGGCCGGCGCTTTCGTCCATCAGCAGATCATCTGGGTGAAGGACCGCGGCGTGCTGACCCGGTCCCATTACCTCTGGAAGCACGAGCCCTGCTTCATGGGCTGGATCAAGGGCAAACGCCCGCCGAAGGTCGCGGACGAGACGCTGCCGTCGACCTGGGAGATGCCGAGCTTCGCCAAGGACGAACGGCCGGACCATCCCACGCCGAAACCGCTCGACGCGTTCGGGATCCCGATGCGCCAGCATGTCGAGCGCGGAGGGCTTTGCTACGAGCCGTTCTCGGGCTCCGGCTCGCAGATCATGGCGGGCGAAGCCAACGGTCGTCGCGTCTTCGCGATGGAGATCAGCCCGGCCTATGTCGATGTCGCCGTGGAGCGTTGGCAGACCGAGACCGGCCGCGATGCCATCCTCGATGGCGACGGTCGGACTTTCGCCGAGGTCCGGGAGGAGAGGCTGGGTGAATCCGATGCGGCAGACGCCGCATGAAGCAATCGCGTGCCATGTCCCTCGTCGAGGCTGTCGCGAACGTCGCCGTGGGCTTCGGCGTTGCCGTCGTCACGCAGATCCTGATCTTCCCGGTCTTCGGGCTGCAGACGACGCTGGTACAGAATCTGAACATGGGTGCGGTGTTCACCGTCGTGAGCATCGCCCGGTCGTTTGCTCTACGGCGGCTGTTCGAGGCGCTCCGGCTGCGCGGCGCCCGATGAGAAACCGCCGCCCCGAAGGACGGCGGTCTCCGCGATGGAAGATGCTGCCGCGTCAGGCGGGCGGCAGCTTGTAGACCCGCCCGCGCCCCTCGACCTTCTCGGAGGTGACGTCGAGGCCGAGCTTCTTCTTCAGTGCTCCGGCGATGGCGCCCCGCACCGTGTGCGGCTGCCATCCGGTGGCTTCGACGATCTCGGCGATGGTCGCACCGTTCTCGGCGCGGAGCATCTCGATCAGCAGCGCCTGCTTGGTGCCCTCGCGCGCTGTCCGCGCCTTGGGTGCGGACTTCGTGGCGGCGGGGGCGTCAGATGCGGCGTCGTCGGCCGGCGTCTGGGTGGCGCCCGTGGGCGCGCTGTCGGCGCCTTCCGGCTCGACCCCGATGGCGGCAAGGCCTGCGTCGGTGATCTGCAGGAGAACCGCGCGACCGTCCTCGTCGTTCCGCCAGATGCGGTTGAGCGCCGGGTCCGCTTTGGTCTGCTTTTTGGTAACGCGCTCGCCAATCAGCCCGCGAGAGAGAAGTGCGCCGACCACTTTGTTGGCGGCGTTCCCGCGCAGCGATCCGGGAAGCGGTAAGACATTGCGATCGTCACGCTGCGCGGCAGCGCTCAAGATCACGAGTTGGGTGTCGGAAAGTTTTGGCATTTGTCGTTTCCGTCGTATCCGGGCGCGCGGGATGCGGGCCCTTCTACGAGATCGAGCCCGCCATGCGGCGGGCGGGACCCAGAGACGCGGCGTCTCAAGCGTCGGATTCGGCGAGGATCTCGCAGTGGGTGACGAACCCGGTGAGATACGGCAGCCCGCGGGGGATCCCCATCTCGCGTTCGGTGCGCCAGTCGATGCGCCAGCCCATCCAGCGGGCGACGGCGGCATCGATGGCGCCCTTCAGCGTGTCGCCCCGCGCGAGCGCGTTGGCGACGTCGTCGGCGAAGTGGCGGCCGTGGCTGCTGTCGAGGAAGTCGCGCACCCCTTCGGGGGAGACGCCCGTGGCGGCGGCGATGGCTTGCGAGGCGAGCGTCCAGGCCTTGGGTGCGTCGGCGGCCAGATCGTCGTCGATCCGGTCGATGGTGCCGTAAAAGCCCCATTCGGTGTTGCGGGTGGGAAGGATCGTGGTGGCCATCGTCTGGCTCCTGGCTTGATCGTGCTGGCCCCATACAGGCTCCGATGCGCGCCGCTATCAAGCGGATAAGTGCATCATTTCATTGCTGTTTTAGAGGTCGCATGCAGGGCATGAGCGAGCGCCGTTATGCCGCCCATGTCGGGCTGTCGCGCGGCGCGATCCAGAAGGCGAAGGCCGCCGGCCGGCTGGTCCTGCATGCCGACGGCTCGATCGATGCCGCGGCGAGCGACGCGAAGCGGGCCGAGACGACCGATCCCTCGAAGAGTCGCCCAAAGGGGACGTCCGCGGGATCCGGAATGAAGCCGGTGCCGGAGGCGGCGGTCTCGGCGGTGGGCGATACGCTCAAGGAACAGGGGATGTCCGCGCCCGTGACGGGCGGCGGCACGACCTTCCTGCAGGCGAAGACCGCGCATGAGGTGTTGAAGGCGCAGGAGCGACGGATCCGGCTGGCGAAGCTCAAGGGCGAGCTCGTCGATCGCGACCGCGCCACCGCGCTGGTGTTTCGGCTCGCGCGCGAGGAACGGGACGCCTGGGTCAACTGGCCGGCGCGGGTCGCCGCGCTGATGGCGGCGGAGCTGGGGACGGAGACGGCGGCCATGCAGAAGGTTCTGGAGGCCCATGTCCGCGCCCACCTCGACGAACTCGCCCAGCCCCGTATCGCTCTCGGCTGAGATCGAAGGATTCGATGGCGCCGAAGCGCTGATCCGGGCCTGGGGCCGCGGGCTGACGCCCGACCCCTGGCTCACGGTTTCCGAATGGTCGGACACGCATCGCTGGCTGTCCTCACGCGCCTCGGCCGAGCCGGGGCGCTACCGGACCGAGCGCACGCCCTACATGCGCGCGATCATGGACGCGCTCTCGCCGAGCCATCCGGCGCAGCGGGTCGTGTTCATGAAAGCCGCGCAGGTCGGCGCGACGGAGGCCGGCAACAACTGGATCGGCTTCGTGATGCACCATGCGCCGGGGCCGATGCTGGCGGTCCAGCCGACGGTGGAGCTGGCCAAGCGCAACTCGCGCCAGCGCATCGATCCGCTGATCGAAGAAAGCCCGGCGCTTCGGGAGCGGGTGAAGCCGGCGCGGGCGCGCGACAGCGGCAACACGCAGCTGTCCAAGGACTTCCCGGGCGGCGTGTTGGTGCTGACCGGCGCCAACTCCGCCGTGGGGCTGCGCTCCATGCCGGCGCGATACGTCTTCCTCGACGAGGTCGACGCCTACCCGGCTTCGGCCGACGAGGAAGGCGACCCGGTCGGTCTCGCCGAGGCGCGGTCGCTGACCTTTGCCCATCGGCGCAAGGTCTTCCTGGTCTCGACGCCGACGATCCGCGGCGTGAGCCGCATCGAGCGCGAATACGAGGCGAGCGACCAGCGCCGCTTCTTCGTGCCGTGCCCGCATTGCGGGGAAATGCAGTGGCTCAGGTTCGAGCGGCTGCGCTGGGAGAAGGGGAAGCCCGAGACGGCCGCTTACCATTGCGATGCCTGCGAGACCGCGATCGCGGAGCACCACAAGGCCGCCGTGCTGGCCGCAGGCGAATGGCGGGCGACGGCCGAGGCCGACGATGGGCGGACGGTGGGGTTTCATCTCTCGGCGCTGTATTCGCCGCCGGGCTGGAAGAGCTGGGCCGACGTTGCGCGGGACAAGGAGGCCGCCAGAGGCTCGGACGAGGCCGAGCGGGTGTTCCGCAACACGGTGCTCGGCGAGACCTGGATCGAGACCGGCGACGCACCGGATTGGCAGCGCCTCGTCGAGCGCCGCGAGGAGTGGCCGGCAGGCATCGTGCCGACCGGCGGGCTGTTCCTGACCGCCGGCGCGGACGTCCAGAAGGACCGAATCGAGGTCGACGTCTGGGCCTGGGGCCGCGGCCTAGAGAGCTGGCTCGTCGATCATGTGGTGATCGAGGGCGGGCCGGATCGGCCGGAGAGCTGGGCGGCGCTGACCGATCTGCTGGGCCGCAACTGGCGGCATGCCGGCGGCGCCGAACTCGGGCTTGCCCGGCTTGCAATCGACACGGGCTACGAGACGGCCGCCGTCTATGGCTGGGCGCGCTCGGTCGGCTTCGCGCAGGTCGCCCCGGTCAAGGGGCTCGAAGGCTTCAATAGGGCGAGCCCGGTCTCGGGACCGACCTTCGTGGACGCCACCGCGGGCGGCAAACGCCTGCGCCGGGGGGCGCGGCTATGGACCGTGGCGGTTTCGACCTTCAAGGCCGAGACCTATCGCTTCCTGCGACTACCGCGGCCGACGCCCGAGGAGATGGAGGCCGGCGCCGCCTTCGCCCCCGGCACGGTGCATCTGCCGGGCTGGGTCGACACCGAGTGGATCAAACAGCTCACCGCCGAGCAGCTGGTGACGGTCAGGAACCGGCGCGGCTTCGCCCGGCTCGAATGGCAGAAGCTTCGGGAGCGCAACGAGGCGCTGGACTGTCGGGTCTATGCCCGCGCCGCCGCCTGGATCGCGGGCGCGGACCGCTGGTCCGAGACGACATGGGCCGATCTGGAAGCGCAGCTCGGCGTCCCGACCGGCACGGATACGCCGGCCGGCATGATCGGGCGCCCGTCGCCGGGCGCGCAAGGCAAACGCCGCTCCGACTGGCTCGGGCGGCGTGAAGGATGGTTCTGACAATGGCGGACTGGACGGAAGCGGAACTCGCGGCGCTCCGGCGCGCCTATGCGAGCGGGACCACGCGGGTGAGCTATGACGGCAAGACCGTCGAATACGGCTCCGCCGAGGATCTGCTCGGCCGCATCCGGACCATCGAGCGCCAGATCGCCGGTGCGGCGAACCGCCCCATCGCAGGCTTCGCCGGTTTCTCGCGTGGGGACCGCTGATGTCGGTGTCCTGGTTCGACCGGGCCATCGCGACCGTCGCCCCACGGGCTGCCACCCGGCGCGTGCTGGCGCGGCAGGCCTTCGAGGGGCTCGCCCGCTCCTATGAGGGCGCGGCCCGCGGCCGGCGCACCGATGGCTGGCATGCGCCGGGATCTTCGGCGGACGCCGAGATCGGCCGGGCCGGTGCGCTGCTGCGGGACCGGATGCGGGATCTGGTGCGCAACAACCCGCATGCGGCAAAGGCCGTGGCGGTGCTGGTGAACAACATCGTCGGCGCCGGCATCATGCCGCGTGCAGCCAGCGGCGACGCCGCGCTCGACCGCGAGGTCGATCGGCTGTTCGAGATCTGGGCACGGGCCTGCGACGCCGACGGCCAGCTCGACTTCTACGGGCTGCAGACGCTCGCCTGTCGCGAGATGGTCGAGGCCGGCGAGGTGCTGGTCCGACGCCGGCCGCGACGTGCCGGCGACGGCGTCATGCCGCCGGTGCAGCTGCAGCTGCTCGAGGCCGACTTCCTCGACGCGACCCGCAACGGGGCGCTCGGCTCCGGGCAGGCGGTCCAGGGAATCGAGTTTGACGCGCTCGGTCGGCGCCGGGCCTACTGGCTCTTCGGCGCGCATCCGGGCGACGCAATGCTCAGCCTGACGGGCGGGCTCACCAGCCGGGCGATCCCGGCCTCCGAGATCGCCCATGTCTATGAGAAACAGCGCACGCAGGCGCGCGGCGTGCCCTGGGGTGCGCCGGTCATCCGCGCCCTTCGCGACCTCGACGATTACGAGGTCGCCGAGATCGTCCGCAAGAAGACCGAGGCCTGCGTCACCGCCATCGTGTTCGGCGAGGAGGAAGCGCAACAGGGGATCGCGCCCTCGGTCGTCGACGCCGACGGCAACCGGGTCGAGCAGTTCGAGCCGGGGCTTATCGCCTACGCCCGCGGCGGGAAGGACATCCGCTTCAACCAGCCGTCGGCGACCGGCGGCTACGGCGAGTACAAGCGCGCGAGCCTGCACACGATCTCGGCCGGCTTCCGCGTGCCCTACGAGTTGCTGACCGGCGATCTGAGCCAGGTGAACTACTCCTCGATCCGCGCGGGGCTCGTCGAGTTCCGCCGGATGATCGACGCGGTCCAGTGGCAGCTCTTCATCCCGATGTTCTGTGCGCCGGTCTGGCGCTGGTTCACGGAAGCTGCGTGGGCAGCGGGGCGGATCCCGACGCCCGACGTGCCCGTCGAATGGTCGCCGCCCAAGTTCGAGGCGGTCGATCCGCAGAAGGATGCGATGGCGGACCTGCTCGCCATCCGCTCCGGCACCATGACGCTCGCAGAGGCCATCGCCCGGCAAGGCCGCAACCCCGACGCGGTGCTGGCCGAGATCGCGGCCACCAACGCCAAGCTCGACGAGTTGGGCCTCGTCCTCGACAGCGACCCGCGTCGCGTCACCAAGACGGGCAGCGCGCAAACGAACGACCCGTCCGAACCTGAGCGTGTAGCCGATCCGGGTGACCCGGACGGCGACGAGACCTGATCCGAGGAAACCCTGATGGAGCAGACGATCGAACTGCCGGCCCTGCGCCGGGCGGCGGAACTCGCGCCGAACACGATCGATCCCGAGACGCGCAGCGTCGAGGTGATCTGGTCGACCGGCGCCCGGGTGCGGCGCCTCTCGCTCTTCGGCGAGCCGCATGACGAGGAGCTGAGCATGGCGCCCGACCATGTCCGGCTCGACCGGCTGAATAACGGCGCGCCGTTCCTGAAGGTGCACGATGCGGGCGATCTCGATGCGGTGATCGGCTCGGTCGTGCCGGGCACGGCGCGGATCGAGAATGGTCAGGGCATCGCCCGGATCCGGATCTCCGAGCGCGATGCGGTCGGCGACATCTGGCGCGACATCGAGGCCGGGCACATCCGCGCGGTCTCCATCGGCTACCAGGTCCACCGCTACGAGGTCTCGAAGCCTGAGGGCGGCCGCGAGCTTTGGCGCGCCGTCGACTGGACTCCTTTCGAGATCTCGGCCGTGCCGGTGGGCGCCGATCCCGCCGCCGGCTTCCGTTCCCGCGATCCCTTCGAGCCTTGCGTCCTGCATCGCAGCGCCGCGGGCGAACCCAAGCAGAGGACCAATGTGATGCACGACACCGATCAGACTGAAGAGGCGACTCGCGACGCGACCGACGCGCCTGCGGAGAAGACCACCGAGGCGAAGGATGCCGAACTCCGACAGAAGCCGAAGGAGACGGGCGTCCGCAGCCAGCCGAAGGCCGCACCCGATCCGAAGCCCCAGGAGCAGACCCGCAGCGTCGACACGGACGCGCTTGTGACCGAGGCCCGCGCGCAGGAGCGCGAGCGCGTCTCCACGATCCACGGCCTTGTCGAGAAGCTGCACCTCGAGCGCGGCTTCGCCGACGACTTGATCAAGCGCGGTGTGTCCATCGACGAGGCGCGCCGGCTGATCCTCGACCAGGTCGCAGCGCAGTCCGACGAGACCCGGACCTTCGGCCATGTCTCGATCCCGCTGGGTGGCCGCGACGAGACGGTGACCCGGCGCGAGGCCGTCGCCAACGCGCTGCTGCACCGCTACAGCCCGACATTGTTCCCGCTGGAGGATGCGGCCCGCGAGTATCGGGGCATGACCCTGCTGGAGCTCGCCCGCGAAAGCCTGGAGACGGCGGGGGCCGGCACGCGCGGCCTCTCCCGCGACGAGGTCGCGACCCGGGCGCTGCATTCGACTTCGGATTTCCCCGAGATCCTGGCAGCCGTCACCAACAAGACGCTCCGCCAGGCCTACGAGGCCTATCCGCGGACCTTCCCGCTCTTCTGCCGCCAGGTGCTTGCCACCGACTTCAAGGCGATGCACCGGGTTCAGCTCGGCGAGGCGCCCCAGCTTCTCAAGGTGGGCGAGAGCGGCGAGTTTAAGCGCGGCACGCTCGGCGAGTCGAAGGAGAGCTACCGAATCGAGACCTACGGCCGCGTGGTCGCCATCACCCGGCAGGTTCTGATCAACGACGATCTCGACGCCTTCACCCGGATCCCGGCGATGTACGGCAACGCCATTGCTCAGCTGGAAAGCGATGTGGTCTGGGACATCGTCACCTCCAACCCGGCGATGGCGGACGGAACGGCGCTCTTCCATGCCAACCACAAGAACCTCGCTGGCGCCGGCGCGGCGCTCGGCGTGGACAGCGTCGGTGCGGCCCGCGCCGCGATGCGCAAGCAGACCGGGCTCGACAAGAAGACGGTGCTCAACATCCGGCCCGCCTTTCTGATCGTACCGGCCGCCCTGGAGCTCAAGGCCGAGCAGCTGGTGGCGCAGAACCTTGTGCCCGCGCAGAGCGGGAACGTGGTGCCGCAGTCGATCCGCACGCTCGCACCCATCGCCGAGCCGCGGCTCGATGGGGCGAGCGAGACCGCCTGGTATTTGGCCGCGAGCCCGAACCAGATCGACACGATCGAGTACGCCTATCTCGAAGGCCAGCAGGGCGCCTACATCGAGACGCGCAACGGCTTCGACGTCGACGGCGTCGAGATCAAGTGCCGGCTCGACTTCGGCGCCAAGGCAATCGACTGGCGCGGTCTCTACAAGAACCCGGGCGCATAAGCCGGACCACCCCCTGACATCTGAACCCTGACGAGACGGGCGGTCCTGACGGGCCGCCCTTCGTCTTTGCGAGAGGACCCTCCGCGATGAAGAACTACGTCCAACCCGGCAACACGATCACCCTGACCGCACCCTACGACGTCGCCTCCGGCGACGGCCTGCTCGTCGGCGCCATCTTCGGCGTCGCCGCCGGGAATGCCATCAATGGTGAGACAGTCGAGGCTGCCCTCGTCGGCATCTTCGATCTGACCAAGGCGGCATCGCAGGCCTGGGCGGTCGGCGACAAGGTCTATTGGGACAACACCGCCAAGGTGACGACGAAGACCGCCTCCGGGAATACGGCGATCGGCGTCGCTGTCGAGGTCGTCGGCGGCGGTGCGTCCGATACCATCGGACGGGTGCGGCTCAACGGCAGCTTCTGATGTCGGCAATCGCCGCAGCCCTGGAGGTGCTGTTCAATGATCCCAACCTCGCGCGCTCGGCCGTCTATCGCCCGGGCGGGCTCGGAGACGGCGTGCCGCTGCGCATCTTCGCCCGGCGTCCGGATCAGGTCATCGACTTCAGGGAGACCCGGCTGCATGCCGAGACCACGCTGGTCGACGTGCTCGTCGCGGCGATCGAGCAGCCTCGACCGGGCGACACCATCGAGGTCGATGGCCAGATGCTGGTCGTCCAGGGAGAGCCGGTGCGCGATCCCGAACGGCTGATCTGGACCCTCGACGTGCGGCCTCAGTGATGGCGAACAGGATCCTTCCGGGTTCTGCCGCACTCGGCGAAGCCGTCCGCCGTGACCTGGAGGTCGAGGCCGGACGCATCGCCAAGGCGGTCCAGGCCGGCGTCGGCGATGCCGGCGAGGGCCTGAAGCAGGATCTGCGCAAGCAGGTCCTGACGGCCGGTCTCGGGGTTCGGCTCGCGCGGGCCTGGCGGTCGCGGACCTACCCGAACAAGGGCTATGACGCGGCGAGCCTGGTCTGGTCGAAGGCGCCGCACATCGTGCGGGTCTTCGACGAAGGCACGGTAATCAAGAGCCGCAACGGCTTCTGGCTCGCCATTCCGACGCCCGCCGCGCCGAAGCGGGGCGTCGGCGGCAAGCGCATCAACCCGTCGAACTTCCCCGAGCACCGGTTCGGGCCGCTGCGGTTCGTCTACCGGCGCGGCCGGCCGTCGCTTCTGGTCGTCGACGGCGTCCGGGTCAACGCATCGACCGGCCGGGTTGGCCGCAGGGCAAAAGGCGGGACGTTCACCAAATCCGGCCGGATGAAGGCCGGCATGTCCACGGTGGTGATGTTCGTGCTGGTGCCGCAGGTCCGCATGCCGAAACGCCTCGACGTCGAGAGGGCCGCGGCAAAGTGGACACGCGCCCTGCCGCTGCTGATCGACCGGCACATGAGCGCGGAGTGAGCCATGGCGTCCCGGTCCGAACAGGTGCTGATCGCTCTGGCCGATCGACTCCGCCAGTTGCCGGACATCGGCGTCGAACGGAACAGCGCGCTCCCGGAACGAATCCCGGAGGGCGGGCTCGTGGTCGTGCGCGACGGCGATCCCGGCGAGCCCGAGCAGGTGCTGGGCGGGTTCGCTCCCGTCTACTACCGCCACGCGGTCGAGCTGGAGATCTACGCGGAGTCCGGCGACCAGGCGATCCGTGACCAGACCTTCGACGATCTGGCCACGGCCATCGGTGCCGCGCTCGATGCCGACCCGACGCTCGGCGGGCAGATCTTCGGCATGACGTACGGCCGTCCGGAGGTCATGACGGAAGCCGTCGAGGGCGGGCCCGCGATCAAGACCGGCATGATCACGCTGGTGCTGGATTACGAGGCACCCAGCCCGCTCGGCTGAGCTCATCAGCAAACACAGGAGAACACGTCATGGCGCGAGCCTATGGTTCGAGCGCGACGCTGCTCGTCGCCCGCGAGAGCACATACGGTCAGGCGGCGGTGGGCGGCTTCCATCGCATGCCCTTCAACCGCTGCTCGCTCGGCTCCGAACAGGGGCTGATCGACGATCCGGTCTTGGGACAGGGCCGCGATCCGCTGGCGCCGCTGCGCGACGCCATCATGGACGAGGGCGACATCGTCGTGCCTGTCGATATGCGCTATCTCGGCATCTGGCTGACCGGCCTCCTGGGCGATCCGGTCACCACCGACAACGGCGACGGCACCTACGATCACGTGTTCGCCTCCGGCCAGGAGAGCCTGCCGAGCTACACCGTCGAGGTCGGCATGCCCCAGGTGCCGGCGTATTTCCAGCACACGGGCCTGGTGGTCGGGTCCATGGCGCTCGACTTCCAGCGCTCGGGCGCCGCTGCGGCGACGCTCCAGTGCGTCGCCCAGGGCGAGAATCGCTTCGGTTCGAGCCAGGGCGGAACCCCGTCGAGTTTCGCCTTCCAGCGCGTCAGCCAGTTCCAGGGGGCGATCAGTCGGGGCGGGTCGTCGATCGCCAACCTGACCGCGGGCTCGTTCACCTATTCGAACAATCTGGAGAAGATCGAGACCATCCGCTCCGACAGCAAGATCGACGGCGCCGATCCCACCGTCGCGGCGCTGACCGGGCGGATCGATGTGCGCTTCGCCGACACCACGCTGATCGATCTGGCGACGAACGGAACGCCGGTCGACCTCGCCTTCTCCTACAGCCTCGGCGCGGGTCTGTCGGCCACGCTCGAGGCGCACGAGGTCTATCTGCCGAAGCCGAAGCTCGCGATCGAGGGGCCGGGCGGCGTTCAGGCCAGCTTCGATTTCCAGGGGGCGCGCAACGAGATCGCCGGCCGGATGCTGACGGTGACGCTGGTGAACGATCTCGACGGCAGCGATTACCTGTAAGGAGGCAGGGATGATTTCTCTCAAGGCGTCGCGGGAGCCCTTCGAGATCGAGCTCCCCTACGGGGTCAGCGCGACGGTCACCCCGCTCACCACCACGGCGATGGCCGCGGCACAGTCGGCCGCTCGCCGCCTGCTGGAGCGGATCGAGAGCGATCTTCGCGAGCGCAGGGAGAACGGATTGTCCGTCGCCGACCTTCCCGTGCTCGACGACGACGCCGCGCGGGACGGGCTCTACCAGGCGCTGTTGATCAAGGAGCTCGCGCGCCGGCACATCCAGCGCTGGGATGGCGTTGAAGGCGACGACGGGCCGGCGGAACCGACGCCGGAGAACGTCGCCGCGCTGATGGACCTCTACCCGGTGGGCGAGCGGTTCTTCCAGGAGTTCACCCTCCGGCAGGTGCTGCTCACCGCAGCAAAAAACGGATCCGGGCTCTCTGCCGCTGGCACTTCGGCGGAGGGCCCGACTACTGCGCCGGGTGCCGCCAGGAAGGAAGCCCCTGCGCCGAAGGCGAAGGTATAGGCGCGGCCGAGCGTTGCCCCTACCGGGAGCATGCGCCCCGGTCGGAAGAGGAACACGCACTCTTTCTGCTGGTGAGCGAACACGGCAGCCAGCTGCGCATCGGCCCGACGGGTCAGATCGTCGGCTTCAACCAACCGGCCCTGCTCGACATCGCGCGTGCCCGCGGGTTCGACGCGGCCGTGCTCGCCGAACTTCTGCCTGCTGCCGAGCTCGGGATGCTCGAAACCCTTCGGAGCCAGCGACCGGATTGACCCATGGCCAAGACGACACACCAGTATGCTGTGCGCCTGAGCGTCGACGGCGGTGGCCGGGTCCAGGCCGAGCTGCGCGGGGTCGGCGAGAGCGGCGACCGGTCCCTCAAGAAGATCGACCGCGCCTCGGGCGTCGCCTCGCGCGGCCTGGGATCGCTCGCCGAACGCGCCGCGTCCCTGCGCGGCGGCATCCGGCTACTAGGCGGCGCGATCGCCGGCATCGCCACCGTTGGTGGCCTGTCGGCGCTGATAAACCGCTCGCTGGAGGCGGCCGACGCCATCGGCAAGACCGCGGACAAACTCGGCATCGGCGTCGAGGCGCTTCAGGAACTCCGCTACGCGGCGAGCCTGGCGGGGGTCGAACAGAACACTCTCGACATGGCGCTGCAGCGCTTCACGCGCCGGGTCGGGGAAGCCGCGCGCGGCACGGGCGAGGCGAAGGAAGCGCTCGCCAGCATGGGCATCGCCCTGCGCGACCAGAACGGCCATATCCGGCGCTCGGAAGACCTGCTCGACGATGTCGCGGAAGCCCTGCGCGCGGTCGAGGATCCGGCCGAGCGGCTGCGGCTCGCCTTCAAGCTGTTCGACAGCGAAGGCGTCGCCATGGTCAACATGCTGAACCGAGGCGCCGACGGGCTTGCGGATATGCGCCAGCGCGCCCGCGATCTCGGTATCGTTCTCGAAGAGGACCTGATCCGCAACGCCGAGCAAGCGAAGGACGAGCTCGACACGCTGGGCAAGGTGATCTCGGCCAATCTGACGCGCGCCGTCCTCGACCTCTCGCCGCTGATCGCCGACCTGTCCTCTGGCCTTGCCGAACTCGCCGCCGATGCTGGTGTCGCCTACGAGCAGCTGAAGCTGGTTCTGCAGGGGGACTTCAACTTCGAGGGGCTGAGCCTGCGCTCGACCCGGCGCATCGTCGAGGAACGGCGCCGGGAACTGCAGGAGATCGCCCGCGAGCTGAACGAGATCGGCGATGTCTCCTTCCTCGACGACCCGATCGCCTGGGGCCGCCGGCAAGCGCTCGAACGCCGTCTTCAGGAGCGGGTCGCGCAGTACCGCCAGTGGGCGGCGAAGCTCGCCTGGATGCAGGCTGAGGCGGAGCGCAACACGCCCGACCGCGTCGATACCGATACGCGCTCGACGCCGGATGCCATCGAGGGCGATGTCGCCTCGGCGGAGGAGCGCGCGCGGCGCATCGCCCGGATAGAGCAGGATCTGCAGCGCCAGCTGTTCGAAGCCCGTCACGAGGGCGCCGAGCGGATCCGCGCCGAGTATGAGCGGCTCGTCGCCGAGATGCAGACCCTGAGCGCGCCCGACGGCTCGAACCTCGACCGCGTCGAGCAGATCATGCTGGACGCCGCCGCGCTGCGGGATGCGCGTCTCGCCGAGCTCGCCCGTCGCGAAGAGGAAGCTGCGGCGCGCCAGCGTCAGGCCAACCAGCGGGTGATCAAAGGCCTCCGCGCGGAACGCGACGAACTTGCCATGACCGATCGGGAGCGCTTCGTCTCCCAAGCACTCCGGCGGCTGTCGGCGGAGGCGACGGAGGCGGAGCGCGCGCGGGTGCGCGAGCTGGCGGGGGCGCTCTTCGACGAACGCCAGGCGATCGAGGCCCGCAACAAGGCCGAGGAGGAGGCGCGCAAGCTCCGGGAGAAAGGCGAGGCGCTGACACGCAGCCTGCGGACGGCCCAGCAGGCCTATGCCGATGAGATCCGCGAGCTCAATGCGCTGCTCGAGGCGGGCGCCATCAGCCAGGAGACGTTCACGGCTGCGAGCGAAGAGGCCTACGACCGGATGCTGCGCGCCAGCCGCGATTGGTCGGCCGGCGTCCAGCGGGCCATCCGCGACTATCTCGACGAGGCGGGCGATGCCGCCCGCCAATTCGAGCAGGCGACGACCCGGGCGTTGCAGGCGAGCGAGGACGCCTTCGTCGAATGGGCGATGACGGGCAAGCTCTCGGCAGCCGATCTGTTCAACAGCATCGCTGAGGAAGCGCTGCGCGCCGCGTGGCGCATGGCGGTGATCAAGCCCCTGGGCGGGCTGTTCGAGAGAATCTTCGCCGATCTCGGCGGCGCCATCTTCGGCGGCTTGTTCGGGGGAAGCGGCACCACGGGGCCCGTGGGGGACTTCCCCGCACCGGGCCCCGTCATGGTCGCCCATGGCGGCGGCGTCATTGGTGCTGATGCGTTGCCGCGCCGCGTGGTCCCGGCAGCCGCCTTCGACCGCGCGCCGCGCTTCCATGGCGGCGGGATCGTCGCGGGCGAAGTGCCGATCGTCGCCCGGCGTGGCGAGGGCGTGTTCACGCCCGAACAGATGCGATCGCTGGCGCCGGCCTCCGGCGAGCGGCCGGTGGTCAATGTGGCGGTGAACGTCCGCAACGCGGCGCCGGGCACGGAAGCCACTGCCGATTGGCGGCGTGACGGCAACGGCAATCTCAGCCTCGACATCATGATCGAGCAGGTGGAGGGCCGGATTGCCCGGAACGTGGGGCGTGGCGAAGGCATCGCGCCGACGCTGGAGCGCCGCTACGGCCTCAACCCGGCGGCCGGTAGCTACCGTTGACGAGGGCGGGCTTCTGGCCCGGATGGTGAATGACGAACCGTTGGCCGGAACGACTGCCCCTGCCGACCGTCGACGGTTATGGCATCCGGCCGGGCGAGGCCATCCTGCGGACGGAGATGGAGGCGGGCCCGGCGCGGCAACGCAGGCGGTACACGCAGGTGCCGAGCCGCATCACCGTGCGCTGGGTGCTGCGGCGTGAGCAGTTCGCCCTGTTCGAGGCCTGGTACCGCTGGACCGCGAAGGAAGGCGGCGAGTGGTTCGAGATCGACCTGAAGGGCGGTCTCGGCCTGTTGCCGCAGGAAGCGCGCTTCACGCGCCAGTTCGAGGCCCGGATCGTCGCCGGCGTGCTGTGGGAGGTTCGCAGCGAGCTGGAGATCCGAGAGCGCCCGACGCTCAGCGAAGGCGCCATGGCGATCCTGCTGGAAGAGGACCTGCAGGGGCTGCTCGGCAGTGTCGACGCCCTGCACACGCTGATCCACACGACCCTGCCCGGCGCGCACGCCTGGTAACCGGAGACGTCCATGACCATCGAAGCCGATCTGCGCGCGGCAGCCGACCGCGCGCACGCCGACAGCCTGCTCTTGCACGAGATCGTGCATGGCGACGCGCAGACGACGGTTACCACCGAGAACGGTCCGGTCAAGAGCGTCGCCAAGGTCATCGTCGACGTGGAGGCGAGCGTCGACGCGCACATGACCGACATCACCCAGGCGGTCGACGCGACCGAGACCGCGCGGACGGCGGCCGAGCTCGCCCGCGACGAGGCGCTGGATGCCCGCGATGCCGCGCTGGGCGCCGTCGGGACCGTCGCCGTGAGCGCCACCGACAGCGCACCGGGCCGGCTGGACGCGAAGCTCGAAGCGGGGCTCGGGCTGGGCGCTGCCGTCGTCGATCCTGGCGGCGACGAACGGCTGTCGCTGGACCTGGCCCCGCAGATCCATGCCGGCGCCCTGGTGGCGCTGGCGCGCAGCTTCATCTGACCTGAACGAGGACCAAGATGGCCAATCAGCCGATCTTCGTGGCGGCCTACCGCCAGGATGGCGCGGTTCTGCGCGCCGATTTGGGCAACGCGGCCCAGACCGTCTTCACGCCCGGCGCCAATGGCACGCGGCTGCATGCGATCGTGCTCGGCAACGACGGCGATGCCGCGGCTCCCGTGGAGTTCGGCACCTTCGAAATCGTGTTCTCCGGCGTCGAGGTGAACATCGTCCCCGGCGCCACGCCGGCCACGGACCCTTTCACCGTGACCCGGACCGACGATCAGTCCTGGGCGATCACTGAGAACCTGCAAGTGCTGACGCTCTGGAACGTCGCCACGGTCAATCGGGGCGATTACCGCATGACCGGGACCGGGGAGCAGACGCCCGGATCCGGCATTTTCGACGTGCTCAATCTGGAGAACACGCCCGGCAACGCCATCACGCAGCAGCTCGGCGTCACCATCGACGCCTACCGCTGGCGTCCCCTCTGGTCGATGGAGGTTCCGGCCCGCGCCGGGTTCGACGGCTCCCCTTCGGTCGCCGGGCTCGACCTCGAGCAGATGCCGTGGCTGGACCTCACGGGCGACCGCTGGCTGCTGCTGAAAGACCCGCTCGCGGCGCGGATCCCGGCCAACGCCAATGCGGTTACGACCGGCAACGTCCATATCGGCTTCTTCGGCGGCGACTACTGATGAGCAATTCCACGATCACGGCCGACCTGCCGCGGGCGGAGCGCAAGGCCGGCGGCGGTTCGGTCACCATCGGGCGTCGCGGCGGCGGGCACCACCGGGTGACGCTGTTCCCCGGCCCCATCGCCAACAGCAAGGGCCAGCGGGCGCTCAACCCGCATGTGTTTCGCCACAACACCCGTACGCCCAAGCCGTTCAGCCACGAGGTCGTGACGGGCCCGTCGATGACGCAGGAGAACAGCCAGGGCCTCCTCATCGTCGACCACACCAAGGTCGCGATCTCGGGGCAGAACCAGTATTCCGACCTCGGCGACGGCAATGGCGGCGGCTACGTCCAGCACGGCTACATCCTGTCCGACCCCCTGCAGTGGCTCGGGGTGCAGTCGAACTGGATCCGCGCGATCGCCGAAGGCCGCATGGATCCCGACGCGTGGCCGTCCAACTATGGCGGCTACGACACGCGCCACCACTGGAAGGAGCGCGACGCCTTCCACATCGTCGGCGCCATTCCCGGTTACACCAAGGTGGTGCTGCTCAAGTGCGGCGTCGCGTTTGCCTGCGGTTACAGCGGCCACGGCCAGTGCGGCGACGGCGCCGCGTCCAACCGCTCCGGCTGGCGCATGGTCGGCTGGCAGTCCTACGAGGGCATCCAGGAAGATCAGCGCATCTACAAGAACGGTCGCAAGATCGTGCAGATCGCCGGCACGGTGAACGGCCAGGACAGTACCGCCATCACCTATTACACGCTGACCGACGACGGCCGCCTCTGGGGCTGGGGCTACAACGGCTACGGCCAGACGGCCACGAACAACGCCACCACCAACTCGGCGGAGACCTACTCGCCGCACCAGTGCTACCGCGAGGGCCTGCCGTCGCGCGGCGAAAGCGGCATCGTCCCGGTCACCGATGCGGTCTACGTGACCGCCGCCTGCGATCAGTACGGCACGGTCTGGTACATCGACACCGCCGGCAAGGTCTGGGCCGCTGGGCGCAACAACAATTATCCCATGGGTGATGCCTACGGGAACAACCAGGCCTATTTTCGGCCGGTCCAGCATGGGACCAGCGGCAACCAGCTCTTCGCCGACAAGGTTTGCGTCAAGATCGCCGCCTGGGGCGGCGGCGACAACGGTCAGGTGCTGTTCCTGTTCGCTGACGGCACCGTCGCCTTCGCCGGCTATTCCGGCTACGGCCAGGCGATGACGGGATCGACAGCGGGCACGAATGCAGCCCAGTTCATTGCGGGCTTCGGTGCGGGCGAGGCCTACGGCAAGGCGGTGGATGTCTGGGGCGGCGGCAACTCTTACGGTACGAGCTATGTGAAGACCGAGCACAACCGACTATTCGGCGGGGGTTACTCGGGCTATGGCCAGCTCTCAGACAACCGTTCGAGCGGCACGTATGCCGGCGTCTACGAGCTCGATCTCACCCTCGGCACCGGCGTCGCGCCGGGGGAGCTGATCAAGGTCGATCTGGCGGGCCGCGGCTCGACCACGCATCTGATCGCGCTGTTCGACGACGGCACCACGCTCTGCGGCGGGCGCAACAACAACGGCCAGCGCGGCGGCGCCCTGTTCGCAGCGAATTCCTACTGGTGGAACGCACCGGGCCTGGCCGCGAAGGTGATCGACGTGGATGCGCAGTCCATCGGTTCGGACAACGGAGCCAATCTCTGGCTCGGCGAAGACGGCACCTGCTGGGGCGCCGGCACCTGGTATGTGACCTACAACGTCTACTACAACGCCGGCTACTCGCAGCGGAACCCGTACTGGCCGATCGAGATCAACGCCAAGCTCGGGACCTGACCCATGCGACTGTTCATCTCTTATACGGAAGAGGCCGGCGGCTTCTTCCAACCCCCGGACATGCCCGAGGAGCCCAACACCTGGGAGCATCTCTGCCTCGTCGACGGCCGCCACTACGCGGTGCTCTATCACCCGATCCCCGACGGTCAGGATGCGCGCATCGACTTGCACGTCCACGATCCGAAGGCGGAGCCCGAGGTGGCGCAACTCATCCGGACCTTCGGCCACCCCTACCGGCGCTACCGGGAGGCGCGCGAGGTCGAGTACCCGCCGATCGGCGAGCAGCTCGACACCATCCTCAAAGCCTTCAACCAGCTGCGCCTGAACGGCACCGGCCTGCCGAAGGAGATGGACGAGCTTCTCGGCAAGTGGCTCGCCGTCAAACGCGCCCACCCGAAGCCCGACCTGCTGGAGGACGACGATGCCGGATCCGGCGCTTGAGCGGGCGATCCGGGAGGCCTACGCATCCGCGCCCTCCGACACCGTCATCCTGCACACGCTCGAACTGCGCCATCCGTCCTTCCTGGACGATGACGGCCAGCCGACCGCGATCCGCGTCGTGCGCGACCACGTCGACCTCTGGGCGCGTCTCGAAGCGGACGCGCCGGTCGACGCCGGCGGCTGGGTTCGCTTCGTTGCCATGGGCTTCGAGCTCGAACTGCCGCCAGTGGACACGGCGCCCGTGCCGGAGATCGCGGTCACCCTCGACAATGTCAGCCGGGAGATCGTCCGCCACCTCGATGCGGCCGCGACCAGCCAGGACAAGATCGAGGTGACCTACCGGCCTTACCTCTCGACCGACCTGGAGGGTCCGCAGATGGATCCGCCGATCACCCTCATCCTGACCGAGGTCGAGGCGGACGTGTTCCGGGTCACCGGGCGCGCCCGCATGCTCGACATCGGCAACAAGGCCTTCCCCGCCGAGACCTATACCGCCAGGCGGTTCCCCGGGCTCACACGATAATCCGATGCACTGGGCGGAAGAGCTGATCGGCCGACCGTGGCAGGCCGGCGGGCGCGGAGCGCAAGCGTTCGATTGCTGGGGCCTGGTCCGTTACTGCTGGCGCGAGCAGTTCGGCATCGAGGTGCCCGAGATCCCGGTCGATGCGGCCGACCTGCGCAGGGTGCTCGATGCCTTCCGGGATCATCCGGAGCGCCGGCGCTGGCGCCTCGTGGCCGAGCCTCGCGAGGGCGACGCCGTATTGATGCGCCAGTCCCGGCACCCGGTCCATGTCGGCCTGTGGCTCGAGGTCGATGGCGGCGGCGTCCTGCATGCGGCCCGCAGGATCGGCGTCGCGTTCCAGAATCCCCGCGACCTCGATCTCCAGGGATGGCGGATCGAGGGCTTCTATCGATTTACGGGAGACCCTCATTGACCGCCGTCGTCGTCATGTTGCGCAACCCGTTCTGCCCGGAACGGGGCCGAGACGTGCTGCCCATCGTGGCCGGCACGACCATTCGCGCCTGGCTCGACGCCCACGGGATCGCGGAGTTCGAGCGCCCGACGGTCTGTCTGCGCAATGGCGAGCCCGTGCTGCGCGCGGACTGGCCGGCCGTGGCGATCGGCGCGTCCGACGTCGTGATCTTCGTCTCCCTGCCTCAGGGAGGCGGGGGCGGAGGCGGCGGCAAGAACCCGCTGCGCACCGTGCTCATGATCGCCGTCATGGTGGCGGCACCCGCGATCGGCGGCGCCATCGCCGGCGCCATCGGCATCACGTCCACCATCGGCACCTCGCTCATCACCGCGGCCGTCGGGCTCGCCGGCGCCACGCTGGTGAACGTGCTCGTCCCGCCGCCCAAACCTCCCGCGCCCAGCTTCGGCGGCTCCTTCGGCAGCACACCGGCGCCAAGCCCGACCTATGCCCTGCAGTCCCAGGGCAATCAGGCCCGACTCGGCCAGCCGATCCCCGTCATCTACGGGCGGCACCTGGTCTATCCCGACCTCGCCGCCACACCCTGGACCGAGTACGCCGGCAACGAGCAGTACCTGCATCAGCTGCACTGCATCGGTCAGGGCGAGTACGACCTCGAGCAGGTCCGCATTGAGGACACGCCCATCAGCTCCTTCGAGGAGGTGACCTACGAGATCGTCGCACCCGGCGATCCGGTAATGCTGTTCGAGGCGGACGTGACTACGGCGGCCGAAGTGGCGGGCCAGGAGCTGAAGGGCACAAACGAGCTGGACACAGGCGACGACGGCTGGATCGGCCCCTTCGCCGCCAACCCCGCCGGCACCGCCGCCGAGGAGATCGGCATCGACCTCGTCATGCCGCGCGGGCTCTACTACGCCAACACCTCCGGCGGGCTCGATCCGCGCACCATCGACTGGGAGGTGGAGGCGCGCGCGATCGACGAGGATGGCGTCGCCCTCGGCGGCTGGGTGCAGCTGGGGGCAGAAAGCGTCACTGCCGCCACGAACACCGCCCAGCGGCGAAGCGACCGCTATCCGGTCGCGAGCGGCCGCTACGAGGTTCGTCTCAGGCGGACCGACGCCAAGGATACGGACGCCCGCGCCGGCCACGAGATCCGCTGGCAGGGGCTGAAGGCGTTTCTCGCAGGCGATCCGGTGTTTGGCGACGTCACGCTGCTTGCCGTGCGCATGCGCGCGACCGACAACCTGTCGCAGCGCTCGTCGCGCCTGGTGAACTGCATCCTGGCCCGCAGGCTCCCGGTCTGGGATCCCGTCACGGGATGGACCTCGCCGCAGCCGACGCGGTCGATCGCCTGGGCGTTCGCCGATGCCGCACGCGCCCACTATGGCGCCGATCTGCCGGACGCCCGCATCGACCTGGCGGCGCTCCATGCGCTGGACGGGCTATGGCAGGGCCGGGGCGACCGCTTCGACGCCGTCTTCGATCAAGGCGTCACAGTCTGGGAAGCGCTCACCCGGATCGCCCGCGTCGGGCGGGCCGTGCCGTTCCTGCAGGGCGGCATCCTGCGGCTGGTCCGGGACGAAGCGCGGACCTTGCCCGTGGCGCTCTTCGGCCCCCGCAACATCGTCAAGGGCAGCCTCAAGGTCCAGTACCTGATGCCGGGCGAGGACACCGCGGACGCGGTCACGGTCGAGTATTTCTCGGCGCGCATCTGGGCGCCCGACGAGGTGACCGCGAGCTTGGCCGACAGCGCGGCCGATCAGCCGGCCAAGGTCGAGCTGTTCGGCTGCACCGACGAGGCGCAGGCACTTCGGGAAGGTCTCTACATGGCGGCGGCCAACCGCTATCGCCGCCGCATGGTGAGCTTCCGCACCGAGCTGGAGGGGCTGATCCCGACCTATGGCGATCTCATCGCCGTCGCCCACGACATGCCTCGTTGGGGCCAGGGTGGTGAGGCAGTCGCCTGGGCCCCCGAGACCCGCACGCTCGAACTCTCCGAGCCGCTGGAATGGGCCGACGGTGAGACGCACTACATCGCGCTGCGTCGGCGTGACGGGACGGTAAGCGGCCCTTGGCCGGTCGGTCCGGGCGCCGACGATCGGCGTGTCGTCCTTGCCGAGGATCTCGATTTCACGCCCTACACCGGCGCGTCGGAAGAGCGGACGCATTTTGCCTTCGGTGTCGGCGAGGCCTGGAGCCTGCGCGCCCGGGTCATCTCGATCCGACCGAGGGGCGAGCAGATCGAGATCACCGCCGTGGGCGAGGATGCCCGCGTCCATGAGGCCGATCTGGCCGCGTAGTCATCGACGAGAGGAAGATCGCATGAACCGTCCGACCGTCGGTGACGGCCATATCGTTATGCTCGAAGCCGAGTTCGAGCAGTTGCTGGAGTTGGCGGCGGAGCGTGGCGCCCGCAAGGCGCTGGAGGATGTTGGGCTCGACGGCGACGATGCCGCCGTCGACATCCGAGACCTCCGTTCCCTGCTGGGCAGTCTCAGGCTCGCCAAGCGCACGGCGGTGCAGACCGCTGTCCGCATCGTTACCACCGGCGTGCTGCTCGCCCTGATGGCCGGCATCGCCATCAAGCTGAAGCTGTTCGGCAACGGTCCCTGACCGACGCTGCCGATCCTCACCCCACCAAGCCCGCCGCTCGGCGGGCTTTTTTGTGTCCGGAGACCACCGATGACGACGAGCTACTTCAACCACTGGCGTGATGTGCCCGAGGGCGCCTGGCGCTGGAAGAACTTCTCTCCCGCCGAGATCGCCTGTCGCGGCAGCGGGTCGCTACGCCTCAATGAGGAGGCGCTGGACAAGCTCCAGGCGCTCCGCGACCGGCTTGGCAAGCCGCTCATCGTCCGCTCCGCCTACCGCAGTCCGGCGCACAACCGCGCCGTCGGTGGCGCGCCGCGCTCCAAGCACATGGATGGCGCGGCTTTCGACATCGCCATGGCGAACCACGACCCGGTCGCGTTCGAGGCGGCGGCGCGGGCGGTCGGATTTCTCGGGTTTGGTTTCTACCCGCGCTCGGGATTCATGCATATCGATCTCGGGCCGGCGCGGCAGTGGGGCGAGCGTTTCCCCGTGCGGGCGACAGCATTTGCCGCCGAAGCACCGCCCGCGCGGGAGGTGCTGGCGGAGAGCCGCACGATGAAAGGCAGCGGCGCCGCAGGAGTGGCGACGATTGGCGCGGCGGGCGTCGAGGTGGCGCAGAACGTCCTGGCCGAGACCCAGTCCGCCATTCTGCCGCTGGTGCCGTATCTCGACACCCTGCGCTGGGTGTTCATCGCCGTGGCGCTCGCCGGCGTCGCGGTCGCCATTTACGCCCGCATCGACGACTGGAAACGGGGGCGGCGATGATCTCTGCACTCCTGACCGGGATTGCCGCCAGCCCATGGGCACGCGCTGCGCTGCGGTATGGCGTGCTCGCCCTCACCGTCCTCCTGTTTCTGCTGTCGATCCGCCGCGCCGGTGAGCGCGCCGGGCGCTTGGCGGAACGCTTCGAAATCACGGAGAAGGCCAATGAAGTACAGCGTCGGATGCTCGATGCGGCGGCTCGCCGCCCTCGCGATCGCGACGAGCTTGCTGACCGCCTGCGCGACGGGCGGTTCTGAACCGCGCATCGTTACCGTCTGTCCGCCCGTGGTGGAGTACAGTCGCGAGTTCCAAACGCGCGCGGCCGAGGAACTAGGGATGCTGCCGGACGGGTCAGCGATCGCCGAGATGCTGAGCGACTACGCTGTGATGCGCGAGCAAGCGCGGTCCGGTGGGGTGGAAGTGACGCGGTGAGTGGAACGCCCCAGAGCAAGGAGGTCGACCAGCCTCGCGTGGCACGGTACAGTGATCACCGTGCATCCTTCGTTCTCCAATGCATTGGTTCGCTATTGAAACGGCGTTTTGTTAACCGGGTTGTCAACCACAAGGCGCAAGAACGTTGGTGCCAACGATGCGGGCGACGAAACACGCCATGTCCTCTACTTATCCTTTGTCAGCGGGGCCCAGCTTTGTCCCCCGTCACGGCTCACATGGAGAGACTGGATTCGCGTTTTCGGATTGACGGCCACGGCGTATAGAGTTGGGCGCTCTCTTCCTCCACCGACTGCGACGTGGAGCACGAATTCGTCATCGAACCCGTCGCCCAGGGTCGTCCAGTCGAGCTCCGGCTCCTCGGCGCGTACTAGGCCGGTGCCGGCGATGAAGGCGTAGATAGTACCGTCCGGGGTCACATGCACCATGGTTGCTGCCTGCCGCGCCTCGTGCGCTGGCTGCCAGCGACGGCCGCCATCAGTACTGAGTACCAGACCGCGTTGCGTGGCGGCATAGATCCGGTCCGGGGCCTTGCTCGAGGCCGCGAGAGCAATGATTCCTTCTGGGGCGGGACCGATCCGGCGCCAGCTACGCCCGCCGTCGGCGCTCTTCTGCAGATTGCCGAAGATGCCGTAGATGACAGACGGATCGGCCTTGCTAACGTCCATCTGGTGGAAGTCGACCGGACCGTCGACGCCATCAGCGAGCTTGGACCAGGACCGGCCGCCATCTCTCGAGATAATGAAACCGAGGTTTCCGCCGCGCGCCGGATGGCCGCTCGCATAAAGCGTTGGCGCATCGGTCGGGTGCGGTGTGAAACCCATGAAGTCGTCCTGCCTCTCGGAAACGAGATCGACCATTCCAGTATCAAGTCGCAAGGCATGCAAACCATGATGAGTGGCGATAAGCAGACGACCGCTGTCAGGGCGATCGACCGCTAGCCCGTGAATATGCGTGGATCGCAACAGGTCGGCGAGGGGCACACCGGATTGGGCGTGAGCGGTAAGCGGCGAGATAATGAGAAGAACGACAGAAGCAAACAGGAAGATGGTGAAGGACGTTAAACGAGTCATGGTGCTTCTTTCCGAGGTCCCGCCCACCAGAAAGCGATGATTGGTAGGACGATCCATTGCGCAATGGGCGAGAGGCCGGCGTTGATTACCGGGATAACCGGCATCAGGTCACGATAGGCCCAGGCTTCCCGAACCTCGATGTTGAGCCACTCGCTGAAGACGGTGTATCCGAGACCTATCAGGACGGTGGCAAGCCCCACACGACGATAGTTTGTCTCCGGCCAGTGGCTGCTTCCGAACAGGACCAGCGCGGCCAGGAGAGCGCTCGTCGCAATCAGGACATCGCCTCCGGTGCAGTGAAGTGCAGAGAAGGCTATCTCGCGTGGAGTGCCGGTTTCCCACAGCGTGTAAAGCGGCATATGGGCGAACTCCCAGATCAGATTCCCAATCGCCATGGCGATCAGGTAGCGTCGCAGAGCGTTCAGCCATCCAAGCTCGACAGCGACCATTACGACGAAAGCTCAACTTCGATGATGTCCGGACTCCTTTGCGCGTATTCCAGCGCATAGGCCAGTTCGCCCGCGGTTTCCGCGTGGATGTCGAGCAGCGCTTGGCCATTGTCGATCTCTTGGCCGAGGCTCACGTTCAAGTAGACGCCCGCTGCCTTGGCTTCCGGCGCGCCGGCGAGCTTGGCGAGCCTTGCGAGCTTGCGATTGTTGATATGAACGATGCGACCGGCACGCGGTGCGATCAGCGGATGAACGTGGGACGCCCGCGGCGGCGTGCGCATACCTCCTTGCGCCGCGCAGATGGCCTGGAACTTCTGCCAGGCTCGCCCGTCCGCAAGGATCGCAAGCGCATCAGCTGCTCCTTCCCCCTTGGCGGCCTTCCCGCCAATCTCCAGGGCGGCGCCAGCCAATGCCGTTGCGCGTCGGCGCAGGTCATCCGGTGCATCGGGCGCACCACGGAGAACCGCGAGGACATCGAGCGCTTCCAGGGCCGGGCCAATTCCGCGACCGACCGGTTGCGACCCGTCGGTCAGGATGCAAGTGGCCGAGAGTCCGAAACGCGCTGAAACGGAGTTGATCCGTTCCGCGAGGTGACGCGCCGACGCCTCGCTGCGGACCTTGGCGGTAGGTCCGACCGGGATATCGATGACGACGTGCGTCGAGCCGGCTGCAATCTTCTTCGACAGGACAGACGCGATGAGTTGTCCCTCGGTATCGACATCGAGCTCACGCTCTATGCGGACGAAAATATCGTCGGCGGGGCTCAGATGCATCGCCCCGCCCCAGGCGATGCAGCCGCCCTCGGCTTCCACGACGCGTCGGAGCGTTGCGATATCAAGGTCAACCGGAGCAAGTGTCTCCATGGTATCCGCAGTACCTGCAGGCGATGTGATTGCGCGCGACGAGGTCTTGGGGATGACGAGCCCTTGGGCAGCAACAATCGCGACGACGATCGGGGTGGTACGGTTGCCAGGGAGCCCGCCGATGCAATGCTTGTCGACTACGATCAGGGAATCCCATCGCAAGCGCTCGCCGACCTCGACCATGGCGCCGGTCAGATCGACGGTCTCCTGCTCGTCGAGAGGAAGAGCCGCGCTCGCCGTCAGGAAGGCCGCCAGATGCACATCAGTGTAGCGGCGTGCCGCGACGTCCCTGACGATCGACCCAACGGCACGCGCGTCGAGCCGGTTCCCGTAGATCCGGCGGCGGACACTGGCGAGGGATTCGAGTGCTGGCGCATGCGTGACGGTGACTTCCGTGCCTTCTTCGACGCACAAGATCTGCCACGCTGTTTCTGTGAGGGCAATCTGATCGATGGCGAGCAGATCGTCCCCCTCGACCTGGAACAGGGTCGCCTGCACCTCCCGACCGCCAGACGAAACCACCACCTGCGACCTGGACGCCAGACCTTCCGCGCGGCAGACATGGCAGTCGGTCCGCATGATGACCACCGCCTGGTGCTGTGTGTGCAGGCGAAAGCGGGTGGCGCGAAGCTTCGGTGTAGCGGGGAGTTCGGCGTCACCTTGGTTCATAGGTCGAACGCCTGATCCTGGCGGGGAACGGTCGCATTCCATCCGAGGTCCTTGCCGATGCGGACGCGCAGTGCCTCGGCAGCTTCGGCCTCACCATGAACGATGAAGGTGCGGGCCGGCGCATGATTGAAGCCGGAAAGCCAGCGCATCAACTCATCAGAGTCTGCGTGCGCCGAGAGTGCGGGCAGATCGGCGATCTCTGCCTTGACCGGTATCCACTGTCCGTGGATCTTGATCTCGCGGGCGCCCTGCAGCATGGCCCGTCCACGGGTTCCAGCAGCCTGAAAGCCCGAGAACAGAATGGTGTTCTTCTGATCGGGTGCAAAGGCCTTGAGATGGTGGAGAATGCGGCCACCGGTTGCCATGCCACTGGCAGAGATCACCACCTTGGGATAGGGGCTCGCGGTAATTGCCTTGGATCCTTCGACGTCCCTCGTGTAGGTGGCGAGGCCGCAGACCGTGTCGCAATCCTCCGGTGAAAGGCGATGATCCTCGCGATGGGCGTGGAGCAGGTCCGTGGCGCTGATCGCCATCGGACTGTCGAGGAAAATCGGGATGGATGCCAGGCGACCAGCCTGCTTCAATTGCCAGAGGTGATAGAGCAGCGACTGCGCCCGGCCAACGGCGAATGCCGGAATCACCACGGTCCCGCCGCGCTGAACCGTGCGCTCGATGACGGAACTCAGCATCTCGGTTGGATCGCCCGTTTCATGGATGCGGTTGCCGTAAGTGGATTCAATAACGATATAGTCGGCCTCCGGGACAGGAACCGGATCAGGCATGACGGGATCGCCATAGCGGCCGAGATCACCCGAAAATATGATCCGCTTGCCGCCCCATACGATATCGGCGGTGGCAGCACCCAGGATGTGGCCGGCATGCCTGAACATCAGGGTCGCCCCGGCGGGAAGCTGAACAGCCTTGTCGAACGGAATTGACGAGAAGCGTTCGAGGGCGTGTTCCGCATCGTGAAGACCGTAGAGCGGCAGGGCGGGCTTGTGCTTGGAGAACCCCTTCCGGTTCGCGTATTCGGCATCTTTCTCCTGGAGGTAACCGCTGTCCTTGAGGATCAGCTCTGCAACGTCGCGGGTCGCGTCCGTCGCGAAAATTTCACCGTGGAATCCGTCCTTCACAAGTTTGGGTAAATAACCCGAATGGTCGAGATGCGCATGGGTCAGAACGACGGCATTAATACTCGAAGGGGCTATCGGCAGTGGCTGCCAATTCAACTCGCGCAGGTTCTTTAGGCCTTGGAACAAGCCGCAGTCGATCAGAATCCGCTTGCCGTCGTGGTCGAGGAGATGTTTCGAACCGGTGACAGTGCCAGCGCCGCCGAGGGATGTGAATTTTAGCATGACTGCCTCCTGGTCGAATTCATGTGCCTGGTCGCCAACTGTCGGAGTTCGCCGCTCATTCGACGCCGCCTGTACAGGGCGGCGCATCGCTGGCGGGAAACGAATCCATGCCTGCCTGTTCGACCTCGTCGTAAGGTTCGGGCGGACGACGGTGCCGAATTTTGTCGTCCGGAGCCTCCTTGGCGGACGCGATCATCGCAGCGATCAGCGGCGCAAGCCGAATGGCGTTGCTCTCATGTGGAATGGAGTCGCTGGAAACTATTCTGTCGGTGAGCACCCTCAGGCGCGCATAGGAATCTTCAGCGAATACACCGTGGACAACCGCGCAGACAGGTCTCCGGAAGCCCTGGAGCGGCAGCTTCTTTGCCGCTTCGATAAGCGTTTGCCCGGACGAGGCGATATCGTCGACGAGGACCGGACAGTGGGCCGTCCATTCCGAGAGGTCGGGAAGTTCGACATCGACGTTGCGGTCGCCGTGCCGGATCTTGCGCAGGACGGCATAGGGAGCGCTGATGCGCTGGGCAATTGCCGACACCCACTGTTCGCTCTCCTCATCCGGGCCGATGATCAGCGGTTGGTCGACCTCCGCGGCGATCCAGTCTGCCAGCAAAGGTGCCGCGTGTAGGGTATGGGTCGGGATCGTGTAGAGCGCGGAGAGCGCAGGATACCGGTGCAGGTGGGGGTCGACTGTCACCAGCCGGTCGAAGGTCGAAGATAGGAGCCGCGCGAATGTCTTCGACGTTATAGCCTCGCCCGGTTGGAAGCGTCGGTCCTGTCGCATATAAGAGAGGTAGGGCGCGATCAGCGTCACCTCATTCGCGCCAAGCGCGCGGGCGGCGTCGGCGGCGAATGCAAGGCGGAGGAAGCCATCGTCCGGCCGTGCAAGCGTGCAGACCAAATCCACCGGCCGATCGGCGACATCCGAAAGAATGCGGACATAACTCTCGTCATCGGGGAAACGCCGGATTTCGATGTGCCCAAGCTCCCATCCTCCGGCTTCAGCAAGATGACGGGCGAAGGTTTCGTTGCCGGGCAAAGGCAGTATCAGCCGCATGTCAATACTCTTTCAGTTTATACAGGGAGCCCCTAGTGGATGGATTCAGACGGATGGAACCCTTGAAGCGGCCATTGAAGCTTGGAAATGCGCGCTTTTGGCCGGACTCTTCCGTCTGAAACGAACCACTAGTGCCGCCCGTAAAATTCCAGGTCACCCTTCGTTCGCTCCCCATTTCCAATTGCGGATCTCCGGCATGTCCTCGCCGTGTTGCCGGATGTAGCGCTGGTGATCGATGAGTTTGCTTTCGATGAGCTGTTCGAAATTGGTGGCGCCCGGACCCAATCCCGGCACCCGGTCAATGACGGCCCTGGCCAGATGGAACCGGTCCAGTTCGTTGAGCACGACCATGTCGAAAGGTGTCGTGGTCGTTCCCTCTTCCTTGAACCCGTGAACGTGCAGATTGTGATGGTTGGTCCGACGATACGTCAGCTTGTGAATCAACAAGGGGTACCCGTGGTAGGCAAAGATGATGGGTTTGTCCCTGGTGAACAGGGCATCAAATCCCTCGTCGCTGATCCCGTGCGGATGCTGGCTCTGCGACTGCAACGTCATCAGATCGACCACGTTGATGACCCGGATCTTGAGGGCAGGAAAATGCTGTCGCAGCAACTCCACCGCAGCCAGCGTCTCCATGGTCGGCACATCCCCGGCACAGGCCATCACCACGTCAGGCTCGCTGCCTTCGTCGTTGCTGGCCCACTCCCAGATGCCCAGCCCGGCGGTGCAGTGCTTGATGGCTGCGTCCATATCGAGCCATTGCGGCGACGGCTGCTTGCCGGCGACAATGACGTTCACGTAATTGCGGCTGCGCAGGCAGTGATCCGTCACGGAGAGCAAGGTATTGGCGTCGGGCGGAAGATAGACCCGGATAACCTCGGCCTTCTTGCTCATGACATGGTCAATGAAGCCGGGGTCTTGATGGCTGAAACCGTTGTGGTCCTGCCGCCATACGTGAGACGAAAGCAGGTAGTTCAGAGATGCAATCGGCCGTCGCCATGGAACATGGTTTGCAACATCGAGCCATTTGGCGTGCTGATTGAACATCGAATCGATGATGTGGATGAAGGCTTCGTAGCATGAGAAAAAGCCATGGCGGCCTGTGAGCAGATAACCTTCAAGCCAACCTTCGCATTGGTGCTCACTCAACACTTCCATCACCCGGCCGTCCGGGGCGACGTGGTCATCGCCTGGAATGATTTCCGCGGTCGAGCACCGGTTCGTCACCTCGAACACCGCACCCCAGCGGTTCGACGCGGTTTCGTCCGGGCTGAAGACCCGGAAAGTCTCGGGATTCAGCCTCACCACATCGCGGATCAATTCGCCCTGGATCCGTGTGGCCTCGGCACTCACGCGGCCCGGCTTCGGTATTGTCACCGCGTAGTCGCGGAAATCGGGCAGGTGCAGGTCGCGCAACAGGAGACCGCCATTAGCGTGCGGGTTGGCGCCCATGCGGCGCGTGCCGCTCGGGGCCAGTTCCGCGAGCTCGGGACGTAGCCTGCCGGTCTCGTCGAAGAGTTCGCGGGGACGATAACTCTCAAGCCACTCTTCCAGAATCCTGACATGTCCCGGGTGGTTCATGTCACCCATCGGCACCTGGTGCGAGCGAAACGTGCCCTCGGTCTGTTTGCCGTCAACCTCCTTCGGGCCCGTCCAGCCCTTCGGCGAGCGCAGGATGATCATGGGCCAGAGCGGACGCTGCTTGAACCCGTTGGCGCGGGCGTCGTGCTGGATATGGCGGATGCTCTCGACCACGGTATCGAGCGTCGCAGCCATGAGCTGATGCATCTCCACCGGGTCGTCGCCCTCGACGAAGTGTGGCGTATAGCCGTAGCCGCGAAACAGGGAGTCGAGCTCGTCACGGGGAATGCGGGCGAGCACCG
>MRWG01000302.1_pt1 | contig 73405 bp, 55 predicted proteins | sample 1013341 | NCBI WGS metagenome assembly MRWG01 (sample SAMN06117577, study PRJNA244670) | biofilm metagenome | biome: Water; feature: Cathode Biofilm; material: Biofilm; isolation source: microbial consortium enriched at the cathode of a solar microbial fuel cell | place: USA: District of Columbia ...
GAGTGACTCGTTCGGCAGCGGCATGCGCAATGGCTTGATCGAAATCAGCGGCGACGCCGGCGATTTCCTCGGCGGTGCGCTGCCGAACGAGTCACTCGGCTTGCGCAACGGCGTCGTCCGCGTTGGCGGCAGCGTCGGCGCACGGGCCGGTGAACGCATGCGCCGCGGCCTGTTGATCGTCAATGGCGATGCCGGCGCGTGCTGCGGCTCCGGCATGATCGCCGGGACGATCGTCGTCACCGGGCACTGCGCCGACGGGATCGGCCTCGGCATGCGCCGCGGCACGATTTTGCTCACGAACACGCCGGCCTCGATCCCCGTCACGTTCAATCCCTGCGGTACCTACGCGCTCGCGGTGATCGAACTGCTGCGCCGATACGTAGCAACCTTTGATCAACGCGTGGCGCGGAAAATCGGCCGCGGCGCGCACGTTCAACGTTACGCCGGCGACCGCGGCGCGAACGGTCAGGGCGAACTGCTCATCACCGCGCCCTGAGTCGATGCACATGAGACGACACCAGTGAACAAACGCGTAAAAGGACAACAACGCGGCCGTCGGGTCGAACCGGCCGCCATCGAGGAAGTGCGCGCACTGACGGGTCCCGGAACCCTGCGTCGTGATCTGCTGATCGAGTATCTGCACCTCATCCAGGACGCCTACGGGTGTATCAGCAGCGCGCATTGCGTTGCGCTCGCGAACGAGATGCGGCTGTCGACGACGGAAGTCTATGAAGTCGCAACGTTCTATCACCACTTCGACGTCCCGCGGGACGGCGAGGCACCACCGCCGGAACTCACCGTGCGCGTGTGCGAATCGGTGACCTGTGCGATGTACGGTGCCGCCGGCTTGATCGAGGAACTGCGTGAACAATGTGGCGCTGACGTGCGCATCCAGCCCGTCCCCTGTGTCGGTCGCTGCGCGACCGCGCCGGTTGCGGTAGTCGGCAACAACCCGATCGAACACGCGTGCGCGGCAGACGTCATGACGGCCGTGCAACAACGCGCCACCGGGCCCGCGACCGTGGAATACGCGGACTACGCGGCCTACCGCGCGCAGGGCGGCTACGCGCTGCTCGCTGCCTGCCACGCGGGCCAACACACACGCGACGACATCGTTCAGGCGATGCAGGACTCGAAGCTGCGCGGGCTCGGTGGTGCGGGATTTCCCGCCGGCCAGAAATGGTCCATCCTGCGTGAGCAGGCGGCGCCGCGCCTCGTGGCGGTGAATATCGATGAGGGCGAACCCGGTACGTTCAAGGATCGCTATTACCTCGAACGCGATCCGCACCGGTTCATCGAAGGCATGCTGATCGCGGCCTGGGCCATCGAAGCACAAGCGTGTTATGTCTACATTCGTGACGAATATACCGGCTGCCGGCACATCCTCGAGACCGAACTCGCGGCACTGCGCGCGGACCCGCCCGTAAACCTGCCGCGGATCGAATTGCGCCGCGGCGCCGGTGCCTACATCTGCGGTGAGGAGTCGGCGATGATCGAATCCATCGAGGGCAAGCGCGGACTGCCGCGCCTGCGGCCGCCGTACGTCGCCCAGGTCGGCCTGTTCGGGCGGCCCACGCTCGAGCACAACCTCGAAACACTGCACTGGGTTCGCGACATCATCGAACAGGGCCCGCCCGCGTTTGCCGCGCACGGGCGCCGTGGACGAACGGGATTACGCTCGTTCTCCGTCAGCGGACGGGTCAAAAAGCCCGGCGTCCATGTCGCGCCGGCGGGCATCTCTGTAACCGAACTCATCGACGAATATTGTGGCGGCATGACGGACGGTCATGCGTTTTATGCTTATTTTCCCGGCGGCGCGTCCGGCGGGATCCTGCCGGCCTCGCTCGGTGACGAGCCGCTGGATTTCGATACGCTGCAGGAGCACGGCTGCTTTATCGGCTCCGCCGCCATCATCGTGCTGTCCGATCAGGACAGTGCGCGCGACGCGGCGCTGAACGCGATGCGCTTTTTCGAACACGAATCATGCGGTCAATGCACCCCCTGCCGCGTCGGCACGGCCAAAGCCGCGGCCCTGATGGAGGCCGAGCACTGGGACGCGCCGTTGCTCGAAGAGCTTGCCCGGGCGATGGAAGATGCATCGATTTGCGGGCTCGGCCAGGCGGCGCCGAACCCGCTGCGCTGCGCGCTGCGGTATTTCCCGCAGGAATTCGTCTAGCGGTTATGGACCCTAAAATGGAAACGATCACGTTCACGCTGGACGGCAAGGCAATCGAGGCCCTCCCGGGCGAAACGATTTTGCAGGCGGCGAGCCGCACCGGCACGGATATCCCGCACCTGTGCTACAAGGAAGGCTACCGTGCCGACGGAAACTGCCGCGCCTGCGTCGTGGAGATCGACGGCGAGCGCACGCTCGCGCCCTCGTGCTGCCGTACACCGCGCGACGGTATGTCCGTAGCCTCGGCCAGCGAACGTGCACGCCATTCACAGCGGATCGTGCTCGAGCTGCTGAAAGCCGATATGCCGCGCGGCGACCGCTCCCCGTATACGCCGCGCTCCGAATTCGACCACTGGGCGGAATTTCTCGGCGTCGGCGAAGCGCGCTTTCCGGCGCGGACGCAGCCCGAGGCGGATCTGTCGAATCCGGCGATCGCGGTCAATCTCGACGCGTGTATCCAGTGCACGCGCTGCGTGCGTGCGTGCCGCGAAGAGCAGGTAAACGATGTCATCGGCTACGCCTATCGCGGCGCACACTCGAAGATTGTGTTCGATCTCGACGATTCGATGGGCGACAGCACCTGTGTCAGTTGCGGTGAATGCGCGCAGGCGTGCCCGACCGGCGCGCTGATGCCGGCGGCAAATGCCGGCAACACGGTGGCCGACCGGATCGTGGAATCGGCGTGCCCGTACTGCGGCGTCGGCTGTTTGCTGAACTACCACGTGAAGGACGACCGGATCCAGTTCGTCGAGGGCCGCGATGGACCTGCCAACCACAGCCGCCTGTGCGTGAAAGGACGCTACGGATTCGATTACGTACATAACCCGGCACGCCTGACGAAACCGCTGATACGCCGGGAAGGTGTCGCGAAGACGACGGCACTGCTGTCATACGACGATATCGACGCGACATTCCGCGAGGCCACGTGGGACGAGGCGCTCGATTTCGCCGCCTCCGGTCTCGCCGCTATTCGTCGGGAATCCGGCCCGAACGCGCTCGCGGGTTTTGGCTCGGCCAAGGGGTCGAACGAAGAAGCCTACCTGTTCCAGAAACTCGTCCGTGCCGGCTTCGGCACGAACAATGTCGATCACTGTACCCGCCTGTGTCACGCGTCCTCGGTCGCGGCGATGCTCGAGACGATCGGTTCAGGGTCGGTGTCGAACCAGGTAGCCAACGTCGCCGAGGCCGAGGTGATCATGATCATCGGCGCGAAACCCACCGTGAATCACCCGGTCGCCGCGACGTTTATGAAGAACGCGGCGAAGAACGGCAAAACCCTGATCCTGCTTGATCCCTATCGCTCCGATCTCGCGCGACACGCGGATTATTACCTGCAGTTCCGCGCCGACACGGATGTACCGTTACTGAACGGCATCATGCACGCGATTATCGAGCAGGGCCTGCACAACGAGGCATACATCGAGCAATACACCGAAGGTTTCGCGGCCTTGCGCGAAGCCGTGCGCGACTACTCGCCGGAAAGGGTCGCGCCGATTTGCGGCATTCCGGCCGAGACCTTGCGCGAAGTCGCGCGCGTGTACGCGACGTCGGGCGGTTCGATGATTTTCTGGGGTATGGGCATCTCCCAGCACATCCATGGCACGGACAATGCGCGTTGCCTGATTTCGCTCGCGCTACTCACCGGGCAGATCGGGCGACCCGGGACCGGACTGCATCCCCTGCGTGGACAAAACAACGTTCAGGGAGCCTCCGACGTCGGGCTCATCCCGATGGTATTCCCCGATTACCAGGCGGTGAGCGACGACGCAGCGCGCGGCCACTTCGAAACCCTGTGGAACACGACGCTCGATCCCGAGCCCGGTCTCACGGTCGTCGAAATCATGGGCGCGGTGCATGCCGGCAAACTACACGGTATGTACATCATGGGTGAAAACCCGGCGATGTCGGATCCGAATCTGAACCACGCGCGTGCCGCACTGGCGAAACTGAAACACCTCGTCGTGCAGGATATCTTCATGACCGAAACCGCCGGTTTCGCCGATGTGATACTGCCGGCTTCCGCGTTCCCCGAAAAAACCGGGACGTTTACGAATACGGATCGGCGGGTCCAGCTCGGACGTAAAGCGATCCCCTGCCCCGGCGACGCGCGGGAAGATTTGTGGATTATCGAGCAGATGGCCAAACGCCTCGGCCTCGACTGGCATTACAGCGACGTTGCGGACGTTTTCGACGAAATGCGACAGGCTGTGCCGAGCATCGCCGGGATCACCTGGGAGCGTCTGCAAAACGAGCATTCCGTTACCTACCCGTGTAAAAACGTCGGCGACCCGGGCCAGGAGATCCTGTTCGAGAACGGCTTCCCGACCCCGAGTGGTCGCGGAAAATTCGTCGCGGCAGCGTACACGCACGCGGCGGAACTGCCGGATGACGAGTATCGTTTTATCCTGATGACGGGACGCCAGCTGGAACACTGGCACACCGGCAGTATGACGCGCCACGCGAGTGTGCTCGATGCCATTGAACCGGAACCCGTCGTCAGCCTTCACCCGGAGGATATGCGCGCGTTGAAAATCGACGACGGCGAATTCGTCCGCGTCGAATCGCGCCGGGGGGAACTCGTCGCTCGCGTGCGCATGGACGCCGGGCTGCAGATCGGATCGGTGTTCATGGCGTTTTGCTATGCGGAAGCCGCCGTTAATGTGCTGACCGTGGACGATCTCGATCCGCACGGAAAAATCCCGGAGTTCAAATTCTGCGCGGTGAAAGTTTCCGCCGCGACGGCGACGATCGCGTAACCGGCTTCATCCGGCAGCGCGCCAGCCGGGGCGTTTCGCTTATTCACTCTGGTGTGGTCGAGCAAAGTCGAAAGTTATGCGCGCAGGCTGCCGGCCCTGTTGCATGGAGATTCGTCGCGCCGAAAGCGCTGCCCGGGTCCGGCGGGCGTGAATACGATGCGGGTTACCGCGGACCGCACCATCGATCGCGTTGCGGGAGTCAGGTTTGTCCGGTAGCGGCTCCGATCGGGTTCAGCATGCATTTGCCGCGACGGGAACCGTCGATACGGCGCAGCGGCCCCGGAACCTGACCGGGGCGCGAACGGCAGGAGCCGCAACGCGAAAATACCGGACGGCCGTTGCGCGACGGGTGCACGACCGCCGACACCGCGGGCACCGGCGAAACGTTATTTCGTCAGCGCGGCGCTCTGCGCCGCAGTGCCCGGTTCGACGCTGACGAGCTGCAGGAATTCGCGAATCAGCGGCAAATCGTCGGGCCCGGCCCCGGGGATCACCGTCTCGATACTGTAAATGTAGCCGGGAATTTTATCGGACACGACAATGCGGTAGGACTTGTCCGCGAATTCCTCGAACAACGCCCGCTTCGGATCATTCGCGTACGGGCTGAACGAAACCCGGACCGCTGGCACCGCTTCGCCGTTAAAGTTGACCGTAACATTCTCGATACTCGCGGCATCGGCCATCGCGAACTTGATCCGACGCTGAAAATAACGCCAGCGTTCGCGCGATTTTCCGTCCGGATCGGTCAGACGATTCATTTCGTAGACATCGCCCTGCAGGTAGATTTTCAGGATCGGGTTGACGTTCGTGCTTTCAACCGGCGGTACTTCGAATCGACGCTCACCGGTGAAAAAATCGACTGACGCCGCCTTCGTGCCGTCGTCCTTGACCGCGCGAACGGTAAACGTGACCTTATCCGAAAACCCCGGCTCAAACGTTCCGGTGCGCTCGAATGCATAATTCAGCTGCAGCGGTTGCTCGATCATTTTCAGTTGATCGGTCATCCAGAGCAGGGTTTCCGCCTGGGAAAACTCTGCTTCCGCGGCCACGGCCGTGAGTACGAACAGTTGCAGCAACGCGGCCGCCATGACGCACCGCGCGCCTGTTTTGAAGCTGTTAATCGTCATCGTCGTCCACCTTTTTCGTGTACACGAGGTCGAGGCGCGGTATCCCGTAGTCGTCGAGAATTGCATTGATCGCGTCCTGATTTTCCTCAATCAATTTATCAATCGTCGCTTTCCATTTCGGCTCGCCGTAGCGTACCGCCATTGATATCTGGAAATCGAACAGCACGCGCAGTTCATTGCGCATGGGGATTACGACAATCTCATGATCCTTGATGCCTTTCGCGTAATAACCCGCAATCGGGCCCCACACGAGCGTCAGGTTGATCTTGTCCTGGACGAGATCTTCCTCGATGATCTTCCCCGGATTTCGTTCCGTATCTCCGGACATGATCTGATAAGGCGTGGATTGCTCCATCAGCCCGCGATGATAGAACCATTCCGGGGCCGGCCCCTTGTCCCAGACGCCGATTCTCAGTTTCGCTTTCTGCTCGGGCGTCAGATCCTTCAGATCATCCTGCGACTTGATGAAATCGAGCCCGCGTCCCTTGACGTAGACGAGTGCCCAGGCCGAATGCAGGTACGGACGGGTAGTCGCGGCGAGTTCGAAGTTTTCGATGACCCCCATCACGAGATCGCATTTGTACTGGCCGTCCTCGGTGTTGTCATCCCGCAGCGTGTTGCGAATGAAGCCGATACGCTGCGGGAACCACACATATTCGAGCGGTACGCCGAGTTTCTCCGCAAACAGTTCCGCGATCTTGTTCTCGTAACCCGCACCTGCCCGGTCCGACATCGGCAGGTTCGCCGGTGGCGCGCAGACTTTCAGGGAGCCGCGATCCAGCGGGTAGGCGTGAACCGGCGCCGCCAGCATCAGCGCTACGAATAGTGCAATACCAATCCGATGAGTCATGTTCATGATTATATGATGCTACGCGGTTTTGAAGGTGAGCGGGTGATGCGGGGCCTGGGGGGGAGGTTTCCGGAGCAGGGCGGGCGCCCTATCGATGGCGCCCGCATGCTTCCGGCCTAGCCCTCGGCCCGCTTGGCAAGCGCCTGTTTCATCTTTTTGATCGTCCGGTTGACCATGTTGCGTCCGACAGAAACTCCCGGCAGCGACGCCTCTATCGATTCGAGGTTTGCCGGGTCGCCGTCCCCGACGATGATGGCGCCGACCATGCCGGTCGAGATGTGCGGGGTGCACTTGTAGATGTAAGCGCCCTCCTTCTCCACCGTTATCGTGAACGCCTCTTCACCGAGCTTCGAACGCCAGCCTTCGGCGCCTTCCGGAATCATCCCCTCGAGCGACGCCGTGTCGTGCCCGGCCATGTTCGTAAACGTCACCGTATCGCCCGGTTGCGCGAACAACACCAGTGGTTGCCATTGCGTGATAACACCCTTCACTTTCAGTTGCTCGGCGTTTGCACCTTGCGCGACGACAGCCGCGAAAATCAGCCCCGCGAAGTAGGTCATAGTTCCGAATCGCATCTAACATTCTCCAACAGTTGTACAAAATTTCCGGCGCGAGCGGCGCACCTGGTTAATACGTGCCGCGCACGTATTCCGGGTCACCGTGCTGTAACGATAGAGTCGTTTCGATGAATGAACCCTGAACGCATGAGCGGTCGTTCTTATACCAGACCCCGGATTTTAGTCAAGAAGGTCAATGACTTAAGCACATGCACGCGCGTGCGCAGCGGTACGTTCAGGCACCGTCGTGACTCTCCAGCGCCTGCTTCAGCTTGCGAATCGCGCGGCCAATCATGCCCTTGTTTTGCGGATGCGCCTCGATCGCATCGAGGTTTGCGTACGGCGGGTCGCCGACCGCAATCGCGCCGATCATTCCGAGGCTCACGTGCGGGTTGCACTTGTACATGTAGATTCCCGGCACATCCGGCGACACCGCGAATCCTTCCTGGCCAAGCTTCGATTTCCAGGTCGCGGCCCCCTCGGGGATCATGCCTTCGATGGTTTCGCTGTCGTGCCCGGCCATCTGGCGAAACACGATCTGGTCACCGGGTTTGACGAACAACACGAGCGGCGCCCATTGCGTCACGACTCCTTTAACGATGTGCTGGGTGGGCGCCGCCGCCGGCATCGGGTCGGCGGTTTCCGGCGTCGGCTCCGCGACCACCGGTTCCGGTGCGGGCTCCGGTGCGGGCGCCGGTTCCGCATTCGGAGCAGTTGTCACCGCCGGCGCGGGACTCTGCGGCATTTCGTGCATGCCGCTGCCGTCCTCGCTCGTCACCGTCTGAGACATCTCGGCCGGTGGCTTCGGGTCGCCGCTGTCGGGAGCGTCATCGTTCGAGCAGGCGGTCAGCGCGAACGCTACGATCAGTGCGGACACGAAGGCAGAATTCGGGACTCTGATTTTCATAGCAAAGGAATTCTCAGTTTTCTGGCGCCATGCGGGCGCGCGAAAAAAAAACCCGGCGCCTCTCGCGAAGCGCCGGGTTGATCACAGAATTACAAGAGTAATTCTACGCTTACGGCAGGCTGAAAACGCTCAGCACACCGCCGAGGCGGGTGTAGCTGTTCAAGCCCTTGTAAGCGCCGACGGCACCGAGACCGTCCGTGTCGTTGATCAAGCCAGCGGCCATGCCGATACCGGCCCAACCACCAACACCGGACAGAATGCCAACGTACTGTTTGCCACCATGGCCCCAGCTGTTGACGTTACCGATGATGCCGGAAGGCGTTTTGAATTTCCAAAGCAGCTTGCCGCTCTTCGCGTCGATGGCTTTCAGATAGCCACCCAAGGTGCCGTAGAAAACAACGTCGCCAGCCGTCGCCAGTGCGCCACTCCAAACGGAGAAGCGTTCCGGAATCGACCAGACGATTTTGCCTTTGTCCGCATCCCAAGCGATGAAGTTACCCAGGTTGTTATTGTCCGCGTTGTTACCGAACTCGGGGCCCGGTGACACACGTCCTGCAGGGAACATGCTCAGAACTGCGTTGACGTAAGGCTGACCCGCGACGTACTCACCACCGCTAACCGGCTCGTAGTTCATGCAGACGTGGTTCGTCGGCACGTAGAACAAGCCAGTACGCGGGCTATACGCTGCCGGTTGCTGGTCTTTCGTACCCAGCGCGGCAGGGCAAATGTTCGTCGAGTTGACGTCTTCGCCGTTAGCATGCGTGCTGTACTTCGCAACCACCTGGGGACGGCCCGTCTTCATATCGACGTGCGTTGCCCAGTTGACTGCGGGGTCAAATTTCTCGGCGACAAGCAGTGCACCGTTGGTGCGGTCCATGGTGTAACCAAAGCCGTTCCGGTCGAAGTGGACCAACGCCTTCGTGTCTTTACCCTTGACCTTCATGTCGACGAGGATCATTTCGTTGATGCCGTCGTAATCCCACTCATCGTGAGGCGTCATCTGGTAAACCCAATGGGCCATACCAGTATCTACGTCACGCGAGAAAATCGACATCGACCACTTGTTGTCGCCGGGGCGAACAACCGGGTTCCATGTCGACGGATTACCGGTACCGTAGTAAAGGGCATTACGCTCTTTATCATACGGCCACCAACCCCAGGTCGAACCACCACCGATTTTCCATTGATCGCCTTTCCAGGTTTTCAGTGAAGAATCCTTGCCGATGGGTTGACCGAGCGACGTTGTCTTCATCGGATCGACGAGCATATCCTCGTCCGGTCCCATGCTGTAGGCGCGCCAGGCGCGCTTACCATCGCTGAGGTTGTAGGCATTGATCCAGCAACGAACACCGAATTCCGCGCCCGACATACCCGTGATGACTTTGTCTTTCATCACATGCGGAGCGTTTGTATTCGTTTGTCCGAGTTTCGGATCGCCGTTCTTGACAGACCAAACCAACTCACCAGTTTTCGCGTTCAACGCGACCAACGTGGTGTCGGCCTGCTGTAACAGGATCTTGCCATCACCGTAACCAAGACCACGGTTCACCGTATCGCAGCACATCACTGGGACGGTTTCGTCGTAATCCTGGACCGGGATGTATTCCCAAACGATTTCCAACGTATCGAGATTAATCGCGAACGTGTTGTTCGGGAATGCCGCATGAATGTACAACGTATCATGCGGAAGACCGGTTGCAGACCCGGGCAGTACCAGCGGACCACCTTCGTGGCCACGCAGGACCCCCGTTGAGAATGTCCAGGCTGCTTGGAGCTTGTGCGCGTTCGTATTGTTGATTTGCTTCAACTCAGTATAACGCCAGTTCCAATAGTTGCCGCCCGGAAAGGCCCAATAGTTGGGGTCTTGGTTTAGCTTCTCTACACCAGCGTTAGCCAGCACCCCATTGGATGCCAGAACCACTACGAGAGAGGCTACCGTTATGAGCCATCGTTTTAACGATGATTTTCTCATGACCTCCTCCTTCACACTTTTTTCACTATCACTGTTAACAGTCACGTGTTGACCTCTAAGGTGTTTAAACTCCTGGCCGGCCCGAGATCAAAAAACCGGTCGAGAGTATACCTGTCTGTATTTACGTTCGAAGGCAATCGCCTCGGGTTCGCAATCGAACGTATCCGGGAATGCACTGCACGCATGACGCACATCCGTGCGCGGAACATGTGTCTGGTCTGCCGCGGAAACTTTTTTATTTTTGTGCCGGAGAGACCAGCCGCCTGCCACGATGCCGCTACCGCCGCGAAGATCGGGTATCCCGGTGTTGCAACAACCGCCCGTAGAGTGTGCCTCAGGCCTGCGGTCGCGGGTGTCGAATCTGCGTGGGCTAGGATTTTTATGCTTGCTTTTCCGGTAATCGCAATGCGTCATTTTCTTCGACGCTTCAAAAGATTATAGAGATTTATTTGCCCCCAGCAACCGTTTTCGGGACGGGCAAAATGCCCGATTCACGGTTGCCGGGATAGCGTAAACTCAAGCGTCAAGACGTGCGGCACCGTATGTTCAGCCGCTGCCCGGCGTAGTAAAAATAGCGTCGCTGCGATCTGATTAATCCGCCGCACCCGGCGCGTCTTTCGTTTTCTTGCGATTCGCTCCGATGAAGCATCGCTTCTTCGCATCGGCACGTGCAGCTTCGAGTTTTGCCACGATTTCATCGGAACGATCGCTTTCGCGGAACAAACCGCCTTTCTCACCGGGCATACGCTTGTAAATTTCGTAAGTGCGCGCTTCGGTGAAATCCTCGAAATCGACCGCCTGAGCAATGACGTCGATTTCACACGAGCACGCGTACAGATTGTCGACCGTCTGGCCGCCGGCCAGACGCATGCAGGTGAGCACGTGGTCCACGCGTTCCAGGGTCGGGTAGTCATTCGCGCTCGCGAACGTGGCGGGTAAAATCAGAAAAAGACCGAGAAGTTTGGATTTCATGAATTCTCTGCTCTCGCGCTTGTCGTTAATCTAAAGATTATATCAGAGGAATCCGCTAGCTTACTCAGGGCGCGGCCCCGCAAGGCCGCGACCATGAAGAAAAGCGCAACGTTCAATCAAGTGTATTTTTCCCATGAGTAATATCCTCGTTACCGGCGGCGCCGGCTATATCGGCAGCCACACGGCCAAGTTGCTCGGCGCTGCCGGGCATAAGCTCACCACGCTCGATGACCTGAGCAAGGGTTTCCGCGAAGCGGTTCTGTACGGCGAACTCGTTGTCGGCGATGTCGGCGACATGGACCTCGTGGATTCGATCCTGAGCAAGAACCAGATCGATTCCGTGATTCATTTCGCCGCGAAAACGATCGTGCCCGAGTCGGTCGAGAACCCGCTGCTGTACTACGGCAACAACACGAGCAAAACCCGCAACCTGATCGAATGCTGCGTGCGTAACGGCGTACGCAACTTTATTTTTTCGTCGACCGCCGCGGTGTACGGTATCCCGGCCTCGGGACGCTGCAGCGAGCAGTCGCCGCTCGCGCCGATCAATCCGTACGGCACCTCGAAAATGATGTCGGAAATGATCCTCCGCGACACCGCCGCCGCGAGCGATTTGAATTACGTGATTCTCCGCTACTTTAACGTCGCCGGTTCCGATCCGGACGGCGAGATCGGCCAGTCGACGCCGAACGCAACGCTGTTGATCAAGGTTGCCTGCGAAGTCGCGATGGGTAAACGCGAAAAGCTGCTCGTCTACGGGACGGATTACGACACGCCCGATGGCACCGGCGTACGCGACTACATACACGTAACCGACCTCGCGCTCGCGCACCTGAATGCGCTCGAGTACCTCGAACGCGGCGGTCAATCACAAACGCTGAACTGCGGCTACGGTCGCGGCATGAGCGTGAACGAGATCATCGAGATCGTCGAGGCGGCGCACGGCAGCCCGATCAACGTCGAACGGGTCGGGCGCCGCGCCGGCGATCCCCCGTCCCTCGTCGCCGAGGCCGACGCGATCCGGACCCTGCTCGGCTGGCATCCGCAACATGCTTCGGCCGACGAGATCGTACGCACCTCGCTCGCGTGGGAGCAAAATCGCAAATGGTAGCGCCACACGGGCGACGTTACCGCCAGGCCCGGGTAGCCATCCGCGCCGCCGCGGTCCTGCTGGCGGGCTTATTCGCAGCCTTGCCGTCGACGACGGTCGCGGCCGATCTCGTCGGTCTGATTGCCGCGATCAAGCCGAGCATTGTCGGGGTTGGCACGTCGCAGGCAACGCGGCGGCCGCCACATGAACTGCTGGGCACCGGCTTCGTCGTTGGCGACGGTAGCCTCGTACTGACGAACGCCCATGTCGTACCGGATGATCTCGACGAATCGAAGTTTGAAAAACTCGTCGTGTTCTTCGGCACCGGCAAAAACGTCCGCGGGCACGAAGCAAGCGTTGTCGCAACGGACCGGACCCACGACCTCGCGCTCCTGCGCCACACCGGCGCGAAAGCGCCGGCGCTGCGCATCGCCGGCCGGGAAACGGTGCCGGAGGGGACGCAAATCGCGTTTACCGGATTTCCGATCGGCGCCGTGCTGGGTCTGTATCCCGTGACGCACACGGGGATCATCTCGGCGATTACGCCAACGGCGATTCCGGCGCCGAACTCAACGAGTCTCAGCGCGAACCAGATCAGGGCCTTGCGCGCCCCCTATTCCGTGTACCAACTCGATGCAACGGCGTACCCGGGCAACAGCGGCAGCCCCCTCATCGATGTTGAATCCGGCACCGTGATCGGGATCATCAACAAAGTGCTGGTGAAGAAAACGAAGGAAAACCTGTTGCGGGATCCGAGCGATATCAGCTATGCGATCCCGGCGACGTTTCTGCTCGATTTGCTCGCGAAAGCCCGCTGACCGGCGGCGTCGCGCCGGTTGATCGTCCGTCGCGCAAAGCCGCGGCGAGCGTCCGTTCGAGCGCGCACCGTTCGGACGCCGAGGTGAACGAGTGATCGGCGGCCGGGAAATCGATCACGTTCACATTGTCCCTGCCCATCACGTCGGACCAGCGGCGCTGCATCTTCACGAGTTCACGAAACTCCTGGGCGACGAGGTCGTTGCCGGATAAGGCCACGAGTACGCTGCCGTCGAAGCGGCGCAGTCCCACGAGCATTCGATAGACGTACCCCGGTGCGCGAATCATTGTCGTTTCCGGGGTCAGCGCGGATTTCAGAAAATGCATGAGATATCCGCCGAGTGACAACAGGCTTTTCGGGATATTGATCTTGCCGGTGACGAGCTTCTTCCAGAATTCCTTGCCCCGCAGGCGCGAGATGTAATATCCCTCGATGCGCGCCCGGGCTTCCAGGTTGCTGGAATGCACCCACGGATTGATCAACAGCAGCGTGTCGACCTTGCTAATCTGATGCCCGGCCATGAGCGCCGCCGAGGCCCCGTCACACAGGCCGCACAGTGCCAGGCTGCGCAGCGCAGGCACGTTGTTCACGAGCGTTTCCACCGCGGCTTCTATGTCCGGGAACGTGTTTTCGAACCCGTCATAATTACCGCGATTGTCACCGATCCCGCGATGATCAAAGCGCAGGACAGCCACCCCCGCCTCGGCCAGGTTGCGTGCGAGCTGCACGAACAGACGGTGGCTGCCCACCCGGTACTGATCGCCACCCGCCACGAGCACGACGCCAACCTCGGCGCCACGGGGCCGATTGATGATACCGACGAGTTCCGTGCCTTCGCAGCGAAACACGACCGGAAACTCATCACCGTAATCCGTGCCCCCGGTCTGCTGTGCAGCCGTCACGCTTGCGCTCCGGCGATGAAGTCGACCACGCGCGCGATGGCGTCGGTCGGCAGGCTTGGGAGTTCCTGCGACCAGAACGGTTCCGTTGCAACGAATGCATACGTCGCGTCCGCCCCTTCCGCGCACCATGACTCAACGAGGGCGCGCATTGCCGCATTACGCCGGGTTTCGGGCGAGCGTCCACAGCCGAGTACGAGGGCGTGTTTCAACCGCGCGCCGAGATCTTCGATCGTGGCGTCGTTGAGGCTGGCGTACAGGCCGGACGACAGGTCGTAACCGCCGACTTCCATCGACGCGCCGTCGGCCAGTGCCTCGGTGAGCATCGCAATCGATTCTTTCGTGCCCTCGAAAATTGAGCGCGCCACGCGTAACTGCAGGAACTCACGCACGGAATCGGCGCCGGTGACGAATGGTTCGACGAGGCAGATGCGGGCGAAGCGCTCCGGTTCGGCGTCGAGCAGATCGCGCAGGAACAAGGCCCCGGCGCGCAGGGCAACGAGATGTACCGGGCCCGCCTTGTCGAGCAACCAGGCCGAAGCCAGACGCAATTCCTCGATCCACCGGGACCACTCGGCGTTGCGAAACTCGCCGGTACTGTCGCCCGTACCGGACAGGTCCGGTTGCAGAACATGAAAGCCGGCTTCGCTGAGCCTGAACGAGATCCGCGATACGAACGAACGCGTGCGGTTCATTTCCTCGGCGAAGGCCGGCAACATGAGGACGCTGCCGCGTACAGGCACGCGGGCGACCGGTTCGCGATGGATGCAGAACAGCCGCTCGGCGCCGGACTCTATGAATAGTGGTTGTATCAATGAACCCCTCAACCACCGCGGACGTTCAGGCATCCGCATGTTGTTGTCGTTGTTGAACGCGTTAGTCGCGGCGACCGCTTACCGCCGGTTCCGGGGCAGTCTACCCGCGCCCGGATCGTAGTACAAACCGCGCCTGAACCGGATTCGACGTGCGCCACAACGACATCAAAATTTGCAATCGGGCGCGCGAAATTCAAGCTCACAAGAGCCCGCAAACAAGTCCGTTCTGCGGTTCAAAGACAACCCGGGATCAGTTCACCTCACTACCGCGCAACCGCGCTCAGCGTAGCCCGGCACACAACGCAGACAGTGTTCGAACCGCGAGAGCAGCTGCCGGACAACTCGTGGCCACGACAGACACACCCTATGGTTATTATTCGCCGAAGCCTGTCCTGAGCTGTTGCAGCACAGCGCAGAGTCAGTACACGATTGGCGAACGAGTGAGACCGGGTCGACATGATCGATTTGTCCGGTAAACCCGCCGTCGTCGCGGCGCTCGTACGGCTGGCCCGAAAGTTCGATCTCGTGCGACTCGGCTTCTACCTGTTCTACACGGGAACGATCGTCTATGCGTACAAGGACCCGGATCTCGCCTGAGGCACGGCCGGCTTAGTTCGCGATCTTTTCCGCGACAAAATTCGCCAGCGTCCCGACCGTCTCGAACAACTCCGCCGACACTTCGTCGTCTTCGAACGTAATGCCGAACTCGTCTTCGAGTTCCAGCATCAGGGCGACCACGGAGTGCGAATCAAAACCCGGCAGATTCCCGACCAGCGCGGTATGTCGATCCACGTTTCCGCCGGCGTCGTCGAGCACGAGCACGGTGTCGAGGACGGTGATTACATTGTTTACGAGCGTGTCGTCGGCGGTCCGGTTCATTGGTTGTTCGTTCTGCTGTTAATGTGGCCTGTCTTCGCGCGGTCCCGGCCGCAGGCCGCCGAACCGGGCGTGTTCAAGGGGTATTGCTGGCGCTAGTGTTACTCAAGCGGCGTTTCCATGACAACAGCTTGCCCCACGGGGAACGCGTATTGATGCATTCGAAACCCCAGTGTTCGCCCTTCACGGACACCCAGTCGGCCTTGTAGGCATCGTCGCCACTGAGGAAATCGATACACCGTGTATCGGGCATGCGCAGAAATTCCTCAATCATCGCGGCCGTCAACAGCGAACCAACGGAGTATTTCGCGAAACGCGGGCGGTAGGACAATTTGAAAACGCCCCAGTGGTCACCGATCCGCAGCCAGATCTGCGCGGCCGCCGGCTCCTCGTCGACATACAGTATGCCGGCCCGGGCGCGATCCGCGGCGATCAGGTTTTTCATCACGGCGCGAATAAATTCCGGATGGGATTCTTCCGGTTTCCAGCTGTCCGCATATACGCGTTCGAAATCGCTAAGCGCGGTATCGCGGTCGCCTCCGGGGCCGGTAATGTCGATGCGCGCCTGCGTCTCCCGTTCGAGCAGGCGGGATTTGCGTTTCAGGGTGCTGCGCAGCTGTCCGGGCCGCTGCGCAAGGTAGGCGTCATAGCTCGGTGCTGCCGTGAACGGCTCGTGCCAGTTCGTGGTCCTGGCGAAACGCCGGGTCGCGTAACCGTGTGCCGCGAACGCATCGATCATCGCGGCATACAACCGCGTCTCGCCGCGCAGGGGACTCAGTTCGATCAATGCCGCGCGCGGAAACGAGTCGACGAGATAATCCGTGAGCGTTTGCGCGATCGCGGCCGGGTCGTCCGCTTCGAAGCCGGCGCTCGTTACCGGCGCGTAGATGTTCGTGTAGAAGTTCGCCATGGAACGAACTTTCGCGACCCGCAGCCAGCGATGCGTTTCGATGATCAGCGGCAGCATGAGACGCGGTTGCTCGTCATCGGCAACGACGACATAACACGGCTGTTCGTTCGACTTGAGTAAGCGCGCTTCGAATTCACGCAGCCATGTCCCGCACATGAACGGGTTCGTGGCGCCAAAATGCTCGGCCATCTCGCGCACCGCCGGCGGCAGGTCGGCGTAGCGCGCGAAGCCCGTTGCGCTCATGCTCGCCATCGAGGTTTCCGGTTGCCGGGCCGTTGCCCGGCTCGCGCGCCTTGCCTGTCGCTCACACGCCGGCCAGAATTTCCGCCGGCGGCGGGTGCCCGAGGAAGCCGAGCGGGCTCGCGGAACGGCCATACGCGCCGGATTGCAGCACGACGATCAGATCGCCGATATCGAGACGCGGCAGCACGACGTTCTTCGCGACGATATCCAGCGGTGTGCACAGGGGGCCGACGATCGACACGGGGGCACCATCCGCGGCGTCGTTAAGCTTGTTGCCAACGACAACGGGATAATTCTTGCGCAGCACCTGGCCGAAATTGCCGGAATTCGCGAGGTGGTGATGCAGGCCGCCGTCGACCACGGCGAAGCACTCGCCGCGGGATGTTTTGATATCCAGCACGCGGGTGACGTAGTAGCCGGCTTCACCCACGAGATAACGGCCGAGTTCGACGATGATCTGCGTTCCCCGCAACGTTCCTGCGTGCGCGGCCATCGACTCGCCGAGCGCCGCGCCGACGGCCGCGATATCGAGGTCGCGTTCATTCTCGAAATACGGGATGCCGAAGCCTCCGCCGATGTTCAGCGACGCGAGCTCGAGCTCGCATTGCGCCGCAAGCTCACTCGCGAGCTGCAGTGACAGGCGGTTTGCTTCGCCGATCGCCCCGGCGTCGAGGTTTTGCGAGCCCGCGTAGATGTGCAGACCGTCAACCGTGAGTCCCCCGGCACGCGCCGCGGCGACGACCGCGGGCACCTGCTCGACGTCGATGCCGAACTGGCTCGCATAACCGCCCATCTTCGCGCCGGAACGCTTCAGCTCGAAATCGGGATTCACCCGGATACTCAGGCGCGGCACCGCCCCCGTTTCGGCGGCGATAGTCGCGATGCGGTTCATCTCGGTCAATGATTCGACCGACACGCGCACCCCGGCCGCCATCGCCGCCCGCAGTTCTTCGATGCGCTTGCCCGGCCCCGCGAACCCGATCCGCGGCGCGGACATACCGCTGTCGAGCGCAATCCGCATTTCGCCAGCGGACGCCACATCGAAGCCGTCGACGAGCGCGGCGAGTTGCGCGACGAGTTCGCGCTGCGGGTTGGCCTTGATCGCGTAATGCAGTTGTACCGGTTCCGGCAAGGCTTTACGCAAGTCGTCGACCCGCTGCGCGACGAGGTCCCGGTCGTAGGCATAGAACGGTGTCGACCCGACCCGTCCGGCGAGTTCACTCAGCCGCTCGCCGGCGATCAGCAGCTCACCCCGGTCGTGCTGTATCCGGGACAGCCGCGCGTGTTCGCGTGCTTCGCTCACATCAGGATCCGTCCGCCGCCGCGTACCCGGGCGCATAGGTGTGTGCCAGCGCGAGCCGGTCGACCTTGCCGTTCTGATTCAGCGGCATCGTGTCGAGCACGAAAATCTCCTTCGGTACCATGTAGGCGGGTAGCGCGGCGCGACACGCGTCGAACACCTGCTCGGATGAAAACCCGCTCGCCGGCGCGCGCGGCACCACCGCGAGCCCGATCACCTGCCCCAGCGCTTCATCGGCGATCCCGAACGCGCCGGCCATATCGACGATTCCGCTCGTGTAGGCGGCCTCTTCGATCTCTTCCGGGCTCACCCGGTAGCCCGACGTTTTAATCTGACCGTCACGGCGACCGACGAAATACAGGAATCCATCGCTGTCCGCCCTGACGATATCGCCCGACCACACCCCGATCGCGGGCCTCCCGCTTGCATCGGTCACACCGGGGACGGCACGAAAACGTTCCGCCGTGGCGGCCGGGTTGTTCCAGTATCCCGCCGTCACGTGGCAGCCGCTGTGCACAAGTTCGCCCTCTTCGTCCGCGGCCGCCGGCTTCCCCGCCGCATTGATAACGACAATATCCGCGCCCGGGATCGGGATCCCGATCGAACCCGGACGTTCATCGATATATTTCGGCGGCAGGTAGGTGGATCTGAATGCTTCCGTGAGTCCGTACATGAGAAACGGCTCGGCGGCCGGAAACAACGCACGAATCCCGGCGAGTACGCTGCGCGGTAACGAGCCACCGGAATTCGTGAAATAACGCAGCGCGGGGAACGCGCTGTCCGCCGGTTCGAGCGCGGCGAGTTGACTCCACAGCGTCGGCACCCCGGCGAGCCCGGTGATCCCGTGTTGCGCCAGCGCGGTGAGGATGTCCCGCGCCAGCAGGTATTCGAACATGACGCACGTACCGCCGACGGCGAGCGCCGTTGTCAACTGGTTCAGGCCGTAATCGAAGCTGAACGGCAATACCGCGAGCAGGCGATCGTCCGCCGACAGACGCAGGTACTCGGCGACGCTGTCGATCCCGGCGAGCAGGTTCGCGTGTGTCACGACGACGCCTTTCGGATTACCGGTGGAACCGGACGTGTACAACAACGCGGCGATCCCGGCGCGCGCGCGAACGGCCACGGTGGCGGCATCGCGGTCGCGCGCACGGGTGATCCCGGCCCACGCCAGCGCGCGCCCGGCGAAGCCGTCCGGATCCGGAAGCTCACCGTCCACGAGTACGCGTCCGGCCAGTGGTTCACTGGCAATCAGCGCCGCGTGTCGCATCGCCCGCTCCGCGCTCGTCACGAGCAGTTTCGCCTCGCTGTCGCGCAGAATATGGCCCAATTGCGCCGCTTTCAACAGCGGGTTTACGGGCACGAAGACGGCCCCAATCAACGACGCAGCATATGGCGCAAGCGCGCTCAGCAGCGTTTTCGGCAGGTATACGGCAATGCGATCACCGGCGCCGACCCCGGCTACCTGAAACTGGCGCGCGAGCGTTTCGATACTCGCCACGACCGATCCGTAATCGACGGATTCCCCTTTGTGGACGATCAGCGCCTCGGCATCGGGGTTTGCTTCGGCGTTGGCGTACAGGGACTGGTGCAGCAGTTCGAAAGACATGAACGTTGCGGGCGAACGGCGGTTGGAGGACCCGGGGATTATACGGGATGCGTTACGGTGCGTCCCTTCGCCAAGGCATCGCTTGCCGGGTTATGCGACGCGCGTAATGCCGACCCGCGGACACTAACGATACGCGCGACCTGACGCACGCCGCGAACGTGGCCGGTAGCGTAGAATTCACGTTCAGCGCTACATCACGACGCGGACGGACACCTTGCAGACAATCGATGAACTGAATATCGCCCACGTCGTCTTCGCGTTTGGCTACGGCGGCCTCGAACGCCGGATCCTGCGCCTGATCGACGGACTCGCCAACGATCGGGTCAACTTCCATATCATTTCCCTGCGCGATTCCGACGGCGCGTTCCTCGAAACCGGCCCGCGGGTCACACACGAGGTGTTGCACGCGCAACCGGGCATCGACGTGCGCGCGATCGCTGCGTTGCGCCGTTACCTGCGCGCGCATGACGTGCATATCGTGCATTCACATAACTGGGTATCCATGCTCGAAGGCATCGTGTGCGCGCGTCTCGCGCGCGTGCCCGTGGCCGTGCATGGCGAGCACGGCGCGAGCCGCTTTCTGCCGGAGCAATTGCGCTGGCACCGTACGGTTGTCCAGCGTCTGCTCGCGCGTGCGGCGGATCGGATCGTGCCGGTGAACGATCCGATCGCCCGGCGCGTACGCGAAGTCTGGGGCCTCGGTGACAACGCGATCACCGTGATCCAGAACGGGGTCGACGTCGCGAAGTTTGCCCCGACCGAGGCGCGGCGCGGTGAGGAAATCGTCATCGGCAGTATCAGCCGCCTCGAGCCGATCAAGAACTTCCCGTGCCTCGTACGCGCCGTGGCGTTGCTGAATCGCGAGTTCGGGACGCCGCGTTACCGGCTCGTCATCGTCGGCGCGGGGAGCGAGTTCGAACGCCTCGATGCGCTCGCGCAGGAACTCGGGGCGACGGATTTCATCGAGTTTCCCGGCGCTACCGACGCCCCGGAGGACTGGTACGGCAAGTTCGATATCTACGTGAACTGCTCGTTCTCCGAAGGCATGAGCAACACCGTGCTCGAAGCAATGGCCTGCGGGCTGCCGGTGGTGGCGTCCGACGTCGCGGGTCATCGCACGTGGCTCGATGAGGACGAGAACGCCGTGTTTTTCCCGTCCGACGAACCCGCGGCGCTCGCCGCGGCGCTCGCGTCACTGGATGAACCGGCGCGGCGCCGGATCGGGGCGACGAACCGCACGAAAGTTGTCGACCGCTACAGCCAGGCGACGTTTATCGCGGCCTATCGCCGCCTGTATACGGAATTGCTTGCGGCCCGGGGCTATCGCTACCACTTCGACGATTAACGACGCGCGCCACGTGCGGTAACGATCGCGCGGCGGATCGGGCGCCCGGTGTTCGCTCCGTCCCGCCCTTGCCGTCCGGTCGAGACGAAGCGCAAGCTTCATCGCCGCGCCGGATCGCCTGGTTTCGCACTATGGTTTTTGACCGGCCGCGGCGCTTCGGTGGCGGCGGGCGGCGAGCATCTCGAGGACGTCACGTTCGATCCCGCGCGGTTTACCGCAACCGAGCCACAGCCCGAGCACCGCGAGCGCGTAAGTGACGGCACCCGTCGTGATCTGGACGCCGAGCACGAGTCCGTCCGCGCCCGTTGCGACGAAACCGGTGATCAGACGGACCGCGCCGGCCATGAGGCTGGCGGCGACGAGCGGACGCCAGACGACGTCGACGAGGCGCGCGCGGCTGATGTCGCGGGTAGTCGTGACGAGCCACGAAATGGCCCAGAAATTGAAGGCCACGAGCAACACTTTCGACCACGCAACCCCCTCGATGCCGGCAAGCCGGAATCCCGCGTAGACGGCGAACGGCGTGAGCGCGGCACGTACGAGCGCGATTTTCGCCACCGCATCGATATGCCCCGAGACCATGTTCAGCACGGCGCTCGCAGTCACGAGCGTACGCAGCAGCGCATAGAAACACAGGATCTGCACGACCGGAACCGCTGCGTCCCAATTCGGACCGAGCGCGATCGGAATGAACGCGGGCGCGACGAGCGCAAGGCCAATCGAGCACGGCGCGCCAACGAGCGCCGCCGCGGCCAGCGATTTCAGGTACGCCTGGTCGAGCCGGGACGGCTCGTCGCGCAGTTTCGCAAACCCGGGGATCAGGGCGCGTGACACTGGCGCGGTAATTTCCGGACCCGCCATGTTCGCGATTTCGCCACCGATTGAATAATGCCCGACGACCTGCGGACCACCGAGCGCACCGACGAACACGCGATCGATGCGGGTCGCGATATGGTTGCCGATATGCGTTGCGAGCATCCATTTCGAGAACGACCAGATCGAGGCAGCTTTCGCGAGCGAAAAGCGTGGCCGGTACGGGTGCATCGAATAGCTCAGCGCGATTTCCGCGCCGTAACTCACAACGAGGCCGATGATCAGCGCCCAGTAGTTCCGCAGCCAGAGGGCGGCTATCAGTGTCGCGATTATTGCAACAATTTTTGTCACAACCTCGAGCACAAATTCGCGATGAAACTGAAGCTCCCGGCGAAACAGGACGACACCAATGTTGGTGACGCCGCGCACCATCGAGGCCAGCGCAAGAACAAGCAGAATCGGTACCACTCGAGGATCGTTGTAGATAAAGTGCACAAACGGCACCAGCAAGAGCATCGCTGCGCCCGCGCCCACTGTCTGTAGCAAGCGCAGGGTCCAGCCGGTGTCCAGCGTGCTCCGATCGGCCTTGTCGCTTGCGATGACGGCATAATCGACGCCAAATTCGAACAGAATCCGGACCGTCGAAACCAGGACAATCGCCATTGCCGCGAGGCCGAAGTCCTCGGGCGCGAGCAATCGCGCCAGCACGATGGTGCTCACGACCCCGAGTAACCGAACGCCCCATTTCGTCGCAACCATCCATGCCGCACCCTGGATCAGGCGTCGTCTCAGCGGCGGTTGGCGGCCAGGGCTCGGGTTTTCCGCGGTCATGATGCGTCGTCAGGATCGCCGAGGTTTTGCTTGAAGAACTTCGTGGCTTCCTCACTAAAGAATTCGTGCCCGCCGCCAGGGACAACCGCGTATGAAAACTCGTCCCGGGCATCAAAAACATCCCAGGCACCTTGCGCAGTGCGTATAAATTCGTCGCTCGGCGTTCCCTCACGTTCGCCGCGCGTGCCGAGCGCGGGACGCGGCGCGAGCAGCAGTATCATGTCTTCGCGTCGCATCAGCGCTTTCACGCCGGGAATGATATGACAGTAATGAGGCTGATCATCACGGCCTCCGGCAGCAAATTGGTAGGAACCCGCATGACCGCCGAATCCGGAGAAATAGATCGCGGCAACGTCTTCCTGCAAGGCAGCGAGCGTCACCGCGAGTTCACCGCCGAAAGACGCACCGGCAACACCGACTCGACTGGAATCGACGAAATCAGACTCCCGCAATACGGCAAGCGCATAGGCGGCATCAGTCAACACGACAAATTTATAGAACGAGCCTTCGAACGGCGCATTATACGCAACAAGTCGATGCTATGTGTTGATCGCCTATCCGAGCGCACCAAACCCACGAATCTCGAACGTGAGGGGGATGAAGCTGGTCCGCGCCGGGGCGGGAGTACGGCTACGGCTCGCTGATGCCTGATTCTTCGGACCTCGTGTGGCCCAGTGTAAATAGCACCTCAGACCCTTTCCCTTCGACAGCTGGCCTGCGCGAGAGCACGGCCGGAATGCGTGTTTCATCGAATCTGCGGATTGCCAGAGTTTCTCGAATTCGTTCGCTGTAGGGTAACTCCTGCTTTATCAATTCCGTCATCACACCCGGCAGACTCGATTCATCGATTCCGATTAAGCGCGCTAGTTGTAACCCAAGATCCTGCCGTCATTGCAGGAATTCATCAGTGTGATAAACGGCCGCATGTGCGGGCGCACTGCCGCGAGTATTCGCGTATCCGGCTGCGGCGCTAGTCTCGCGCAGTCGGGGATCCGACGCCGGTTTCGTCTGCACCACCGCAACGATAGCCGCAGTCGCCAGCAGCATTTCGATCCGGCGCGTATTTGCTTCAGGAAACGCGTCGGATCGCGATTCACCTATTGAAACCGACGCCTATTGGATGGGTCGTTCGACGTTCAGGCGGACGCTTTACATTACCGGGACGCGCGCTCGAACGATCACGAACTTCCGGTAAGTTCACGGCCGCAGCAATCATGCCGATCATCCAAAATTGAACTTCGGCGAAAATAAAATTCGAGAATATGCCTGAGGCGAACACAACGGCAAGAACTGCAGCAAACATTGCTGCAAAGATCCCAACGTCAGTGTCTTTATCAAACTCCGCAATGCGCCTTAGCCTAAACAGTTGTTTTGCTGCCCATAGATACAGCATTATGTAAAGCCCCGCGCCAAGGAACCCGTATGAAACAAGCGCATCCATGACCGAATTGTGGGCCGACCGACGTCCCCTGCTGAGTAGATAGTCCGGCATGTAACCTGGACTCAATGCCCGGGTTCCCTTATGCCCGACTCCAAGCGGATGATCTTTAGCCATTTCCCAACCCAGTGCGGCTATCTCAAGTCGCCCTCCGGATTCCCGGTGCATCTGTTCGCTGTCTTCGGTCGCATGAAACATTTCGGTTATACGATCCAGAAATTGTTCATGCGCAAGCATAAAAAAAAGCACGACAGCCAGTATAGACAGAAAGCTGAAGCTCCTTCGAAAGGTTTTAGGGCAGAATACCGCGGCAGCAATTCCGCCGGACAAGAGGCCCAGAAACGCACCGCGACTGCCGCTCAGAATTACTGTATTCAGCACCAATGGAATACACGCGAAACAGATCCATTTGTAGTGGCCTTTAAAGCCGAGGAACATCATGCCGCCCATCATTACGCCAGTGGAAACGTGCATGCCAAGCGTGTTTGCGTCAGCAATTGCACCCGCCACACCCTCGAGCCGACCACTCTTGCCCATGGCCAGCCATCCAAACCACGCGCAGCCAACGACCATCACCAGCGAAAAATCCTTGATCGTTTCCTTGTCCACGGCAACTCGGTAGATGAGGTAGCTGATTAACAGGTGCTTCGCATACAGCACGATGCCTTCCCAGTGTTCCTCCGGCTCGACCGCCCAAATGTAAATCGGGAGCAGCCAGATAACGAACGCAATAAAAATTTTGAATCCCCCGATCTCGGTCCATTTCATGCCAGGGGTTTTTGTATCTTGCGCGAACACCGCGATGAAAGTCGCAACGCCAGCGATCAGCAGATACCGAAAATCAGGTACGAGATCTTCCCACCACGTATGCGTGGGGGACATAAAAAATGCGAGGAAGTACGTGTAGATGCCGTACCGCGGATGAACAGCGACAGTCGCGATAACCCCGAGCGCGAACAAACCGAGAAAGACCAGTGGCGTTAAACTCACGTGATGTTCACCTTGCGCTCACTCTTCAAGCACTCCGGCGCGTGCGCTGCTATCGCCAATACACTCAAGTAGCAGATCGTGTAATCGTGAGCACGTGGATCCCCAGCCGAATTCTGCGGCCCGGTCGAGCAAATCCTGTCGTGCCGGCGGTTCCTCAAGACACGTGCGTATGGCTTCGGCGAATGCCTCCGCAGAGCGTTCGCTCACGAGAAAGCGCCGAGCAGAAGCAGGCACCAGATCGGGAATTCCGCCGACCGAGGTCGCCACCACCGGGGTACCGCACGCGATGGCTTCAAGGACGACGTTCGGGCAACCTTCGCTGCTTGAGGCGAGCGCAAAGAGACTGGCCGCACTGTAGTAGGCAGGCAGTGCGTCGTTGTCTACCGCACCAACCAGGTGCACCCTGTCCGCAACGCCCAATTCGATAATCAACCGCCTCAGCTTTGCTTCCTCCTCACCGGTACCGACAATAATGAGCGACACGTCACGCAACAGGGCAATCGCGCGAATAAGGATATCGTGCCCTTTCAAATCGCGAAGGTTTCCCACCGTCAACACTACTCGCCCGCCCGTCAGCTTGTCCTCAGCGATGGGTGGCTCGTCACGCGGGTAGAACCGGCTCCGATCGACACCATTCGGCAGCACGTGCACGGTGAGTCGCTCGCCGCACAGTTCTCGCATCTTTTTCGACAGTTCGCTGGATACTGCGACGACGGCCCGGGCCCGCCCGAGCGCCCAGCGGATTGCTCTGCGCGGCAACCAGTAACGCGGTGAATCATTAATATCCGAGCCCCGGGCCGTGACGCACACCGGCTTACCGGTAAACGACCCAAGAAGCTGGGCGGCGACCCCGTCCGGAAATATGAAATGGGCATCAATTACATCGTAGTCGAAGCCTTGCCTGCGCAAGCGCCGGATCGTTCGTATCGAACCGGCTACGAGCATGAGCGGGGCGATCCGCCAGGTTAACTTTGGAACGACAAGATAGCGCGGGTGATGAATTTCGATGCCGCCGCGCACTTCACGTTCGGGGATCCTCGAAAATGCCGCATAACGCTTCCCGCGCAGCCAGCGCGGGAACCACGGCACCGGCGCTATAACGCGAACCTCGCACGGGTGGCGCCGAACAAGCTCCTGCAACCTCTTTTCTACGAACAGGCCGTGGTTCGGCTGTTCGGCATTCGGATACAAGGTGGTGTAAACGAGCAGTTTCACGGCGATACCCGATCACTCCCTCAACCGCCCGCCACGGTCGGCCCGGACAGGTATTCATCCATCCAGATCTGAAAGGACAGATTCGCGAGGATGAAATCGGTCCGGTCCTCGCGCTTGCTCATGTGTTCTTCCACGGCGCCGCCGAGAACTTCGGGGTTGAACAAGCCCTGGCTGCGGATTCGATCTTCACTCAGGTAATCCCGCACCATCGTGTTCAGGCGCCCGCGAATCCAGCCGCCAAACGGCGCGCCAAAGCCCTTTTTCTTCCGGCTTAGCACGTAATCCGGAATCCGCCCCCTCAGATACTGCTTTTGCAGGTAACGCAGCCTGAATCCGTTGACGCGGAACTTCGGCGGCGTCCGCGCGAGCATTTCAACGAGGCGATGATCCAGGTAAGGAACCCGCGCTTCCAGCGACTCCGCCATGGTCATTTTGTCGGTCAGCATGAGCAGTTGTTCCGGCAACGAGTGCTTCAGGTCAAAGTACATTACCTGATCGAGTACGTGTTCCGCATCACTGGCGTCGAACTCCGCATTCAGCCATTCGAACCCACCCGCGGCGCCGCCAACGAGGTAATCGTCGATGCGGTCATTCGTCAGCAAAGACAAATAACCGGTGTAACGTTCCAGCGGAGCTCCGCCACCGTTCGCCAGGTAACTTTTGGCCAGACGAAGATTGTTCAGTAACGGGTTGTTGCGATCGGCAGGGATACGTTGCGCGAGTGCCGGTAGCAGGCGTTCACGCACGGCACTCGGCAGAAACCTGTAGTAGCGATCGAGACTCGAAAACAGGTAGCGCCTGTAACCGCCGAAGATCTCGTCACCGCCAACTCCTGAGAGAATTACTTTGACGGTTTCTGCCGCCAGTTGCGAGACGAGATAAGTCACGACGAACGACGAGTCGGCAAGGGGTTCGTCGAGCATACCCACGAGCCGGGGAATGAGCGACTCAACGTCCGGGGTGGCGAGGATCGCATGATGGTCCGTTGCGTAATCGCGCGCAAACACGGCGGCATCTGCCGACTCGTCGTGCATGCCGTATTCGTTTTCGAATCCGATCGAATAAGTTTTGATCGGATCTGCCCCGTTCTCGCGCATTAAATGCACAATGCCGCTTGAATCGAGACCGCCACTCAAAAACGCACCGAGCGGAACGTCGGCGATCATCTGCAGTTCCACGGCGTTCGACAGCAGTTCATCGAGCTGCTCCAGCAGCGCCGCCTCGGTCAAACGAAATTTGTCCGCGAACGATACCTGCCAGTAGCGTTCTATCTTCACGGTATCACCGTGGATCTGCATCCGGTGCGCGGGCGGCAGTTTCGAAATCCCGGCGAACAGGGTCCGCGGCGCCGGGGTAAAACCATATTTGAAATAGGCCGGCAGGCTATCCGTGTCGAGGCTTGCCCGGACCCCGGGATACTTCAGTATTGCCTTGATTTCGGAAGCAAAAACTATCTTTTCCCCATCCCGGTAATAGTACAAGGGCTTGATCCCGATCCGGTCGCGCACGATGTGCAGCTGATTCGTCGCCTGATCATGGATCGCGAACCCAAACATTCCGTTCAGACGATCGAGCGACCCGATACCGAATTCGTTGTACAGACCGAGCGTGACTTCCGTGTCGGAATTTGTCGAGCGGACGTAGCCGCGAGCGTCAAGCGTTCGTGCCTGCTCGCGGTAGTTGTACAGCTCGCCGTTGAAAACGATTGCTTTCGATTTATCCGCGGTGAAGATCGGCTGATGCCCGCCCGCGAGATCAATAATACTGAGCCTGCGCATCGCCAGTCCTACGTTACCGCGCACGTAGTACCCGGAATCGTCCGGACCGCGGTGGACGATGGCGTCGGCCATCGCGACGAGATCACTCTCGCGGACCGTGAAGTCCCTGTCGAAATGGTAAACGCCGACTATGCCGCACATGCGTTTGCTTTCCCCGCCAACTCGTTCACGTACGCACGTGTTGCCACGTGACGTACCGGTTACCGCGGGCATAATCAATGATGCCGAGCAGAGCAGCGAGGTTCGACAAATAGAAATAATACGGGATCCCGAAATACGCCGGCACTCGCGGATCACGAAGCGAATGCACCCAGCCGGCGATCGCCAAACCGATCGACAGCAGGATCATACCAAGCGTCAGCACGTAGATGGCGGGCCCATCGAAACCGAGCAGTGCGATGTTTGCACCGAGCGCTAATGCGATCCACAGCAAAGTAAACCAGCGTACGACCTTGTGCGCGAATAACATGCACGTGTAGCGCGGGTTCGCTCGGTAGAGTCGTCTGATCCCGTAACGCAGCAGCGCGCCCCAGGTTCGGCAGACGATCCGGCGTTTGCGACGAAATTCCTTGCCGAAATCGTTCGCGGCATCCTCAAATGCGCGCGCGGAGGCGCTGAAAACGCCGCGATAACCGGCGCCGATGATCTGGATCGGATTCATGAAGTCGTTAATATCTTCGGCCGCCAGCGGCTCGTAGAGACGTCGCCAGATACCGTAAATCGCGCCATCACCGCCGATGACGGATTCGAATGCCGATTCGAGTTGCTTGATCGCGAGTTCGAACTTCCAGTACAGACCCTCGTTACCCCCCGCTGTCGATCCGGGCTCATCGGAATACAACGCTGAACCTACGACATAGCCGATGTTGTCGCCACAAAGCTCACGGGAGATCTCGCGTAACGCGTCAGGCGCGAAGATCGCGTTCGCATCGGTAAAAACCACGACGTCAGTGGTTATTGTCTCCATCGCCACATTCAGTCCCGCGGTCTTGCCCCGGTGCTCGGAAAGTTCCACAAGGTGAACCCTCCCATCCTCCTCCGCGAGACGGCTCACGATTTCGTTCGTAGCGTCACTACTTGCATCAGACACGATAACAACCGAAATTCGATCCCGCGGGTAGTCCAGGGCGAGCGTCGTACGGATCTTGTTTTCGATCACCGCATCTTCGTTATGCGCAGAGACCACCACGGTGACCGTTGGCCATTCCGCTGGCTCCGAAACTTCACCGGATCTGCCGCGGATTTTGACGCCCGCATAGAGCAGGATCGGGTAGATAAGGTAGGGCAACACCGTCAACGTGGAAGTCAGCCAGAACAGCGCTTCAAGCAAACCCGTCATGGCGCGTCGGCCCCGCTCGTGGTAATCGCTACGCTCACGCTGTCTCGCTATCGGCCGAACGTGGCGCGGCCGTCTCACGACAAATTTCACCAAAGCGGGCCGCCACTTTGTGCCAACCAAAATTCTCGACTACGAGCGTCCGGGCGGCGGCGCCGATTGCATCGCGACGTGCGTGATCGAGTAACAACTCACCTATTGCAGCGGCAAATTCCGCGGGTTCATCTACGAGTCGGATGTTCGCTCCGTCCACGACATCAAGGCCTTCTGCTCCCACCGTCGTCGAAACGACGGCTTTACCCATGGCCATTGCTTCATAAATCTTCATCCGGGTGCCGCCACCTATGCGCAGAGGCACAATACATACCGCAGCCTCGCGCAGGTATGGACGGACATCGTCGACCCAGCCGGTAAGCTGAACATTCCCGAACCTGGCCGCGTCTGCCTTCATCGCTTCGGACGGATTGCGCCCAACAACAACGAGTTCCCAGTTCTCCTCGATCTCGTTCAGCCGCGGCGCGATCTCGGCGAGAAAATATTTAATGCCATCCTCGTTCGGCAGCCAGTCCATCGACCCGCAAAAAACGATCCGTTTCGGGTTGATCTGAGCGCTCGGTCCGGGTTCGTAGAATTCGACATCCACACCTGTCGGGATGCTGACGGCATTGTCCGCGTTGTATTCGTCGGCAAATATTCTGGCGTCATTGTCCGACACCGCAATGACCTTATCGAACGCGCGTACCGATTCCGACTCGAACGCGAACATGCGGCGATGCTGGCCGGACCAGAGTGCGCGCGTGAAGATGTTTCCTGCCGCCTCACGGTGGCGCAACGCAATTTTCGCTTCAACATTGTGTTGAAACAGCAGGGTCGGAATCCCGGTGACCGATTTGAACATCAGCGCCGATTGAACGAAGTCGCAAATGGCGAGATCGAACTCGTCCTCGCGGAGGGTTTTGAGCAACACCTGTTCCAGTTCCGGCGAATAATCGTTCAGCGCGGTCACCGGATATTGCGACAAAAGGTTCTTCGCGAGGCGCCAGTAAAATGCGATGCTACCCCGCCGTGGTTCTTTCCAGGGCACCGGCACGTAGCGTCGGCAGAATCGGCTCATTTCCGCGATCCGGGAACCGTCTTGCGCCGGTTCGTAGTTCCCGACGATGACCACATCGTGCTCGCGACTCAGTTGTTCGAGAATTTTTCCGGTACGGATCTTGCCACCCGTATCCATCGGCAGCAAAAAACGTTGGGAGAGAAAAAGTATACGCACGAACTTTCCGGTAGCTACCAGGCCAGACCCTCATAGGCGTAACTGCCGCGTAGATCGTCGGCGATACGCGCCAGATCGACGACAGTTTTGTTCGACCCGAGTTTCGAGAAGTGCGGCCCGTATGCGTCTTCGTAATTACACACGACAATGACATCCCCAAACGCCATGACCGCCTCAAGATCATCGGATATCACATTATCAATGTGCGGCAGATGTTCTTTGATGTAGGCCGCGTTGGCACCGATCAGTCGTGACACAGAAACATTCGTATCGAAGACTTTTAGCTCGAACCCCTTCCCGATCAGCTCTTCTGCCAATGTAACGAAAGGAGATTCACGCAAGTCATCCGTATCTTTCTTGAACGACAGACCGAGCATGCTCACTCGCCGTTTGCCCAAATCACGTACCCGTTGGGCGGTGCGTTCGACGAGCAATCGATTACTCGGCAACATGCTGTCGAGCAGCGGAAGCTGGATGTCCTCGTGGCGCGCGATGTAATTGAGCGCACGCAGATCCTTTGGCAGACACGACCCGCCGAAAGCGAACCCGGGGGTCAGATACTTACGTGAAATGTTCAGCTTGTCGTCCATGCACACGACATTCATGACGTCGTGACTGTCGATCGCGAGCGATTTGCATAACGATCCGATTTCGTTCGCGAAAGTTACCTTCAGGGCGTGAAAGGCGTTGTTCACGTACTTGATCATTTCGGCTGCGCGCAAATCGAGGTGTACCACTGCGGCGTCGATAAATCCGTACAGCGATTCGACCACTTCACCCGCGCGCGGATCCGACTCGCCGATTATCGTGACCGGCGGATTCTCGAAGTCTTCGATGGAACTACCTTCGCGCAGGAATTCCGGATTCATCGAGAAGCCGAGGCGCCCCGCTGCCACCGCCTGCGAAATAACCGCTTGTGACGCAATCAAGCCGGCCGTCGTGCCCGGCGGCACGGTGCTGCGGACCACGACCACATGGTAGGCGTCTTTCGCAGCGAGTGAATCCGCTATCGAAGCTACGCACCGCCCGACGCCATCCAGATTGACATTGCCTGACTGGTCACTTGGTGTACCGACACAAATCATCGTGACATCCGAATTGGCGATTGCCTGCGCACCGTCGTCCGTCGCACGAAATCCACCGGCTTCGGACCGCTGCGGATTCGTAACGTCCGCGATCAATTCGGCGAGACCGGGCTCGACGATCGGGCAATCCCCGTCGTTAATCAGTTTTACCTTGACGGGATTAACGTCGACACCAATGACATCGTGCCCGTGTTTGGCGAGGCAAGCACCGGTTACGCACCCGACATAGCCCAATCCGAATACCGAAACTTTCATGGATTTCCTTAGCTAGAGAACAATAAAACCGGCGGCATGATGCAAAATGGATCGCAATAAATCCATCGTTGCAACAATTGTTTTGACCGCATTGTTAACTCGAGTTTACAACAACGCCAACTCGTCCACAGATTGTATCGGCAGCGCTGCCGCAGTCCTTATAAATGCAAATGTCGCGAACCCGATTCAGCGTTCGGCCGCTGTACCCATTCGCGGAGATCAGAGCGGCACTGTCGCCGCTCGCAGCGTCCGGATACACGAATCGCGATCTGCTTGTAACGGTTCTTGCAATAGATCTCCGTCTGCATTCGGGTTCCCGGCCGGCACCGCCGGAAGCCACCAGAAAGACGAGGACGGGAGATGACAAAGGTCACTGGGCGGCGGCGTCAGAATGCTGCTACCCCGGGGCCGCAACCGGGTGCACCGAAATCGCGCCGGGATAACAGCGTTATATACAAACACCCCGTTCGACACATTGGCAAATCGATTCAAGGCTCATGCGCCAGTGATTTCGTTAAAAATATCAACGAGTTGCTGAGTCAGTGCGGCGTAACCGAAGCTTGCGATCGCATCGGATGCCGGTGGCTCGATCTTCAAGCGACGCTCGACGAGTGCGCGAATTGCCTCGCACAATTGTTCGTGGTCGTCAGCACAGACATAGCCGAGCTTGCGTTCGCGCACGAGCGTCGCTGTAGCACCCGCACCGCCAACGAGGAAAAGCGGGCGGCCGGTGGCGATGTACTCATACAACTTTCCGGGGATTTGCAGCGGAAAGTCCTGTTGCAGCACGAGCAGATGCTGCGAGGCTCGGATCCGCGCCAAGTATTCCTCGTGATCAACCGCCGGCTGGCGGCGGATCAAACCTTGGTTCTCGAGTTGTTCCGCGAGCTCGTTACACGCGGCGTCAACAACCCCCCAGTGGCCCGTGAACGTAATACGGAATTTATGGCCGTCGACATGCCCGCCATCGGCAAGAGTCTTGATTGCCGCAAGCAGTACTGTGGGTTTTCTCAATTCGTAGACCGATCCGTAGTAATTCAGCTCGATCTCGTCATCCTGCACATGGATCGAGCCCTCGCTGAACCCGGGGGCGAGCAGGCTTTCGTGATAGCCATTCGTGACGGTTACGATTTTCGCCGCTGCCTCGGGGTATAGCTGCATGAAAGACGCTTTCAGCGCGTCGGTATTCGCGATCACCCGATCGGAATTCGTTACGATGCGGCGCTCGCACTTCGCGGCTGCCGTAACGAGTTCGGGCAACGGCGGTTTTGGGTTCTGCGTCCATGGATCCCTGAAATCCGCAACAAACGGTACATCGAGCAGGCGAGAGATTTCGAGACCTGCGACGAGCGACGACCAGGGATTGCCCGTTGCGAACACGACATCCGGTCGATCGGCGCTCGCCAACGCCCGGACATGGCGCCGGGTTGCGGCAATCCAGCGGTTCTGGCGGTCCGGGAACATCAGCGTCCGGTTCAGAATTCGATCTCGCGCAGTGCGCAGACGACTGGCCTGTGCAGGCGTGCTCGACGCACCATCGCTGTGCACGTCCGGTTTCGCTGGCACGTCGCCAGTTCTCCGATCCCGAATCCACTGCCGAACATTCAGCAACTCCTGCATCCAGTCTTTGTGCGGTACGCGATCGATGTTGAGCTTTTCGGGCAGTAAGCGCATCAACGAGGCATCCACCGGTATCGAACCGCCGTCGCTTTGCGGCACGGCATTCGATAGGACATGAGCTTCGTAACCGTGCTCGTGCAAATGCGAACAGAATCCGGCCGGTCTCATCGAGCCGCTTACGGCCATCGGCGGGAAGTAGTAAGCAAGAATCAGGACGCGCTTGCTCATTATGCTCTTCGTGATTGATAACAAACGCAAAATGGCGTATTCATTCCATCCTCACCGGGTCAATTTGGTATCCTGCCGTGCGGGGCAAATCCCCGACGACACGCTTACAATTCGCACGTTCCGGCCGATACTCCAAAGAACGCATCGACTGTGCTGATGTCTCACGGATATTCAGCGACCGGTCCCGGCAAAACATTGAAATTTTTACCCTGATCTATGTTGAAGGAACCCGTACCCATAGCAGCCGAGGCAGATTCTTCACGCTCCGGCCACGTACTCGTGCTGGGGCGGGATATTCGCGCTTTCCTGTCGGTCATCCGTTCACTTGGACGGGCGTCTCTGAACGTCCACGTCGGCATGTGTCCGGCCGACGATCTGGCTTTAAAATCCAAATATATCAGCCACATACATGAAATTCCCGATTACGACGCGGAGCCGGGTGAGTGGCTGAGCACAATCATCAATCTCGCTCAGCGCTATCGTTTCGATCTGATTATTCCAACCCATGACGAGTCGGCGATCCCGATCCAGATTCACCAGGAAGAACTCCGCCGGTACGCTCGCGTTTACAGCCTGCCACCCGATGTCTTCGAAGTGGCCTTCGACAAGATCAAATCTTCTCTGCTGGTTGAATCGCTCGATATCCGCATTGCGCGCCAGGTCTCAGTCTCGCTGACGTCACTGGAAGACGGCCTGCCGGACGGTTTCAACTTCCCGGTGGTTATTAAACCTTCGTCGTCTTACATCAGTGAAGACCTTGCGAATCGGCGCGAGGTTGTCATGGTATCCAATGCCGCTCAACTTAACGACACTTTACCGAAACTGAAAGCTTGGGACGTTGCACTGTTGCAGGAACATTTCGAAGGGGTCGGCGCCGGGGTTGAAGTACTGGTTGATAGCGGCCGGATCCTTTACGCCTTCCAGCACGTGCGGGTCCACGAACCGCGTGGCGGCGGCGCGAGCTCTTATCGCAAGAGCATCTTTCCGATCGAGCCCGAGCTCTACGCCGCAACGGAAAAGCTCATGGCCAATATCGGTTACACCGGCGTCGCCATGGTCGAATATAAAATCAATCCGGCAACCGGCGACTGGATATTTATCGAAATCAACGGCAGGTTCTGGGGTTCGTTACCGCTCGCAATTGCCAGCGGCGCTGATTTTCCGCGAATGCTCTACGAACTGCTCGTCGACGGTACGGTTGATTTGCCGCCTCCGCCGCGAGGGGAAGTGTACTGTCGCAACATCAAGCGGGATTTGTACTGGGCAATCGACAATCTGAAAGACCGACTTTCCGATCACCCATCGAAATATTCGATTCCCCTGCCGCAGGTGCTTGGCGAATACTGGCGGCTGATAACCTGTCGCGAGCACGTTGACAGCTTCGCAACGGATGATCCATCGCCGGCGTTGAAGGAGTTCGGCAGCGTCATCGCGATGATGGTGGCAAAAGCCGTCTCCGTTACGCACCGCCGGGTCCGCTCGCTGGGGCCGTTGCACGCACTGCGCCGTTACCGGATCCGACGACGGACACTCGGGGCGAGAAAAGTTCTGTTCCTGTGTTCGGGTAATATTTGCCGAAGTCCGTTCGCGGCAGCTTATGCGCGCGGGGTTCTTGATCCGGGAATCGAGGTTCACTCATCCGGATTCCACCATGTCGTCAGTCGGCGCGCGCCAATCCAGGCGGTGCAGTCTGCCCGTGAACTCGGGGTCGATCTTGCGAGCCACACGTCGAACCGGATAGATGCCGCCACGCTGGATCAATTTGACGTTGTATTCGTATTCGAAGAGAAACACCTGGATGCCCTCCGTAGCGAATTTCCCCGGTATCGCGGCGACGTGTTTTATCTTGGCGATGCGTTGATAGGCAGCGATTACGAAATAGCCGACCCATACGGCGGCGGTGCCGACCGGTTTCGTGCGGCCTACCTTGCGATCGCCTACGCCATCGACTTTCTGGACACGCGCTATGGCTGAGGTTTTCACGCATGCACAGCCGGCGGACCCAGGCACAAGCTGCCGCGTCCTGAAGGAGAACGATTACAAAAGTGTCACCTTGACCGTTGATGCTTCCGGCAGGAAGACTATCACCAAGCGTTATGCTCACCACAAACCCGAACATCTCGCGGCGAATACACGCTACGTTGCCGATGTACTCGCGTTTTTTCGTCGCGAATTTTCCGGCATCGCAACGATCCCACAATGCTTCGGCGTCGATCTCGAGCAGTTCGAAGTATCAATAGAGTTCATCCCGGCGCTGCCCGATGCCCGAGTGCTGAACAAGCGGACTTTCGCACTGGCCGCACCGTTCTTCGAACGATGTTACGAAATCAGAGATGACCGCGGGTTTCTTCGCCCGATGTCCGGCTCAATTTACTACACCGAAGCGATGCGACAGCTTATTGACAGCGGCTTTCCGCTTGCACTAGGTATGAAGGGCGATTTGTGGCAAAACCTGTGTCTTGCCAATGGCGAATTAATACTTGCGGATATCGACTCCGCTGCCCTTGAACCACTCGGCCTGAGTGAACTCATCATGACAGCCGAGATTGCGGCGTCGTTTCGAACCGAAAATTTCAATTTTCAAGGGAAATCTGCGCATCCCGTATGCTTTCGGCATCTGTCGCGTTCACAGGGGGCCGGGTTAATTACCATCGCACTCGAGATCTTCGATTTACGACTGACCGGCGGAACCGCATTGACCCGAAGTATCAAACGCAGGGTCGCCACACACAAGCTGAAGAAATTGTTGGATTTGGCGTACACGTAAAGAAACAGATGCAAGCAAAACTCATTGTCACGATCGATACGGAAGAAGAAGGCTTATGGTCCGGAAAGTTCTCCGGCTATGATAATCCGGTCGATAACCTGACCGGTGTTCCGCGTTTTCAGGCGATCTGCGATCGCTACGGCGTGAAACCAACGTATCTGGTGGATTCACCGGTAGTGACGAATCCTGAAGCGTCCGCGATACTCGAGCCTATCGTCGACGATGGACGTTGCGAGATCGGCTGCCATATTCACCCCTGGAACACGCCACCGGAAGAAGACGATACGACCAGCGAGCGGTCGTACCTGTGCAATCTCCCACTCGCTCTGCAACGACAAAAATTGACCACCATTACGAACCAGATCGAATCTCGCTTTGGCCGCCGGCCAACGTCGTTCCGTGCCGGCCGATACGGTATGGGCGACGCTGGAGTCGGCATCCTGAGAGAACTCGGTTACATCGTAGACTCAAGCGTTTGCCCGTACATGGACTATTCAGAAGATGGCGGCCCGGACTTTCGCAGCGCGCAATGGCGGCCCTATTTCATCGATCAAAAATTGCTCGAACCCGCGAACCGATCGACCGGCTTGCTCGAAGTGCCCGTTTCGTTTGGCTTCAACTGGACAAATTTTGATATAGCCCATCGACTCGATGAATTTCTGTCTGGGCCAGCAGTTCGGCGATTCAGAATAAAGGGAATTCTTGAACGCGCCGGTGTACTACGCAAAATAAAATTTTCGCCTGAAAAGGCGAGCAGCGGACGCCTGGCAACACTCGCGAATGCCTACATGCGCCAGAACGCACCGTGTCTCGTCATGATGTTTCACAGTTCGTCACTTAAAGCCGGCTATTCCCCATACGTCACCAATGAGGCTGAACTCGACCGGTTCCTCGCGACTATCGGTGAGACTCTGGAATATTGCCTTGGGCAATTGGGGATGTGCGGCGACACGCTGACAGGATTCGCCACCGAATTCGTCGCGGAATACGATGGATTTGTCCTTCCGGCATAACGCTGGCAACCTGATCCGGTTTACGCAATTGCTACCTGCATCAAGCGAGCGCGGCGAGTCAATTAAGTTACCGCGCCTCATTGCGCTCCACGCGACGACACATAATTTGTCGGCTGAAGACTACATGCGCCACGGAAGAAATCTTGAACCGTCCTGAATCCGGCCTCGTACAGGCCGTAGTCTTTTCATGTATCGCGGCGGTATTCGGGGGCTTAATCGTGGCCGCCGAGGCGCCAGGAGTCGCGCCGGAGCTGACCATCGCGGATCCAGGCTCGCATAACAGATCCGGCCCGGCGGAACGTTTCTGGGGACGCGCAGCGTTTGTACCCGACTGGAGCCGCGGCGAAGAAATCGACGCGGTTGCGTCTGCAGATTTCCTCGCTCGGTATTGGCCGCAGTTGCGCCCTTCTCGTTATGAGCGAAATCCAAATGCCCCGGTTGCTGCCGATCCACATGCTGTTCGCGTATTTCGCACAGATTACTGGGATTCGCTATCGCCTTCGTATAGGCTCGCGAAGAATTCCGGATTCGAGGGTACCGTCAAACTGTACGCCGCTCAGGGTGAAAGTGAGCCATTCGCGCTCGGAATCCGCTCAGACGCTAGATCACGCCGCGTGTCTGTCACCGCAACAGACTTCGCTCATGGCGACGTGTTGTTAAATGCCGGCAATGTGTCTAACCGGCTGATGCTGTCGTATTCGGCTCGCGAAGCACCCGGTAATAAATCAACCGAAATGCTCGAAAAGCCGATGGTCCTGTTGAAACCGCCGGGTAACGAGTGGGCGTTCCCTCCTGCAACAACAATGAGCTATATCGTGGATTTCCACGTCCCTGCAACCCAACCGCCGGGTGATTATCGCGGGGAAATCGCCGTGGCAGCGGACGGCATCATTATTAAACAAATTCCCGTGTCGTTGACGGTGTTGCCGTTTCGGCTCCTGACAAACAACTTCCATGCTGGCGCTTTCGGCACAACCTACGACATCTGGGCCGGCGGATTCAGCGGATATACCGAAGAAATGATTGAGATGGACAGCCGCTATGGCTTCAATCTCGCGGGCGGATTTTTCAATAAAGGCGCTGAGATTCCGTTCGTCCGTGAACCGAGAGACCAGCTCTCGATTGACGAGGCGGATCCGAAATTCGCGAAATTCGATCATACGATGAAGTTGCTGCGACGCTATGGCATGGGCGACGTCGCTTTCTGGAACTGGGGCGCTACCGGCAAGGTGCAACAATTCGATAACGTTCTGAAACAGGCCGGCTATCCGGGGATCGCGACGAACGCCGGCAAACGCGGCTTCGCCAAAATTTGCGCAGCTCTGAAACGAGCCGAACGGCGTCACAACTGGCCTGAATTTGTTATCAATCCTTTCGACGAGGCGCTCAAAGACCAGGATGGAACCCGAGCGGTGATCGAGGCCACGGCATTCGTGCAGGAAGTAAGCCCCGCGACACGGTTGTACATGACCGAGTGGCGACCGGGCTATACGCGCCTTTATCAAAGCAGTGGTGCCGTGTTGAAAGGAGGCAAACGTCCGCGTGAACGTGAGATGAGAGCGCTCAAAGCACGGAGCGAAGCACCACGACTAAACTTTGCTGTAATCGGCTCAAACACCCTAAGCGCGGAAGCGCGACAATTGCAAAACGAATTAGGCGGTGAACTGTGGCACTACGGCGGTGCAAGCCAGCTAGACGCCACGGCGAGAATGGCCTATGGGTTCATCCCGTGGATCGTTCATGCGGAAGCGGCTCTCATCTGGGCAAATTATAAGGGTGATTTTCTCGGTAACGGCTGGACGCTGCATTTTGCGATGCCACTGGACCCGCGGGGTCGGCAAAACGGAAACACGCGCGGACCGATCATTCCCAGTGTCCGCGCGGTCGCCGTCCGGGAAGGCATAGACGACCGAAAATACATCGAGACACTTCGCTACCATGCGACAATCCGCAGCTCTGCGGACGATTTACGCTTTCTTGAAGCCCTCGGCGAGAGGGCGAACAAACTGCTGGCTAACACGGACAATGTGGGCGGCATCGAAAACGTAACCGCCCGCTTTTCCGAGCAGCCCGAGATCGAGAAAATTCGAGCGGAATTACGCGCGCGCATCGTTCGACTGGTGAGCCGCAATCGTGGCGACTGACGGCTTCCAAGCGAACCGGTTAACGATACCGCGTGACGGGGTACTCCACGATAGCCGGCCCCGGAACAGCGTAGAATTCAGAACTGCGGACCGAGATGTTTATGCATCAAAAGTCGCCACAAACGACGTGTTTTTTCGGCATCGCGAGCGCTTTCCAGCAGCGGGTACTTACCTGCCCGAGTTGAAGGAATCCATCGAATTTACCGATACATAGTCCGACCACAGACCTTCTCGCATACCGCCTAGAATGCACACGAAAAACAAGAGCGAACCGCCGCCATTGAGAGGGATCCTGATGTCCGGATCGATTTGGATGGTCAGCCTGCGATGGGCATTACGCTTACTCGGCGTCGTGAATATCGCAATACTTGCGCGTCTTCTTACCCCTGAAGACTTCGGTCTTGTGGCAATGGCAACCGCTATTGTCGCGTTGACCCGGGTCTTTTTCGAACTTGGGGTCGACTATGCCTTAATTCGGAAAGCCGACGCGACGAGCGAGCATTTTGACGCAGCCTGGACGATTCGCCTCGTGCAATGCCTCTGTCTGTCGTTATTCCTGTTGATCATCTCGCCACATGCAGCAGAATACTACTCCGAACCCAGTATCGTGGATATGCTGCGCGTGCTCGCCGTCGGCGCTATCTTCCAGGGTTTATCGAATATCGGCATCGTCTCATTCCGGAAGGAACTAGAGTTCGGCAAGGAATTCCGCTTCGCGGTGGTTACGAAAGCCGTTTCTATTGGTACGACCATCGCGCTCGCGTTTACGCTCCGGACGTATTGGGCATTGATTTTCGGGATCCTGACGGCGAATGTGGTCGAATGCGTATTTAGTTACCTGTTTCATTCCTACCGGCCCAAAGTAAACTTCCGCTCCGCCGGGGAAATCTGGTCCTTTTCGAAATGGATGATCACACTGCAAATCGCCAACTACTTTTCATCCAAGTTCGACCGCGTTCTGCTGGGCGGTGCCGTCCCGGCAGCGCAATTAGGCCATTACACGATAGGCATTGAAATTTCCCAGATGACAACGTCCGAACTCGTGGCGCCTGTGTCACGCGCGCTCGTTCCTGGATTGGCGAAACTGCAACACGTTCCCAAGCGGCTACGTACCGCGTTCCTGAAGACTCTCGGCGCGACCGCGATTGTTACCTTGCCAACCGGTGTGGGGGTAATACTCGTCGCCGACCAATTGATACCGCTCGCGCTAGGTCACCAATGGGCACCCGCAATCGAAATTACGAAAATTGCGAGTATTTATCTGATATTCGCAACGCTCGGTAGCGCGACACTCAACATCGCGCTGGTTACCGGCCACATTTCCAAGGTCGCAATCCTCTCGTTGTTCCGCGCGATTATTTTCATAATCTTATTTTTTCCACTGTTCAACGCGGCCGGTGTCTACGGTGTACTGTACCTGCGTACCGTCATTACAGCGGTTTACGTCGCGCTGCTAATTACTTTCGCAGCTAGAATTCATGGTATTCCGATTCCGTCAATAATTTCGCAATTATGGAGACCCGCGCTAAGTTCCTGCGCCATGGCTGCAGTCGTTACCGGCTGGCAGCCCTTCTCCTCAGGTGGCTTGGCATTGATACTCACGACAAAAATACTACTAGGCGCCGCGGTGTACATGGCTACGTCTCTGGTTTTATGGAAATTTTTCGGCCGCAGCGCAGACGTAGAGAACGATATTATTGAATTGCTTTCCAGCAGAGTTTCGGCTTTCCGGAGAAAGCCTCCAAAGGCCGGTGCGAAATAATCGAGTCGCGTTCTTCTCGTGCCCGCCGGTTTCAATCGTGCGCTGAAGAATGCTTGCAGACGCAAGAGGAATGTTAGTGATGGATAGTATGCGCTTAATCGATGGAGTTGAACTAAAGGCCTGCCCGGTCTGCAAAGGCGAAGCGTTGCGGCCTTTCTGTATTGCACGCGATGTAACTCAGGCTCGTTGGAACCCCGACAAAAGCTATCCAAAACTCGCGGTGAACCAATGCGACCATTGCCATCTGGTATTCCTTAACCCGCAACCGCCCTATGCAGTCAGTGGCGCGTACTACGGGCAAGTCTATGGCGGCAGTGAGGATAGCACCCATGGGTATTACCGCGACGAACATAAGGAGAAAGTTGCGCAAATACGCATCGACCGGATGGCCGGGTCTTTCGCCCCGGGCGCCAAGATCCTAGATGTCGGCGCCGGTCGCGGACATTTTATCAAGGCCGCCTGCGACCGTGGGTTCGACGGCTGGGCTCTTGAGGCGAGCCAGGAGGGCTGCGAGTATGCAAAACAACGCTTCAATCTCAAGAACGTGATCCACGGAGTGCTACCTTGTTCAGACTTGGAAACCGACTTCGACGTCGTCACGATGTGGGATGTTATCGAACATATGGCTGATCCGATTTCCGCCCTGCGCGAAGCGCACAAACTCCTGAAACCTGGCGGTATGTTGGTCGTCCGTACAGGCAACATCGGGAGCTGGGCATTTGACCGCGATCGCGAGAACTGGTGGGCATGGTTTTGTGATCACCGCTTCTATTTTTCGGCGGCAACGCTAACGGCGGCGATAGATAAAGCGGGCTTCCAAACCACCGACGTCAGTGACTTTGAGAATTTCGAACGTCCAAACAAGAAAAAAGGACGGGATATTTCCGAGACATCATTGCTTGCGGGGATGGCAGCACTCGTTAAATCGCCAACGAAACTATTGAAGCTGCCTGATTATTTCAAGAACAAGTTTCGCCGGAAGAAGGGCGAAAAGGAATTCGGTGAGTCCTACTGGATATCGATTATGACCGTAACGGCACAGAAACCATCCTGAAAGACGGACGGTGACGAGAATGATTAACAGCCTGTTGAACGCGACACGTCAGCGTTATCGATGCTTTCGGTGCGGAATTCGGAACGAATCCGGCGCAACTATAGGCGCCGGTGTCACCATCAGCAATCCTGACGACGTGACAATCGCCCGCAATACGCACATCGGAAACGGGGTACGAATCCTTGGGCAAGTATCCATAGGCGAAAACACGAAGATTCGCCCGCACGTATTACTCGACGGCAGGCACGGCAGTATCTCGATCGGAAGCAACTCCAGTATCAATGATAATTGCGTTATCTACGGCATGGGCGGCCTGGTAATTGGCAACGATGTGCGTATCGCCGCGCACACCGTTATAGTTTCCGGAAATCATAACTTCGACGACCCGGATACACCGATACGACTTCAAGGGGTTACTTTTGCGCCGATAAGTGTTGGCGACGACACCTGGATAGCCGCTAACGTAACTATCCTGGCCGGGGTTGAAATCGGTAACGGTTGTGTGGTCGGCGCGGGCGCCGTCGTCACAAAATCCTTACCGGCCTATTCGATTGCGGTGGGAAACCCCGCGAGAATCATCCGAAAACGTGGACAGTACGCTGAATGACGTTTTGTAGCCATTCAAAGCTACACACGACGCTGCAAGCCTACGTAAGCTTCCCCGTCAAGTGGGGACAACTCAGAGATAGAGATTCTGGCGCTGTAGAGGACCTCAGAGGGTCTTGTGCCTTAGACCGGCGCCCGGCTCGTCCGTCACAGGGAGTCGCGGTTTTAAAGCGCGCATCTGCGCGTCGCGGACAGTGATATCTTGCTTCCGTTCTTATTTTCAATTCCCGCTTTTATCCGGGTCGATTTCATCATCAAACCAGAGTGTCGCAAGAACGCACAAGATGCCAATCATGGGTAGATGATAGCGATCCTGGCTCTCGTATACGGAATGTATTACTACGAAAAGCAAACTCATCCATAAAACAAAGCCCGCCTGCGGGCTGCTGATAAGGAAGCGTCTTTGTTTCCAAACTCCGGCTACTGTTAGGATCCAGATCAAAGTCCACCAAAGCGTCGATAGATTTGCGGCACCACGGTAAAAGCCGTGCGGTGGGTCAAACGCCCGATCGAGCGACCAAGCGGCTGCGAACGTTTCATCCCCGAGCAATATTCCCTGCTTGCGAATTGCGAGCAAGATGAATTGGCCTGGATTCTCCGCGATCCACTGCTTACCCCACTCATATCCAGTCTCATTCCACAATACTTCATCGTGTGCATAGGCCGACAAATCTCTTTCGCCCGCGCTCTTGAACGTTCCATCCGCTAAGGGGTTGTTTGCGCGGTAAAAATTATCGCCGCCATTTGTAGACACAGGAATCACCGCGCCTAGTTTTTCAAAGTTTCTATAGCTCCACGGTGCAACAGTCGCGGCCATTGTTATGGTTGCTACAGCGACCAGTGCGAGTCGATACCATGATCTTCGCGTCTGCATAAGCCAGAACAAAAACCATAGCACTGGAATTACGAGCAAACTGGGGCGGGTGAGTACAGCGACTCCTGATACGAGCCCCGTCAATATCGCCCAACGCGCTGATTCTCGCTCAAAAGTCAAAATCAGGGCGTATACAACGAACGTAAATAGAAACAAGCTGAATCCTTCACCAAGAGCGAGGCCCGACATCATTATATGTGCTGGCCATACTGCAAACATCAATGCCGCCAATAAGCCACTTCGATGGCTTTCGGTAGTCAACTTTGCAAGTTTGTAAATTACTAATGAACAACCAATATACGACAGAAGGTTGACCACGAATGGAACCCATTCATTACTACCGAGCAAAGTAATGAATAGTGCGAGCACCGCAGGATAGCCCACAGCACGCCAAGCATAGAAAATGTGACCATCCGCCAGTTGATACAAATAATCACCAGAATCGACTATTCGCTGCGCCGCTTGCATATATGACACCATGTCCGAAGTTTGTTTCGGCTCTACGGAAATCACCCACGCTATACGCAAAATCACGCCAAACCCGATAATCAGATAGATCCATCGTGGCCTAGGCGCGTAGTTGTTGAGGCAATTCGAAAATCGCGCGAGCGGGGTAACGATCAACGAAGCCGAAAGCAGCATCAACGAAATACCGGTTGCAAGTACATACGGCTCGAAATTATTTTTCCATGGTATGTAAAAGAAAGTTGCAGCGCCCACGGCAACAAACGCTGACCAAGCGCCGAATCGCAATAGAAAAGCAATCCTGGAACGGACGTTTTCGTAGCGGTAATCATTACTCGATAACATCAAAGATTCCCACCAATGTCGCAACTGTGCGCTGGCATTTCGCGCATACAATGTCGGAGAAAAATAACTCCTAGACGCGCTTGTCGATCAAGTATTTTGGCCGTCGCTTCGTCTCAAGGTAGATTTTTGCAATATATTCACCGATCACACCAAGGCTTAATAATTGAACGCCACCCAAAAATACCAAAGGAATAACTGTAGACGCCCAGCCCGGAATCGCCCGCTCCGTGAATAATCGCACAGCTAGGGTCCAGCAAATTAAACAGATACTGATAAATGAAGTAGCAAACCCAAGGACTGTAATTACCCGGAGCGGCGCATTCGAAAAGGACGTCACCCCATCCCAGGCTAGTTTCAGCATTTTTGATAGCGCATACTTCGACTCACCAGCAAACCGCTCGAGACGATCGTACTCAACAATCGCGGTCCTGAACCCGAGGGATGGTATTATTCCGCGCAAAAATAGGTTGACTTCATCAAACTCGGACAACGCGTCCAAGGTCCGTTTTGTCATGAGTCTGTAATCAGCGTGGTTAAATACGAGGTTCACACCGAGGGCGTTAAGCAAACGGTAGTATCCCTCTGCCGACAATCGTTTGAATTTCGTGTCTCGCTGTCTACCGGCGCGTACGCCATAAACTATTTCTGCACCGTTGGAATATTCCTCCAGCATCTTTTCAACCGCATCGATATCATCCTGCAAATCAGCGTCAAGGCTGATGATGACATCGCCTTCGACGTTCAAAAGACCCGCCAAAAGCGCATTTTGGTGGCCTTGATTTCGGGAAAGCTTAAGACCGTGAAAAACATGTTCCTTCGCGAGTTCTTCTATGATTCCCCAGGTAGAGTCCGAACTCCCGTCATCTACAAAATTTATCGTGCTGTCTTGTGTAACGACGCCTTCCGATATTAGTCGGGAAAGCTTCTTTTTCAGAAGGCCCGCTGTTTCTCGAATTACCTCCTCCTCGTTGTAGCAAGGGATTACGAACGCCAAGGTGGGAACTGCTTGTCTTCGCGGAATATTCATCATGCTCGGAACGTCCAGAATTTGTTCATTAGAAAATTGAAAACAAGAACGACGACAGTGGCAGCAACTTGCGAGACGATGTAGCCCAAAGCGATCGTCGTATAGGCGAGCCTAAATATTGCGGTATTCATAAATAAAGCGCATAGCGCGATGATGACGTATTTCGCGCTAGCCGACCGATGACTTTCGGTACTACGAAATGTGAACTTGTAACTGAAATAATAATTGAATACAGCGCTCAAAGTGAATGCGATTGCGGATGCGGTTACCGGATAGATGTGAATATATTCGACCATCCCAATAAGTATTAGATACTGTAGACCGGTCGCGCTCGCCCCGACGAGCAAGAACCGCAGGAATTGTGCGCGGGATTCGCGTGCGCGATGCCTGATTTTCATAGCAAATTGCGGAACAAAAATCGAATTCATCTGGATCAAGAGTCGTGGTTTTAACAAAAATCCCGATAGTGAAACGCGTTGCAGAGCGGACCTTACCTAAATTGCAGTTCTCGTCGAATACCGGCCGAATATGCCCCGATCCTCCCCCCGCAAACACGAAGCCGTCATCGATTTATCCTTTCCTTTCCATTTCACTCCGAATCCTATCATCAACTCCCGTTCACCTTGATAGAACAATCTATAAGTATGACGATTCAGCATCGCATAGCTTCTTAGTGGGCGGGCAACGTACAATTTGCCTTCTACTCTTACTGTCTCGACTTTCGATCAGCTTTCTTGAGCAGTCCCGGCTCCGACGTTCACCCGATAAGCAGAAGACTCGGTTTTAGGAATTCTCCGCAATGAGAGGTCGGCAAATATCCCTGCTGAGCCACATACTCACACGGCGTCAGATGCGCCAGCGGGCCACGCGGTCGCTGCGTGTTGTAATCCATTCGCCAAACTCCGATCAGCTCCCTCGCGTGATTCAAGCGGCGTGAATTGATTAATGTTCAGGCATTCATCGCGAAGACGATCGCTAAACCTTTCTATTTGTCCGTTTTCAGCGGGTTTTCCCGGATGAGTGAAATCGAGCTTAACGCCCCGTTGCTATTCCCAGACTTCAAGCCCTTAAGATGTAAACTTCGCTCCATTATCAACCGTGATCGCCGTCGGCACGCTGTGCCTGGCAACCTAATTTTCCAGAGTCCGCGCGACTGATACACCGTTCAACCGCGCAGCGGTCTCTATCATCACTAATTCACGATTCCATAGACCGATAACGGTGTGAATCCGAAACGGGCCGTTCGTCGAACAATCGACCTTCGACAAAGTCCGTGCTCAAAAGCTGATTTCGACGTTCGGCTTTGGGCACAACGCCGCGGCTCAGACCCATGTGCATGCGTCGTCGCACCCGCATGCGTAGTTTTAAACCGTCCGGTCGATACGAACGATGGACGCGCTTGTGATTGATTTGCCAGCCTTCACGACGGAGCATCACATGGATTCGAAAATAGCCGGGACGCGGTCGCGCCAACGCGGTCTCTTTGATCTGCCGTCTGAGCGCCTATCGATCGGTCGCCGTCGTTCGTCGATACCACGCCGCATGTGAGATATCTGCCAAGGCGCAAGAGCGTCGCTCCGACAGCTTCAGGGCTCTATTTCAGCGACGTCCGATAAAATTTGCTTGCCTAGCGTCAGATCCGCCACCATGGGTTCCAGTCGGGTGTTCCCGTTACGCAATTGACGAAGCTCGCGTAGTTCGGATACGCCGAGGTTGCCGTACTTCTTCTTGCCGATTTAAAACGTCGCTTCGCTTGCGCCAATTTGCGGACACACGTCGCCGGCCAGTGTGCCGGCCTGTCGCAGCGCAAACGCTATCCGCTCGTCCGAGAACTTCGGTCTTCCCATGATGCTTTCCTTGTCAATCTGAGGACCCCATCCATACAATTTAGTTTAAGTCCAAAGTGGGTTCTTGCTTGGGACGACGTCACTGAACCAGGGTAAGCCGGAGGACGACACCTCAGGGCGATTAGTCCGCGCCAAAGTTCAGCACCTGTTCGTAGATACCGAGGTATCCGTCCACCTTACGGGATAGCGTAAATCCAGCGGCGACCTCGCGGCAGCGGACCTCCATACCCGAAAGCTCATTACGACGCGCGATTATTTGCCGAATTTTCTCAAGCAATTCGTTCGCATTGTGGGGATCAAAAAGCCAGCCGTTCGCCCCTTCTTCAATCAATTCCCGGTGGACCGGGATGTCCGAAGCGAGACAAGGGCGCCCTAATGCGAAAGCTTCGAGAACAACGTTAGGCATACCTTCACTCAGCGATGGATGCACAATGCAATCCGCGTCGGTCATCATTTCGTACAGTTCGCTTTTGCTGACCTCGTGATGCAGCCGGATCTTTTGCTGGCCTCGGGTTTCGATTTCCCGCTGCAGTTGGTCTCGTAACCGTCCTTCTCCAATGATTACGATTTCGAATTCAGCATCATCGGCCAAGCTAGCCGCATCAACAAGCAGACTGTGGTTCTTCAGTTTGATAACGCGACCAATTGCCAGCAACTTAAGATGCTCGCCGCTGTGTCTTTTGCCTGCAGGTGGATCTATCTTCTCCACCCCATTCGGCAAGTAAGTGACCCGGGACGGCGGAACACCATAATCCTTGACGAGGACTTCCGAAAGATACTGATTTGGAGTTGTAAAATGACTTATCCGTGGGAACGCCACGTGGGCCGCAACGCGATTAAACGGATTTGTCATCGCGCCATAGTCAATATCGGGCCGGTTGATCAATTCAGCGCCGCGGAGTGTGGCGACAACCGGAATTCGACAGTCGCCCGCAGAAAGAACCCCCGCTTCACCCGCAGGCCATAAAAAGTGCGTATGCAAAATATCAATATCGTATTGCCTGATCGCTTGCGCGATACCGATTTCCGCAAATATAACGCTTTTCGTCCGGTTAACATCGCATACAGCGAGGCGTAGCAATGGACGCAAATGCAACAAGAAATACCTAATGAGCTGCAGGGCACGCACTACCCGATGCCGGCCTACCAACTCATCAAGTGATAAATAAGTCACGCCGTCAATCTCGTCGTGCGCGTCAATATGTCGCGCAAGAAAATAGACTGTTACGCCTCGTTCCAGTAGAGCCTTCATTTCCTTTACGATAAACGGATAGGTTATCCCGTCCCGGGGACCTTTGATGGATGCACTAATACCAAGGAATAACACGTTCATCCCGACTATCCTGTCCTCACTCAAGCTCACGAATCGGCAGCGTGCGCCCGGTACGCGTCGATTCGGCGCTTGGCTTCCGGTGCGCCGGAAGCCGGTCCCACCCCGCAATCGACGATTGTGCAGCAGGCTTAATGATCTTCGTAGGCGGACCCTGGCTCAGCATCGCCGATGTACACGTCGTCGAAGAACACCGTCCGCGGTTCCGCGGGGTGATACGAGCCGATTTTGAGATAAACGCCACGAATATCGTTGTACGCGTTCGGACCGTGGTGATCGACAATGAGCCGCCCGTTCTGCCAAATTTGCAGCAAGCCGTCCTCATCGTAAGACCAACGAGCCCGGATCCGCCAGTCTATCCATTCGCCGGTTATGAGCGGGCCGTACCACAGCGTGTATCGGGCGAGGTGTTTTCTGGTGCTGCGAAGGTTCGCATCCCACCCATACGACAGTCGAAAATACCCGTCAATAATACGCAACGCGAGAGGCGGCCCCCGGCCGTTCGTGTCGCCGAGGAATTCGTCACGCGTAGAGTGCCACTGCGCAATGACTTCGTTCTTTTCGCTCAGTTTCCAGGGTTCTTCCAGAAACACCCTGAATGTGTACCAACGATCTTTATTGTAGGGTTCGCGTCTCAAATCCCCCAGATAACCGCCGAACAGCCGCGGCCCGAAAACTCGCGGGACGAGTTCGCAACGGGCGCCACGGCCGGCTCTGAACCGAACTGCGGACACAGGCTGATCGGCACCTGGCGAACCGACGTCGATTTCGCATTCGCCTTTTTGATCGTACTGCCAGAATTTCGGATCGGCGACTCCGGAATCGAAATTGTCCGCGAACGGCTCAGCCGCGCACACCTGAAACACGCCAATTACGGCGTAAATCAATATTTGAAATCGGAATGTGTTCAAAATAGTTTTCATTACACGTGTTCGACTTGGTAAAACTTTCGCGAGCGAACCGACTACGGCGTCATTTCGATCACGCGGAAATGCGAACTGTGGTGCTCGACAATGACCTGAAGCCCGTCTAGAGGATTGCTTCAACCGCTTTTTTGATCCTGTGAACCCGCGCGTCGTCCGGATCGAGCCGTAGGAATCGAGCTGCGGCGCCGACTGCGCCGTCAAGCATGGCGAACCGCAGGCGACTTGCCAGCGGGACAGGTCCAGCGTCCCAGTCGGACGGAAACGCGTAACCCCACTTTTGCATGAACGGTCCATAACAGCGGATAACCTGCTCTCTAATTTCCGGTGTATAAAACTCGATGTAGGGCCGTTTCTTCAATCGCGTCGGGTTGATATGCGGCAGCGGCTGCACGATGTCAACTCCAATCCGCTTGAGTGCTTCGGCATAGTCTGCCTGCAGATTTTCGAATCGGATTACGAAGTCAAACTGTGTGTGTCCGACCAGGAACCAGTTGTTGTAAATCTTGTTATGAAAGCGTCTGAAGAACGCCGGGAACTCCGCGTCGTTGTCCTGGATAAAGCGGAATCGTTTGCGGTGCTCGGCGGTAACGTGTCCACCGTTCTCGATGTAGGCATCGGGATTCGAGTACTGCCCTTTATGATTACCCTTCAATTTGAAAAAATCCGTTACCGCAGCATCGAGCGGATTCCGAACTGTTGCAAACTTGAAATACTTTCGTTCATCCGGGGACGCCTGGCGCATGAACTGCGTCAGATTCGCATGCTTGCGGATAATCGTTTTACCACCGTAGTGCGTGCACAGCTCCGGACTGATCGAGTGCGAAGCAGTATGCGGAACTTCGACGAAAACGAAGCGGTGTTCATGACTGACGACCATATCCTCAGGAACCCCTGCGGTTAATAATTTTCAAACCCGGCTGGTAAATTCCGACAACCAGCTGTCCGATAGCGGGCCCGCGCGGGACCTGCTCTATCGCGATACGTCGCGGCATCCGGACACCCGCAGTACGACACCAACGATTGCCGGGCTTTCCGTTAACAGTATCGGCCGATGTGCACGATACTCCACTGTGTACAAGTACTCCGTCGCCTGGGGGCGTGCGCGTGTTCTTTATGCGCCGCCGCATCTAGCCACAGGCCTCCACAGTCTCAACAAGCTCCCGGCCGCGGTTTTGCCGCGCTAACGACCGTACGTCTATCGATGGCAGGAAGCCATCAAGACTAAGCTGTCGGCGCGCCTCGATGAAACTGCTGATCAATCCCTCAATCGCGATTGGATCGGTCATACTCGCCTGCTTGGTAATCCCCATCAGCGTGAGTAGGCGTGCGGTTTCGCCGCCGGGATCGACGAGAGCCAGGACGGGCCGGCGTGCCCGAACACATTCGTACATTTTTGCCGGTACCTGATCATTACACGTCCCTCCTTGCAGAATCAGCGACGCATCACAAGTCAGGATTTCTGCAACTGAGGATATGTAGTCGATCGGCGGTGCGAATTCTATGATTTCACTTAGCTGTGGAAATTCTTGCGCGACAAGCGTTCGATACTGCTCCTCATATCCCGTCGCACGTAGCTTAAGCTTGATTCGCCAACGTGCGAAGGCTCCTTTCCTCTGCAACGAGGCCAATGCAGTGAACAGGGCAACGGGATTGCGATGATCCGGATAAATGGTTCCGCTGTGCAGAAGATTCAATGTGTCATCGGCCGCACGGTACCGGGTTGACGCTGCCAGCGTCTCGGCCTTGTCGAAAACGATTTCGTCATACCCGTTTTCAACAACACATAACGCCCGACCGTCTTTTCCCGGATACTTTTCTACATAGGCATCGCGTGCCGCATCGTTCGTAAACACGGCAACTCGACAGTTTTTGATCGTCTTGCGCTCCACCCAGCTGTGAGCGCGGCGACGGGCCGCGGTTTCCGGGTGCCCTGCCAGCAGCATAGGATCCCTGAAATCAGCCACCCAGGGTAACCCCGAGTATGCTGCGAGTAACCATCCAATCACGTGGCTGCTGGCGATCGGATAACTCGACAATATATGCGTGGCCGGGAAACGACGAAGATGGCGTATTCCGCCCCAGAAAGCGCTCGGTATCCAGGAACTATAGCGGTCTGGAATTTCCAGCGGGCCCGGATACTTCCCCGCTATCGCGAACGTGCGGGCCGCGTCGAACGCGCGGGTCCGAACGACCCGGCATCCATCGGGAATGAGCTGTTCGTTTTCCGGATTCGACCCGGCGCCGCCCGAACGATTGGCCGTCAGTACGGATACAGACCAGCCGCGCGCGCGAAATGCCCGGGCGAAAGAAACAATGCGCAGTACCCCGCTACTCGACTGATAGGGCGGGAAGTCGAATGAAATGATCAGGATAGAACGGTGCGTCATAAGCATTAAGAAATCAGCACGAACGCGCCCCTGGGACAGCGCATCCGCAAGCCCGGATGCCTGCAGGCAAATAATCTGTTGGCTTTACGTCGAGCACTTTTGCGCGCCGCCAGGCTCCCTTATTCACGGGTAAGTTCCGTGAGATTGAGCGATTTCGCAGCGATAAATTCTGTCAGCACTAGTTCTGAGCGGTCCTGCAGATCATCGATCCCGGTCGAAACGATAACTGCAGCTTCGCCGAGGTAGGCACCGGTGAAAACCGCTCGTTTGCTATAGAACTTGGCCTTGATCGTGTTCAGTGTCGGCGTGCCGCTGATGTCGAACCAGTACCATACCCGTCGTTCCCGGGCGTCATGCGACCGGAGAATCATTTCGTAGACTTCACCCGGGTATCCGTTGACTACGCGATTCGATGGTCCTTCAACGCGACGCCAGCGTTCATCGTCGTAGATATCATTGCGTACCCCGATTACTTCAGCGCCTTGTTCTTGCCGTCGGTAGTAGAAAATCTCGAGCGAAACGTCAGTGGCTGTTTGGGATTCGGTTCGTCGGTAGCTTGCAGTAACCGTCGCGTCGTGGCCCTCGAAGTGACTACCAAGCACGGTGTGGCTGTCAGGTAGCATTTCCCAGGCGTTTCCGCTGTTCGGAGCGTGAATGTTCAAGTCCGCGTAGCCAACGCAGACCCCGGCGAGTGACAACGCCCGCAGCCCACCGATAATAATCACGATAGCGAAAACAGGCAGAGCCGGAGAAGTCGGCTCCTGTGCGTCCGGTGTTGCCAAGTAGCGCGGGGTCTCGCCATCGTCAACGTCGCTGAACAAGTTACCAAGCGAGAACAGGGCGAATATGACGACGCCAAAGAACAACCACCCGTAAATGAAATGATCCACGCCCATCGCGTACTTGTAGTTCGACAAATGGGCGATCATGACGATGCCGTATGCCCTGAGACCGTTGGCGGCCAGTGGCACTAGAATTACCAGGCACATGAATGCTATCCGCCGCGAAGTTCGCCGGTATCGTAGGTAGGCAAATACAGTGCCTACCGCGAGGGTCGCGATGAGATAATTGATCCCGCTGCACGCTTTGGCGACGTGAAACTGGCCGCTGGGGATTGTCAGATAGCGCCCTTCCAGAAACACGGGAATTTCCGAAGCTCGAAGCAAAATCACAACAACCTTCGCGGTTAGGTCCTGCAAGTACGGGACGAGAAAATCACCCTCTGGTAAGCCGAAGTACAGGTAGAACAGCGGAAACAACATGAGTCGGAAACCGGCATTGCCGAGCAACGACCACACGACACCGACGATAATTCCGATGGACCCGGCGTGCTCGAGAACATTCAGCGAGAGCAGATCCCCAAGAAACCAAACAATTGCATTTAAGGCTGAATAGCCGACACCAAGCCACGAATTCGAGATCGGCAGTGCATAAAGTGCGCCCCGGTTTAACCACGCGAGATACAGTGAGATGGGGACGATCAGCAGGCAGTGGTTATAGCCGGTAATTGTCCACCAGAGATTGAAAATCTCCGCGTAGCTTGGAAACAGGATCACCACGACAGCCGCAACTGCCAGCATGATAGCGGCCAGCCGGGCATTCCACGGCGAAACCTTCAAGTTCACTTCAGTGACCGAACTCACGACCGATCAACCCAGGCTTCGACTCACGATCGGGCCGATCAGTTTCGAAACGCCGAGCGGAAGCCTTTTCCAGGCTTCAATGAACAGACGATATTTCGGGTTCAGCGGGTTAACACTCGGGATTTCATTGTCGTTGATGAGTTCGTATTCGTAATATAGCTGGAGAGGCTCGAATCCTAGATTCAGTTTCCACTGGTACGGACCTGTGCTGCGTTTGCTCCGTCCAAAATCAAACGACGAACAACCGCGCTCTGCCGCCCGGCACATGATCTTCCACGCAAGGACGTCATTTCCCTTCAAACCGCGAGCCGCGAACGTCCCGCCCCAATAATAAGGACAAACTTCGTCGCCATGGTAGTAAACCAGTGCGCTGCTGATCGGTTTGTCACCCAGGGCGACGGTAATTACCTCCGTATGATCCGGAAATGTCATGGCCATCGCCTGAAACAATTTAAACGGGAACACCGGAGTTCCCAGATTGCGCACGCTTTCGGCGTAGATGTCGTAGAAAACATCAACGGTATCGACTCGTGCTTCGAGTCCGTTCTTCATGCCTTTGCGGATCACGTTGCGCTGTTTGCCCCGGATCGCTTTCATATTTTCGTCTTCGTCCGGAAGTATCGGCTTGACGAAGCGTTCATAGAGTTCTTTGGTCGGACGCCCTTTGTCGCTCGGTTCCCGCAAGCGGAACTCAATCGTCCCGACCCTGAGTTCACGCCCAAGCGTTACCGCCTGCTCGTCGAGCCGGTCTCTTATCGTCGTGTTATCGGCAATGGTACCGCCGTAGGCACCAAATGCGAGTGAGCTGAGGCTGTTCCCGAACAACAGACTCTTGACATGCACCAGCGGCAGTACACCGACGATCTGTTTGTTCGATTTCGCCACGTAATAATACGTCCTGTGACCTAACGCCGACTCAAGTATTCGGCGCCAACCGCTCAAATGGAAAAAACTTGCGTCGTTTCGAGAACGGACGTAGGCATCCCAGTTATCAGTATCGCCGTCTGCGAGGACCTCTACAGTAATAACGTCAGTCATGGTCAATTAGGTCTCGGGAAGCTTCCGGTTCAATTCTTCGGAATATACGTCCGACATCGTCGACCAACTGAAATCCTTGAGCAGTTGTTTCAATCGGCCCACAGTCCGGCTCAGGTTTAAATAGTGACGAAAGCGAGTTTTTACCGGCAGATTTTCGATGCGGGGTTGACCGGGATCGAATTCCCATGGATGGAAATACATGTTCGCGCGCATCTTTTCTTTCAGGTTCGCGTGTCGTATCAGGTACCGCGACACTGCATAAGGATACAGGCGAAAGAATCCCCCGCCGCCGATCGGAAAATTTCGACCATTGAATCGAATCGTAGAAATAGGTATTTCCACGAGCTGAGGATGTTCCGCCGCAGGCCGAAATGGTGTGCGAGGCGCATCGGGGATCCCATAATGGTCGCGTTGCACCGGATATATGCTCGAACTGTAAGTAAATCCGACTTCGGCCATCTCGTCGAACGCCCAGAATTCAGCCCGGCTGATCGAAAAACTTGCGGCACGGTAACCGCGTACTTCGACACCGGCGCAGTCCTCCAGAATTTTCTTTGAGCGGGTGATGTCTGCGCGGAACTCGCTGCGCGATTGATTATGTACCCGGATATGCTCAAATCCGTGACATCCGAGTTCGTGCCCGCGATTAACAATCTCCGCGATAAGGTTCGGATGGTTCTGCGCGATGTACCCGAGGGTAAAGAACGTTGCTCTGGCGCCGTGGGTATCCAGAACGTCCAGCAGAACTTTTACCGAGGCCTCAACGCGCGAAGGCCACCGTCCCCAGGCATCGCGCGCGATATCATGCTCGAACGCCGATACCTGAAAGTACTCTTCCACATCGAAGGTGAGTGCGTTAGTGATTGGCTCAACCCTACTCATGGGCATCAATGCGCAGGATAAGGCGTTTATCTTGAAGGCTGACAATCATTCTAGCGGAGTTGTCTGCTCGGGGACGACCGGGCTAGGTGAGTGCAATGTAGCCGAGAACAGAACCAGCGATAACCAGAATGATGCAAATTCCGATGAAGGCCGAGGTCCACGTCGGAAACTTTTTTCGATCCGTGCCAAGTAGTTCCGCAGGTACCGGTTCCGCAGCATTTGGACGGGCCGGAGGCGGAACGTGCGACTGAGATTGCGCCACGAGCTTCGTCAATTGTTCGATCGAACTCTGCATCGTAGCTATTTTTTCTTCGAGCGCGACGACCGTTTCGTCATTGTTCCGCTGAACGGTCGCGGGCGTCATCGGCTGCGGTAAATCGGCCGCCACAACATCCGGTGAGGCTTGCATGCTGTTCCGATAAGCGATGTTATCCTCTTCGGTAACAGAATCGCCCTGCTCGTTTTCAAGCTCTTCGCGCACAACATCGAGATGCGCGAGTCCGATTTCATGTATCTCGTCGAGAAACCCGTTCAACAGAAGGCGATCGCACAGGGTATTGATACGTCGCGGTACGCCCGAGGTTATTGTATAAATCTTTTCGTAGACTTCTTCGACAATCGATGGGTCGTTCTTCCATCCAACTGTTGTCAATCGATGCTGAATATAATGTTTCACCTCTGACAGCGACAACGGTTTGAGATGGTATGCCGCAATAACACGCTGCCGAAGTTGCTCGAGCCCCGGCGCCCGCATAACAACCCGGAATTCACGTTGACCAAGCAGGAAGCTTTGAGCCAGCGGCTTTCCATCGTGTTCGAAATTCGACAGCATTCGGAGTTCTTCCAACGCGGCCCGCGGTAAATTTTGTGCCTCGTCGACGACTATAAGTACACGTTTGCCTTCTGCCACGGCGCCGCGAAAAAAATCCTCGAGCCCTTTCAACAAAGCGGCCTTCGATTTTCGCTCGTGAGGAATGTCAAACTCGGCACACAGGATCCGTAATAAGTCGAGATCCTTGACATTGGTCGAGACGATTTTTGCGGCTATCAGATTCTGCCCTTCGATCTCCTTGAACAGATTGCTCACGAGCATGGATTTACCGGTGCCGACATCGCCGGTTACAACGATAAAACCCTGCTCCTGCTGAATGCCGTATCGCATGTACGCCATCGCACGCTTGTGGCCCGTGCTCCGGTAGAAAAACTTCGGGTCGGGGTTCAACTGGAACGGTTTACCGCTCAATCCATAAAATTTTTCGTACATGATGGTTGAACTAATAGTGCAGATTCACGCTGGCCGACAGCGAGTTTTCAATATAGTTATCGTCAATATCCGGCCCATTTCCATCGCGATAGGAATAGCTCAGACTGAGATCCGTGTGTGGACCAAGCGTGTAATGAACTGAGGGGTTCAGCAAGAATGTGCCGTTGTTAAAATCAGAGCCGGTTTCGGATTCACGCCAGAACACGCTGAACGCGATGCTGAGGCGGCGCGACAAACTGCGACTAATCGAGGAACGCATGCCGCGCACCGTACTTGCCACTGTATCGCCACTGCTCGTCCGGTCTGTGTCGTAGAAGCCCGCCGAAAAGTTCGTTTTCCTTCCCCTATAAGTCACGTTCGCCGCCAAGCTCTCGGTCAAGAAAGAATTTTCGTTTATAGAAGCCAAGTCGTCCGGATTCAGTATGTTTGAATTAGCGGTCGGATCGACCACAGGATTGCCAAACGGGTCGGTAATCGGGACGAGTACGAGATCACGTAGCTCCTGGTTTCGGGTGCGGACATCCTCACGGTAATTCACGTCGAATACCCAGCGTCGCATTCGATGTTTCAGAGAAAAATTCTTCGAATTGCCAAAGCTGCGCTCGCCGAAATTTCCATCGATTTGAGTTCGCGGCGTTGGGGTGAATGTCGCTCCGACCGACCATGTGAGTTGATTGCCCTGGTTGCTTTGGTCGTTACTCGAAGAGTTCTTTTCACGGCCGACTTCGAAATCCAGCTGAAATTTTCGATTTACGACGTATGATAATTCAGCGTTGAGTCGTTCCTGGTCATTGTTCGAGCCGGAATCGAAATTCTCGTCGTTACGTCGGTAAGAAATAGATACCGGCGTTCGTGACACTCGTCGCCCTGAAGACAATCGCAAATCGATGGCTTCATCTCCACCCGACCCTCTGGTATTGATGTTGCCGCCCGAAGTCGACGTTTCACCGCGCGACCACGACCCGTCGAAATCCGCCCAAGATCCGAAGCGGTGTCGTATCGAAGGCTTCATTTCGTAAAAAATCACCGTCGTCTGGTTACCCGCCTGATTGCGGTTTTCCCTACCGAACGTATTTGAATTGTCGATTGATTGCTGCGAAATGCGGCTGTTCGTCTCGAAATACAGCCATTGATCGACCACCGTCAGAGCATTGTCGGCCTGCAGCTGGTGGTTCAGCCCGCTGAAACTGTCTTCAGCGTCATAGATCTGTTTCTGGAGGTTGTAGTCAATGTTTGATGTCAACCTGGCGCTAATGCCCCGCACTGATAGTCCGGAATTGATTGTCGAAATATAATCCTGCAGCGTGTCCTGCCCTACGAGTGTGACGTTGTCGGTGTACTCTTCGGTGAGACCCAGGTGCGGAACGAACGCCCAGTCGCCCGCGTGAGCGTTATGCGCAATGCACAGGTATCCGCACATCGCAGCGAATTGCAATCTGGTTCGAGCACCCTGCCGCAAAATCGAAGTCATTGCTACTAGGCGTCATCACCCTTCGTATAATAGCCGTAGTAATCGTAAGATTTTCTTGTCGACTGTTTCACTTTGTTGAGAATAAGCCCGGTGATCGGCGTGTCGTCGAGCAAATCAAGCGCTGCGCTCAGCGTTTCGTGCTTCGTCTTGTTCGCCTCGACGACGAGCACGAACTGCCCGACCTGCGGGGCGAGCGCCAGCGCAGTACTCGTGGCGAGAATCGGCGAGGTGTCGAACAGGACGAGACGATCGCTGTAGCGGGTGGCCAGCTCCTCCGTGATCGCCTTCATCCGCACACTCGCGAGTAATTCCGTACGCGCTGATTGATCCTGCCCGGCAGGAATGACCACGAGGTTGGGAATGTTCGTGCGCAACATGACGTCGCTGATCTCGAGTGCCGGATTGGATAACACATCGTACAGACCCAGCTGGTCGACACACCCGAACGCCTTCGACAAATCGCGCTTGACGATGTCGGTGTCGATCGCAAGTATCGTGTGGTCCACTTCTTTCGTCAGGCTCAGCGCCATGTTCACGGAAGTGAACGTCTTGCCTTCTCCAGGCACCGAACTCGTCACCATAATCAGGTTTGCCGGCGCATTCGACGGCGCCATACCTGGTACGGTATTGCCGAGCAGGCGTCGTTTGACCTGCTGGTAATCCTCATCGAGGCGTGTATTACCCCCGTCGAGCTGGAGGAAACCCGCCGCGGCGAGGCGGTCGAGATCGATATAGACGGACTTTTTCGGGTCGGGCGGTGGCGGCACGAAAGACCCCGGTGGTGAAGCAACGGAGTTCGGCGTAGCGACCCGCGGCGGCGCGACAGGTTCCGCCGGCGCAACCGCAGCAGTGGCCGCAGGTACTGGTTCGGGTGCCGCCGGCGCAACCGGTTGCGCCGGCGCGACCTCGGCTTCGACCGGCGTGTCGTCACCGCTCAGTTTATTGATCGCACGTTCGATGATACTCATGACTGCCGGTCAACGAGTTGCACGAGTTTCGCGTGGAGGTCGAACTCCGTGGAATCGAGCGACAGCAATCCGACGTACACAAACACAAGTCCTGCGAGTACGGCACCGAAAACAGCCATTTCCATTCTCCGTTCGGCCTGCTGGCGGCGGTTTGAGGCCAGCGAAATTGCGCCGAGAATTGGCAAACGTGCAAATTCCTTCAATTCATCCGGCGTATGAAAACGAGGATTCAACTGTGACAGCAAAAACGACAGGGCAATCCCGACCCCGAGCGCGCCAATGAGCACGAGACTGACGAATTTGGGTCGATCCGGGCCCGTCGGTTTCAACGGTACCCGTGGCGGCTCGATCACTTTCAGCTTGATGTCATCGGCCGTCTGGTCGACCTCCTGCCCCAGGCGCGCGGCTTCCCGGCGTTCGAGTAGTTCATTGTATTGCTGAAGGTTCAGCGAATAATCGCGATCCAGGCGCAGCAATTCAGCCTCGACCTCGGGAACCGTATCCACGAGTTCTTCGAGTTCTGCTACCCGTTGTTCATACTCATTGACTCGAGACTGCAACGCTGCGGCGGCGGCCTCGGTTTGAGCGAGCGCGAGACGGATTTCGTTGTAGGCCGCACTGTGGCTCCCCCCGTCGGACAATAGGGGTTGTTCCTTGAATTGCTTGATGAGCTCCGCCAGTGTTTCCTCGTGTTTCTCTTGCAGACGTTCAAGCGTCGCGCGGATTGCGATCACGTCCGGATGTTTTTCGGTGTACTGCAGCAGCAATTGATCGAGATTCGTTTCCAGAGCCGCGATTCGCGCAGAGTATTCCGTTTCGGTCGGAGCACCAGGTACGCTTTCCCCGCTTTTTGCCGAGTTACCGCCCAGTTGCTTGTTCAGTTCATCACGCCTGCGTACGGCTTCCGTCAATTCCAGTCGCGCTTGCTTGAGCTCCTCGCGCTGTCCTTCAAGGCGTGAGTAATACCCGCCGCCCTCGCCCGGCATTTTGCCAACATTACGCTGCTTGAACTCTTTCAGGCGGTCTTCCGCGTCTATCAGCCGCTTTTCGTACTCAGCAATTTGTTCGTCGAGAAACTTCTTTGTTACCGCGGTATCCGAACGGTTATTGCCAAGTGCGTTTTCGAGGAACGTATTCAGTAACTCATCGACAACCTGTTTCGACCGACCGGGTTCTTTGTCGACAAACTTGATTTCATAAATGTTATCGCGCGACGTTCCAGCGACCGTGATTCGCTCGGCTAGCCCTGTGATCAGGTTGTCGAATTGTTTTTCGCTTTTTGCCGTGAGGTCCAGATCGGTCCGGCGCGCGACTGCTTCCAGGTTCGGTCGGGTCAACAGCGTCCGCTTCATCAATGCGGCCGACGACGCGAGTGAATCCGTGTTTACCGCCAGACCTTTCAATAACGGGCGCAGCATGGAGCGTGTGTCCACAAAAATCTTCGCGTTCGCCTCGTACGTATTCGGCATGTAATAGACGTAGATCCATCCGGGGACGCAGATCGCCATTGCGCACAGCAGACCGGCCCAGCGGAACGGCCATACAATTCGCGCGTAGCGTCTTGCTAATGCAATTTGTTCAATCAATACGAATTACTCTTCGCGTACAAAAACCAACGGCGGCCACCACCGAATATCCGGTCAGAACCAGGCCTCGGGTATTATCAGGATATCGCCTGGTTGCATTGCGACATTCGCACTGATGTCACCATCTTTAACAAGGTCTTCGAGGCGAACGTGATACTGCTCCTGTACGCCGCCGGTAGTGCGTACGATCGTCGACTTGTTGCCCGCCGCGAATTCCGTCAAACCGCCAACCGCGATCATCAGATCGAGCGCGGTCATGTTCTTGCGGTAGGGAATCGCAATGGGGTTGGCTGCCTCGCCGACAACCCGAACCTGCTCATAGTATTCGCCGACAAAGCCGCCGACGGTCACGGTAACGAGCGGGTCGCGGATGTACTCGCTGAGCGCCGCTTCAATTTCGCGTGCGAGTTCGGTCGGGGTCTTGCCGCTCGCCTGCAAATCTTCGACGAGGTTCGTCGAGAATTTGCCGTCGGGCCGCACCGGCGTGGTGGTCGACAGTTCCGGATTGCGCCAGACGAAAATGTTTAACGAATCGCCGGGGCCAATGATGTACAGGTAGTCCTGCGCTCTCGGCGCTTCCGCCGGCGTCTCGGGGTACGGACTCGTAAATGGATTCCAGTGCGTGCCGGCGCATGCCGGCAGTAATGCGACCATAATCATCACGAATAATGCCCGCCCGAACAAAATCCGCGCACTGTTTCTGATCTGCGCAACCATACCTAATCCCTCTTTCATGTTTCATGAGCCTGCAGCAAACATCCCGCCAGAGCCGTACTGGCGCGATTTATTCTATAGGCCTCAGTAGCTTACCTTCGGATATTAACGAATATTTGAACATTGCGATAGCACCGCCGCATCGTTGGCGTTGCGGTCGACCCGTGATGATCCGGCCCATCGCCAAGTATAGCCGCGAACGGCGGCCAAATTCGTTGAAGTCGCCCACATCTCGTCGCCATCGACTCGCATCACCCCATTTCTCCGTAGCCAGCCCGCGGCGAGATGAGCGGGATAAATGAATCCCCGCAAGGGCTATCGTCCCGCGGCGCCGGTACTTGAAGCGGCACGGCTTGCGGCCGCGCGACGCCCGGGTATCGCGTCACCGCCTTTTTTGCGCGCGCATCCTGCCGTCCGGGCAGGTTCAGTGAGCGGCGTGCGCGATTCACGGGTTCACCCGGGCCAATTTCCGGTACTTTTCCGCCGCATCCTCGCGTTCGGGAAACGCTTCCCCGCTATCGAGCAACGCTTTCAATTGCGCGACGGCGGCCGGTGTCTGCCCGGCCCGGGCCCGCGTGATCGCGTGGTGGTAATCAAGACTCAGCGCGTCGGTGCGATCCAGGGTTTTGCGCGCCGCCTGGGCGCGCTCGAAGAATTTGAGCGATTCGTCCACCCGGCCGCTCGCCGCAAGGATGCGGCCATAGCTGTCATTCACATTCGCGTTGTCCGGAGCCAATTCATGCGCCTGCGCGATCAATTCGACCGCGCGCTTGTCACCGACGGCCGACAACAACAGCGCGGCATTATTCAGCGCCGGCACCGATGCCCGGTTCAGTGCGAGAACCTGTTCATACACGCCGAGCGCCTCGTCCGGGCGCCCACGACGTTCGAGCACGCCGCCGAGCGCGAGTAATATTTGCTCGTCGCCCGGGTGACGTTCCACGGCCTCGCGCAGGCCCTCGCTAGCGCGCTCCAGTTGCCCGGCTCGCTCCAGCGCGTAATTGAATTTGAGCACGGTCGCGGCGGCGCCGCTTTCCTCATAGGAATCGAGAAAGAATCCGGCCGCCTTCTCCGGTTCGTTTTGCGCCAGGGCCAAATCACCCTTCAGTTCCCGCACCCGCGCTGATTCGCCTTCCATGGCCTGCAGGCGCTCGATGCGACTACCCGCGTCTTCGAGACCGAGCCGTAGCGCATTGAATGCTTCGGCGAACGCGAGTTCAAGACTCTCGGGTTGCGCCCGGCGGGCTTGCGCGAGATACGGCTCGGCATCGGCGTAGCGACCCTGGCGTATTTTGATCATCGCTGCGAAATAGGCTGGCAGATACGCCCCCGGCGCGGTGGCGGCGGCCTGGTTGGCCACGACGTCGGCGTCGTCCAGGCGTCCCTGACGATTCAATGCATCGGCAACCACGAGCATTACCGGCACATCACCCGGCTGCAATTTCAGTGCCTCGTAAGCGGTTTCGAGCGCCTCGTTCAGTTCACCTCGTTCGAGGCGCACCTGGCACAGCACTGACCGGCTGGCGAAATCGTTCCTGTCGATTGCACGGGCTTTTTCCAGCAGCGCGATGTAACGGTCGACATCACCGCCGGCGTACGCAACCCGTGCCGCGAGGACCAGCGTCCTGGCGTCCAGTGGTCCGCGCTCCATAAGCCTGTCGACGCGTGCTTTTGCACCCTCGACGTCGTCCTGCGCCAGTTCAAGGGTCGCCAGGTTCAACTCGATCAGATTCGACTCCGGCAATTTCTCGAGCGCCGTCTCAAATGCTTCGCGCGCCTCGGCCCACGCCTTTTTGCCGGAATACGCGGTGCCGAGTGCGTTGTACATCAACGGGTCTTCACGCGACGAGTCCGGTAGCGAGTTGACGAAATCAATGACCTTGTCCCACTCCTGCTGGCCACTGTATATCGACGTAATCCAGAGCCTGGCTTCCTGCGTGTCGCCGTCACCGAGCGCAAGCTCGCGCATTTCCGCCAATACTTCCTCTACCTTGCCGCTGCGAGCTCTCGCCAGCAGCAGATTTGTGGCAACGAGTTTGTCGTCGGGAAGCAGTCCGGCGGCGCGCTCGAATTCGGCGATTGCCGCGTCCGGTTTGCCCATTGCCTCCAACGCGGAGGCGCGCATGGCGGCGACCTGACCATCGCCCTCTTCCGCCGGCGACAGGTCCTTGAACAGGTTCAGCGCCGCGGCGGGGTCCGCGAGACTCAGGTAGATCGAACCGAGCAATTTCTTGCCATTGATATCGTTCGGACGCAGCCGCAAATAACTGAGGAGCAGGTCCACGGCGCGTTCCAGTTCGCCCTTCTTTTGCAGCAGCAAGGCGAGGTAATACTGGCTCAGCGCGTTATCCGGCGCGGCGGTCAGAACCTCGCGAAAAAGGTCGATCGCGTCTTCGGAGCGGCCTTCCATCATGCTCGACAACGCCTGGTAGTACGTCACCCGAACGTCGTTGCCGAAACGGCCGGCGGCCACTGCGAGCTGCTTTTGGGCCTCGGGGAATTGCTTCAGTTCAAGATAGGCGCGGACTTCACCCAGGATTCCATCGGGTATGAAGTCGTTCAGCGCATAGGCTCGTTGATACGCCTCGATGGCCGCCTGCCAATCTCCCGTGAACGCTTCGATCTCGCCGCGCAACAGATAGGCACGGTAATTTTCCGGTTTAAGCGACAGGCTTCGGTCGATGAAATCCATCGCGGTTTCGACGTTACCGGCCAGCGCCTCGAGTCTCGCCAGACCCAACAATGCATCCGGATTCGCGTCATCAAGTTGCAGGGCATCATCGAAGTAGAGTCTCGCTTTCGCACCGTCCCCTGAAAGCAGACTTGCGTCGGCGAACAAAACCAGCAGTTCGGCGGATTTATCCCAGTCCGCCAGGGCCTGAATGCGTTCGATTGCCTGTTCGTGTTTTCCGCGGGCAACGAGGGCCCGGATCATCAAATAGTCGAACTGACCCGACCCCATGCCGAGCTTTTCCGCCCGTTCCGCTTCTTTCAGTGCGGACGTCGCATCACCGATGTCGAGATGCAGGGAAGCGAGGCGAGCGCGGGTATCAAGAGAATCCGGGTAATCCTGCGCGAGCGACTTGAGTTCAATCAGTGCGCTTTGCCGGTCGCCGGCGTCCAGCAACTCGTCGGCACGTGCCATGCGGTCCTCGAAAGACGTCTGGTTCGTGCACGCGGACAACAAAAGGCACATCAAAAACCATAGGAAAGCGCCTCGTGATTCTCGTATTATCATCAGGATCGGACTCTGCTCTGCTGGGGTACTCTAGTATAGCGACGCAGGTGCGGAATTATTTCGTTGCGCGCGCACGCAACGGGCGATCGATTCCCCCGGGCAGTGGCAACGTCGCCACAAGCCCGTGACACCGCGTCGCGAAATGCCGCCGGGCTGTGATTTGCAGCACGCGGTGACGCCGTCGCTCCTCGGCTGGCCGCGCACGATTGAGCTAACTTTATGAATACAGGACAATTTATGGAGTTTCCATTGCAGGCAAGGGGCGCGTCGAAGAGCAGCTCCTGGCGATGTGTCGAAATTCTTTACATCGATCGCGACAGGCTGATTTCGATATATCTCATTGTTTTTATTTAATATTTTAAAATTTTCTGCGGAATTCGACACAATAGAACACAATTGGGCCCAAAACGGTGTCAGGAATCTTTACAAAAATTCGACTTTGGCGCGACGCAAAGTCGGCGGAGATCTCGTAACAACCTGTTTATTCGGTACATTTCCAGGTTGGCATGGAGTCTGCATTATCACCGACAAACCTCCCCTTCCGTGCTTACGGCAAGTCAGGAGAAAGTAAGCAGCTCATTATTCGCAAGACCTGTTAGAGGAAATTGTCATGAAGAAATCACTAGTTTCAGCCACCCTGGCGCTCGGACTGGCCGCAAGCGGCTCCAGCTGGGCCGGCGGCATCCAGATTGACCCGACGGGTACGATGGGCGCTGGCGGCAACGCTTTCATCGTCGACCCGGGCAACTCGTTCGGCAACGCGCTGGCGCAGGGAACGTTCCCGCTGCTGGCCGGCCCGAACGGGGGCACGATGTATATCCAGAATGCCATCGACATCAGCGGCACGACCGGTATCGCCGGCAGCAAGCTGACATTCGTTATGGACATTCCGGTTCTGGCCTCGCTGGTCCCGATCCCGGGTGCACCTGGCATCGTCAATTTTGACACGCTTGGGCTGTCCGGTACCGGCACGTTCAGCCTGTACTACGAGGATCCGACGAACTTCGGCGACGCCGCTGCGAACAAGGCATTGGGCACTGGCTTCACCGATGGTCCGTTGCTGGCCTCCGGCACGGTGACGTTGACGACCGGCGCGTCCTGGCTGTACACGTCCGCGATTCCGGGTACGGTCCCGCTCGCAACGAACAGCGCGGTCCCGACGATTCAGGGTGCGGGTTCAACCGGTTTCGACGTCGACTTCACGTTCCTCGACCCGAACTACGTGTTGAACAACCTGACCGGCCTCTCGGTTGACCTGGATGTCGTGAACACGCTGTCCACCCCGTTCACGGGCATGGGCGTTGCTTCAACGTCGTTTGCCGAAGCCGGCGCGGCGCCGATTTTCTACGGCACCGATATGGCCAACGACTTCACGTGCGGGATTGCGGGCGCCTGCGACATGCAGTACCAGGCCAACACGACCCTGAACTTCCGCGCCGAGCAAGTGCCGGAGCCGGGTACGTTAGCGCTGACGGGGCTTGCCCTCGGCCTGGCTGGCCTCGGCCGACGCCTGAAAAAGAACGTTTAAGTCCAAACGTCCTGACTGTCCTGCGATAGATTAAACAGGCATAAAACAGGTGTAGCGAAACGGCCCCTTCGGGGGCCGTTTTTTTTTGCTCCCGCTTTCCCCCGGACCCTTCGGTTAGATCACCGCCGTGACCTTCCGCCGCGTGGCACCGCGATCGTTCCGCCGCTCTTGGCAGCCGCGAACATCAGCGCAGCGAGTACGCTAGCGCGCGCGACCGCGCCTGGGTGTCGGAACCCACGATAGCGCGACCGGACCCGGTACCTGCACGCCTTCAACCGTAGCGTCCGCCGCGACGACGAATTTGCCGTCGCCACGCTGACCGGTTACGACCCGTGTGAATGTCGACAAGGCGTTTCGCCAATGCCGGCTCGGGAAGTATCACGGGATGTTGTCGGCACAGCGTATAAAGAGACAGCCCCGAATCGAGTGCAGGCGCATGCCAGCGCCCTGGTTTCTGCGAGCGCCGTGGCCATGAGCCGCAACCCTGCGGGAGATGTGACCGGGCACCTGCGCGAGCATCGCCGGCAAGCCGTCCGGACTACCGCTAACTGTATCCTGACGGTCAGCGTGGTTCCGGTAAATCGTCCGTTTGGGCGTACTCGCCGAGAGGAACCCGGACCCGCCAGCAGCACCCGTGGCACAGGTAAAACCCGACGCCGAACAGTGGTTCAGGCATGGTCCCATCCGCCGATCTTCATAACACCCGGCTCCGGATTGCGCCTGGTCCGGTTCCCGACCGGACGCGAGCCGATGAACGCCGGAACCGCGCGGTGTGAAGTGAGCCAGATGCGCCCTACCCGCCCTGCAACCCTCGGGAGCGTTTCTGCCGGGCGCGGAAACGAAGCGGGTGGCGCCCGCGCCTATCCCCCACGCAATACAATAGGGCTCGGTCCAGAGAAGCCGTTCGTGGCGCGCCCCGCGTTCTGTGACTCCAACTCCTTCCAACTTGCGCGATCCCGAACCCGGGAATCGTTGCAAACCGGGCGCGCGTATCCGGCCGCCGGAAACGCCTGTGCCTGGGTCGCAGTGACGGCGACACGAGGGCCGGAACGATTCCGGTCGCGCGTTCCGGGCCGGCGACCTCCGCGTACTCCGTTGCGATCTTCAACCCGAGCGACGAGTACGCCGTCAGCACCGCGCGACGACCGTTCTCGGATCACCGGCTACGGTTGCACGGCTCGATTCGACCCGCGAAACTTTTGCCTGCCAACGCCTTGCGGGATCGCCTGAATTTCGCGTCTGTTTTGCAACAAGCCGCGCACGACATATTACCCGCACGGGAACCCACGCCGAGCGAGCGTTCACCGTTGGGGCTCGCCCAAACCGGTTCGCGATCGACGATCACGGCCGTGGCCACATTATGTTGCCGCGACCTTGTTCCAGCCGGGACAATCCGATGCGCGCGGGTAGCGTTTAAGGTGAATTTCGGGTGGAGCGCGAGTTCGCTCAGCGTGTTGTCGCGCGCCTGCTCCAGCGGCGGACAATCCGATGCGCGCGGGCAGCGTTTATCGTGGATTTCGGGTGGGGCGCGAGTTCGCTCACCGTGTTGCCGCGCTCCTGCTCCAGCCGCGGACAATCCGATGCGCGCGGGCAGCGTTTACCGTGGATTTCGGGTGGCGCGCGAGTCGGCTCACCGTGTTGCCGCGCCCCTGCTCCAGCCGCGGACAATCCGATGCGCGCGGGCAGCGTTTATCGTGGATTTAGGGTGGAGCGCGAGTCGGCTCACCGTGTTGCCGCGCCCCTGCATCAGTCGCGAACAATTCGATGCGCGCGGGCGGCGTTTATCGTGGATTTCGGGTGGAAGCGCGAGTCGGCTCACCGTTATAGCGAGCGGGATGTCTCCGGCCGCTAAAAAGCGGACTACCGCCAAGGCTGGGCGCTTTCACAGCGCCCGGACCCATGATGGTTCGGGACGATCGGACTACGCGATCAGCTGAGTCCAATCGTGAGCGGACCGGATCCGGGATCCACGTTATCACGGTCCGGATCAGATCGTTCTGAACCAGCAATATCGTCGCGTCCGGATGCACTGCGTTAAACGTTACGAGGCTCGACATGAGCGAACCGGGACGCCGCGACCGCGTTTCACCGTACGACCGCGAACCCGGGTGTTTCCGGCATACCCGGCTCCCGGTCACGTTCAGGACCGTCGGACTACGCGATCAACACCAGCCCGGTGTACTCACGATGTCGCAGTCTGGATCACGTCGTCTCGAGCCAGCAACGTTGTCGCGACACAATGGCAAGCGTTGAACGTTACGGAGATCGGCACGAGCGCACGCAGCGTTGACGGCCGCGCGCGTGCGAACGAGTGTGTTTCCATCACCCGTCTCCAGCTCGGGTGATGGACCGACGGACTACGCGATCAGCCTGCACCGATCACGATTGACCCGCGCGCGAATCACGATATCGCGGTCTGGATCAGGTCGTCCTGGACCAGCAACGTGGTCGCGCCCAAATGATAAGCGTTGAACGATACGAGACTCGACATGCCGGAGTCGTCGATCGCGACGGTTCGGCTCTCGGTCGTCGGCGCGCCCCAGCCCTGGCCGACCGAGCGGACCTCGTCGACCCCCGCGTCACCGGTGACCAGCAGTTCATGCGCGAGATCGGACATTGCCAGAACATCCCTCACGTCCAGTGACAACACGTTATTGCCGAACCCGTTCAACTGGATCTGCTCGATGCTCGAGTAGATCCCCTTATTCGTCAACGCGTCGAAATTCAGGTTTATCCCGCTCGAAGCCGGGGTGAGGATATCCAGTCCACCACCACCGTCGACGCTGCGTTCGTTGCCGTTGACGCGCAGTACGTCATCACCCGCACCGGAACGGAGTGTTACGTTCGTCCGGGTGCCGCTACTCAGGTCGTCGGAGTTCAGCCCGGAAACGAGCGCTGCGCCGTTAGCGGCGGCAGTCGCCGTTACCGCGGAAGCCCCTGCGTCGGCGAAATCCTGGCCGTAAACGACGTAAACCTGTCCGGCGCTCCCGGCCGCGCCGGCGTTTTGTGACCCGGCCGGATCGACACTCGGCGCGCCGATCGCAACATCGTCGAAGCCGTCGCCATTGAAGTCGCCGATCGCCGCGACCGAACTTCCGGTCGCGCCGCCGTTGATTCCCTCGAGGCGAACGCCGGCACCTTCGAGAAATCCGCCACTGTTCAGCTTGTGCCCGTCCGGGCCGAAGTCGACCATTTTGAACTGCGGAAACGTCCCGACAAAATCCTGCAGCAATTGCGGCACGGAAAGCAGCGGTTCGACGTCGCCGGTACCGAACAGAATGTAGGCGTTCGACGCCGACGGCGAGCCAATCAGCAGGTCGTCGTAACCGTCGCCATTCACGTCGCCGGCGCCGGTGACGGCAAACCCCACCTCTTCCTGGAAACCGAGCATGAAACCGTTCGCGAGGAAGCTCGTATCAGCTCCCTCGCCGGTCAGATCGTTGACGACGTCGAGATTCGTGAACCCGCCGCTCTTGCCGTAGATCAGGTAGGCCTCGCCGGTTCCCGGTGCACCGACGATAAAATCGTCGAAACCGTCGGCATTGAAATCGCCGACCCGATTGACGTCAAACCCGAATTGCGGGCCACCGAACGGACTGTTACTCATGTCCAGAATGAAGCCGCCATTCGCGCCATTCAGCGAATCGAGCGCCGGCAACGTACTCAGGCTGCCACGCGATGAACCGAACACGACATACACGCCGCCCTTACCCCCGCTGGCGCCCGTCGCACCGATTGCAAAGTCGTCAAAGCCGTCGTTGTTGATGTCGCCGATACCACTAACCGATCGTCCGACACTCTGGTTATCGGTTGCGCCATCGAAATTCAGCACGGCGGTGCCATTGTTGCCGCCGAGGGGGTTCAGTCCATCGAATCCGGATGTCGACCCGAATACGAGGAAGGCCTGGCCTTCATTAAATCCCGATGCCCCGACCCCGAGGTCTATCGACGGCTGTCCGACGAGAAAATCGCTGATACCGTCGTTATCGACATCACCCGCGTCGCGTATGACGAGCGGGTCGGCAGTGGCGCCGGCACCGACGATCACGCTGCCGTCGTCGAGCCCATCGCCGTTCAAATCGCCGCCGGTTAAATCAGCTACCTCGAGATCATGCAGCTCACGGAATTCACCACCGTCAGTCGGATCCGCATCACCGAAAATAACGTAGCCGTTTTCGATCCCGCCGCCGTTGATATTGTTCTCGCCAATCAGGATGTCGGTAACGCCATCACCGTTGTAATCGCCGAATCCCGACACGCTCGTGCCGGTTCGCGCATCGAAGACGGGTGCGTTGAACTTGATGCCCGGGCTGTTGACCCCACTGCCGGTGCCGGCGAGGCTGAACCCGGTGGTCAGATTTGTCAGCGTACGCAGGTTAGCCGTGGTATCGCCGTAAATGACATAGCCGCCGCCCACGGTAAAATCCGTACTGTCGATCAGCCCGGACGCACCGATCACGAGATCGGCGCGGCCGTCGCCGTTCACGTCGCCGATGCCGGCAACGCCGGAGCCGGCGGAGTCTCCCGTAACACCGCCACCGTTCACACCGTTGAATTTCACCCCGGCCGTAGCGCCCGTTGCGGCGCCATTCAGTGCGGACAGTGTGATCGAATTGATCGGGTTGCCGGCGGAAACCGGATTGATGGTGATCCCAACAGTCGAATTCGTACTCGTGAACTGATTGTTCGTATCCGTGTTGACGTTCGCGGTTGTGCCTTCCGAACCCGTGGTCCGATCCCAGATCCGGAAAGAGAGGGCGCCGGACTGTGCACCCGTCGGGTTGCCGTCCGGTTGCAGATGGATACGCGTATCGGAGTCGGCGGCGAGGAGGAAAGCGCTCGTCGTTGAAGCACCGTTCAGATTGCTCCAGTTGTTGCCTCCATCCGTTGAATAGCGCCAGGAACCCAGGCTCGTATCGACGCCGGTGACCGCGATGCCGATATTCGGGCTGTCGACGTCCGTGATGTTGTTCAAGCCGCCACCGCCAACGAGATCGACGAGATCGCTGATCAGCGTGCCGTCGCCCACCCCGGGCGCGCCCGCGTCTTCGTCGACCGCGCCGAGATTCGGGAGAGCACCTGTTATCGTCGGCGCATCATTGACGGGGGTAACGTTGATCGTAACCGTATCCGTATCGAATAACGTCGCCGGATCGGTCGTCGTGATCGTCAGCACGGCGGATCCGCTGAAATCAGGGGTCGGCGTGTAGAACAATCCGTTCAGCGCTGCATTCAGATTCGCTTCGCTGCCGGAAAATGTCATCGAGCTATCTTCTGCGCCATCACCACTCGAAAAACTGAGCCCGGTAATGCTGCCGAGTGTGAGCGTGCCGTTCGTCACCGACAGATCGACCGTCAATGAGGGATGGCCATCACCGTCCGTGACACTGATCGTTCCCGGGAAAATTTCATTCGTGTCTTCAGCCGTTGTCTGGGTGCCGGGTACCGTGTTGATGGGTGCGGTTGCAACGTTTACGGTGACCGTTTCGCTGTCGTCGACTCCCGACGACGGCATATCATCGACATCGATCCGGAACATATTGCCGTTCGAAGGGCTGTTCCAGGTGAGATTATCAAGCGCATTATTGATATTCGCCAGCAAGCCGGTAAACGTCATCGACGCAGAGTTATTCGCACCTGCTGTGAACGTCAGGCCCGTTGTACCATCCAGCTGCAGCGTCCCGGTTCCACCCGAAAGGATGTTCAGGCTCACCTCGAGGATATCGCCGACATCCGGATCATCGATCACGATCGAGGTCAGGGCCGGCACGCCGAACTGTGTTGCGATAACGGTTGATGTTGTAATGGTCGGGAGTTCGTTCACTCCGTCCACGGTAACGGCGATGTTTTGCACCGTACTGTTCGTACCATCCGAAGCGCGAACATCTACGTTGTAGATATTATTCGCGCCGTTATCCGCCGGTGCCTCGAAGTCGGGCGCACTGAGGAAGGACAGGACACCGCCGGACGTGATGCTGAAAAACGCGTCGTCGGCACCCGTCCCCGCGATTGAGAACGTGACCATGTCGGCCGGGACGTCGATATCTGTCGCGGCTATCGTGGCTACTGCCGTGGTGTTTTCATCAATATTGAACGCTGCGGGCGTTGAGAAGATCGGCGCGTTGTCGTTCACGGGATCCACCGTTACCGTGATGTTCTGCACCGTCGACAACATCCCGGGGTTCATCCCGTTGTCCGTCGCCGTCACCTGCACGTCGTAGATGTTGTTAGCGCCATTGTCCGCCGGCGCCTCGAAATCCGGGCCCGCGATGAACTGCAACTGGTTACCACCGACGATCTGGAACAGACCCGCATCCGCACCGCCTGTGATGGCGAAGCTCACCGTCTGCGCCGGACCGTCCGCATCCGTCGCCGCCAGCGTCACCACTGACTGGATGTTCTCGTCCTGCGTGATCGCGGCGCTCGATGTGAACACCGGGGCGTTG
>MRWG01000303.1_pt1 | contig 72617 bp, 70 predicted proteins | sample 1013341 | NCBI WGS metagenome assembly MRWG01 (sample SAMN06117577, study PRJNA244670) | biofilm metagenome | biome: Water; feature: Cathode Biofilm; material: Biofilm; isolation source: microbial consortium enriched at the cathode of a solar microbial fuel cell | place: USA: District of Columbia ...
CATGAGCAGATCGTGACCACCCTTCCGAAGGCGAAGGAAATGGCTCCGCTCATGGACAAGCTGGTGACCCTCGCCAAGAAGGGCGACCTGAACGCACGCCGTCAGGCCCTTTCGAAGGTCCGTGACGAAGCGGCTGTCCGCAAGCTGTTCGACGTGATGGGCGAGCGCTACAAGGACCGTAATGGCGGCTATACCCGCGTTCTGAAAGCTGGCTTCCGCCATGGCGACAACGCACCGGTTGCCGTTCTGGAACTGGTCGACCGTGACGAGAGCGCCAAGGGTGCTGCGGATCGTGCACGTCACGAAGCCGAAATGGAGTCGATGGAAGGCTAGTCTTTCCTCGCTGTATTCGAATTGTTTCAGGAGCCCCGGACCCGCTGGTCCGGGGTTTCTTGCATTTGGGCAAAGGTTTTCCGTGTGTACGACATGACAGACCGTGCGATTTTCGGGCAATCTGCAACATTTACTGTTCAGGCCCGATAGGCGTAAGCCTGTAGTGAAATTGGGAGAAAGACCGATGGGATTCAGCTTCAAGACGCCGCCGCACATCCTGTTCGAACGGGGCAGTGCTGCCCAACTCGGCAAGCTGGTCAGCGATCGCATGAAACGCCCGGTCTTCGTGACGGACCAGGGCGTCATTGCGGCCGGCCTGGTGGAGGGCGCGCTGGAAAGCCTGCGCGATGCGGGTCTTGAAGTGTTTGTCTATGACAAGGTCGTTGCTGACCCGCCTGCGGCCACGATCCGCGATGCGGTCGCTGCGGCTCGCGAACATGGCGCCGATGGCGTGATCGGGCTGGGCGGAGGCTCGTCACTGGATACCGCAAAGCTGATTGCCGTGCTGATGGATTCCGGGCAATCGCTGGAAGACGTCTACGGCGTCGGCAATGTGAAAGGCTCGCGCCCACCGCTGGTGCTATTGCCAACGACAGCAGGGACCGGATCAGAGGTCACGGCGATCTCCATCGTCACGTCAGATGACATGAAGAAAATCGGAGTCGTTTCAGACCAGTTGTTTGCCGATCTCGCCATTGTCGATCCGATGCTGACGCTGACCGCGCCGCGCGGTGTGACGGCGGCAACCGGGATCGATGCGATGGTTCATGCCATCGAATCCTATACGTCAAAGCTGTTGCGCAATCCGGTCTCGGGTGCACTGGCCAAGGAAGGCCTGCGCCTGCTGGCCGGGAATCTGTTGCGCGCATGTGAGCACCCGGATGATATCGAGGCGCGCGAGGCCATGTGCATCGGAGCAACGCTCGCCGGGCAGGCCTTCAGCAATGCGCCGGTCGCGGCCGTGCATGCGATGGCCTATCCGCTGGGCGCGCTGTTCCATGTGCCGCATGGTGTGTCGAATGCGCTGATGCTGTCGCCGGTCTTGCGGTTCAATGCGGTCGTCGCCGCCAAGGACTATGCGGATCTCGGTCCCGTCGTTGGCGTGGCCCAGGACGCGAGTGCCTTTATCGACCATATGGTGGAGCTGTGCGCGAAAAGCGGCACGCCCCTGAAGCTGACCGAGGTTGGCGTCAATCACAATGACTTGCCAAAAATGGCTGAGGATGCGGTCAAGAATGAGCGCCTGATGAAGAACAACCCCCGTCTTGTCACGTATGACGATGCGCTGGCGCTCTATGAAGAAGTGCTCTGAGATGGATTCGTGGGATCACTGACCCGGTTCCACGCCTACTTGCCGGGCGATTTATGTGGCTCTGTCAGAAGGTCGTCCGGATACCAGGGGGAATCAGTTGGCCGGGAATTATGAAAGGCTGACGAGGTCAGCGTGATATAGAGCTGGAGCAGTCGCGAGGCCTTGCGGGGGTGGCCGCTTGTCAACTCGTCCCGGATACGCCACCGAAAACCGGTCGCGAGTTCGCCAATGAGTTCAGCGCCGTTACGGGACAGGCCAGCGACATCCCGCAAGCCCTGACCAATCACATGATCGTCCAGCAATTCCTGGATACCATATTTCGACTGGCTCCCTCGCCGGGCGATTGCACGTTCTGCCTGAGTCAGATCGAGATCCATCAGGAGCGCCGCATTCGCGAAGTCCCGCATGGCATGATCCCACAATTTCTTGCGTGCCATGATGGCGCCTCGTTGAATCAGCGCCTGACGCTTACTGGGGGTGCCGACAACACTCTCGCCCCGCGGCAGGAATTCGTCGAGCGCCCAGGTCTCGTAGATGCGCTTGAAGATGATCTGGTCATGCTGGATCCAGCGACGCACCAGTTCCGAGGCTGGAAATCTGTTCGCGCCTGAGCCGCGATCCCCATCATGCTGGCGCTGGTGGAAGACGATGGCGGGGCAGGCGACGCTGGTGCTGATCCGCGCTGCGCGGAGAATATAGTCATAATCGACCGAGCGCTTGAGCCCGGTATCGAATGGGCCAGTCGCATCCAGCAGTGTCTTTTGGAACAGCATGCCAGACTGGTGTGTGAACATGTCTTCCATCGTGGCGATCAGGAAGTCACGCGGGTGACACTCCCGCCAGTAGCCGGTGTCCTGCCAGACTCGCTCGCCGCCATTTGCGGGGTCGGTGAACCGGTCATGGCGTCCATAGCTGAAGCCAGCGGACGGGTTGGCGTCGAGCGCAGCTCCCAGTTTTTGGAGGGCGTCAGGGCAGGCGATGTCGTCATCGTCAACAACCCAGAGCCGGGTGCCGGTCATCAGCGTCATGGCCAGATTGATGGCCGCGGACTTGCCCTGGTTTTCAGTGCGCACATAGCGCACCTGCGGGTAGCGCGCTGCGACGTCCGGCGTGTTGTCGGTCGATCCATCATCTATCAGGATGACTTCATCCGGCTGTACGGTCTGGGCAAAAACGGACTTCAGGGAATCCGCAAGAAGAGACGCTCTGTTGCAGGTCGGAATGACTACCGAGGTCGATTGCATTCCAACAGGGTCCCGTTCTGGTGTTCACGCTACGCTGGCGAAAAGACCGCCAAGAAAAAGTAATTTGATTGCAAGGATAGCGCTTCTGCTTTTCCAATTCATTACTTGAACCTCTAAGACTAGCACGAAATACGTAAAACCCCGTCAGGATCAGCTGCAATAGTCGCGAAAAAGCGCATGTTTCATGATTTGTTGGAATGCACTGGCGGGGCCAAAGAAAGCGTCATCAAGGCCTGTTAATCGAGCGGGGAGTTCCAGACACCCCTGAGAGGCGAATTGATGACCTCGGATATTCAGGCGCAGATTGCGCCGGATCAGGTTTTCACGATCGCCGGACTTCATGACATACCTGTTGCAACAAGGTATGATCATTGGCGGTATCGGCATCATCGGCAACGGAATAGACCACGCGGCGAGATTTTTTCCGGTTGTCCGCCAAAGTGTATAGAGCCTTGTCGCACAAGGCGGATTCGGAAAAACTAGACAGGCTTCGGATGATCTTCGTTCGGGGCTTTTTCCTTTTTTTGGTTGACGCCTCGTATTCTCACGATCATAAGGCGCGCTCATTCCAGCCCGAGGACGGACCCATGAAACGGCCAAACTCAAATTTCCAGGCATATGAACGCACCCTACAACTGGGTTGCGAATGCTGCCGCATGGAGGTTGCTGGATAGGGCTGAACGTCAGCCCGGGGACCGTTTTTCGGTCTTATGCCGCCCTCCGCGCGTTTTCGCCCGGAGGGTTTTTTTGTCTTTCGAACCCGATGGAGACGCGTGGAGGGCTTGTCAGGAGGAGCTTCGTGACACGAAGCTGAGACCAATGAGTGAATTTGAAGTGATCGAAACCCGCGCCGGCGGACGTATCAAGGCCTGGGTAAAGGGTGTGCCTGTAGAACCACAAGCCCGTACACAGCTTGAGAGTGTTGCAGGCTTGCCGTTCATTCACAGCCACCTTGCCGTGATGCCCGATGTCCACTTCGGGCGCGGCGCAACGGTCGGCTCGGTCATTCCCACCAAGGGGGCGATCATCCCGGCGGCGGTCGGAGTCGATCTTGGCTGTGGGATGATGGCCATCCGGACGAGCCTGACGGCAAATGACTTGCCTGATAGCTTGTCGGCCATCCGTAGCGAGATCGAACGCAAGGTGCCTGTGGGAAATGGGCGCGGTGGCAGCCACAAGGAAACACCCGCGCGTGCAGCCACGGCGCTTCGGGCCTCCGGCATGGCGGAGCGGCTCGACGTGATCCTGAAGAAGCACAAGCGCATCCAGCGGACGGCCTTTGCGAAACAGCTGGGGACGCTTGGCGGCGGGAACCATTTCATCGAACTGTGTCTCGATGAAGTGGACCGTGTTTGGGTCATGCTGCACTCCGGATCGCGCGGGACCGGGAACATTCTTGGCACCCACTTTATCCGGGAGGCGCGTGAGGCACTGGAGCGGCGCGTGCTGGGCTATCATGTCCCGGACAAGGATCTCGCCTTCTTTGTTGAAGGAGAAGACCTGTTCGACGACTATACCTATGCGGTCAGCTGGGCGCAGGACTATGCTCGCCTGAACCGCGAGGTGATGATGGACCGTGTCCTGTTTGCCTTGCGTGAGCATTTTCCGGCCTTCTCGCTGGAGAAGGAGGCGGTGAACTGCCACCACAATTATGTGGAGCGGGAACACCATTTCGGGGCGGACATCTGGGTGACCCGCAAGGGGGCCGTCCGTGCCGGGAAGGACGAACTGGGGATCATTCCCGGTTCAATGGGGGCGAAATCCTTCATTGTTCGCGGAAAGGGCAATGCCGACTCCTTCTGCTCGTGCTCGCACGGGGCAGGCCGTGCCATGAGCCGGACTGAAGCCAAGCGGCGGTTCTCGGTCGAGGACCACCGGGCGGCAACGGATGGCGTCGAATGCCGGAAAGATTCCAGCGTGATTGACGAAACGCCAATGGCCTACAAGGACATCGACGCAGTCATGGCGGCGCAGACTGATCTGGTGGAGGTGGTTCACACGTTGAAACAAATCGTTTGCGTCAAAGGTTGACACATTGTCGCACTTTGGATTATACGCCCAATTCCTGTCAGGCCGTTCGTGCGTTTACGGAAGGCCTGGCAGACCAACCGAAAGAAACAAGATGAAGCTGAGTTGTAACACGACAAACAGCTCCTTGCAGATGCGGGGAGCGCTATCAGCGGCTCCCGCGCATTGGCCGGTCGCCTCCTGATATAATCACAGATTGAATTTCGATAGTCCGTTTCTGAAGAGTTCAGTTGTCGGAAGATGTGAAAGGAGGTGGATCATGGGCGCGCCCATGACCCGTGCTGGTGTCTTGCTGTTTGGCAAGCCGTCGGCAGCGACGCCATTGTTGGGCTATATTGCCGGCCCCCACGCAGAGCGGATTGCTCGTTTCTGGCCTGTGCCGCATGCCGGGTTCCTGACCCTGCCGTCGGCACGGCGCCATGCGGCGGCAATTCTGCTGGAGCGGCGTTGGAGCAGCACCAGCGATGATGGCATGGATATCGTGCGAGTGGTGGAACGCGCCCGCGACGCCGAGCTTGCGCGTATCCTGATGCGCGGCGATGCGCCGGGCGGCCTGATGAAGGCACTCGGCCGGATGGGTGAACAATTGTGGGAGGTGGGTGACTATGCCAACTTCCTCAGCTTGTTTGCAGATCCTGAAGCGGTGAAAGTCTTGCGGCACATGCCGCAGATTCGAGCCGATCGTCTGGGCGTGATCGTGGCGGTGCCGGAAGCCTTGCGGGTTCCGGGTATCGTGGCGAACTTGCCCGAAACGCCCCAAGCTGTGGAAGACCTGGCCGCAGCCTACCAGCTCGCACGGCAAATCCACGGGGCGAGCGGAGCGTCTCGTCTGGTTCAGCGTTGGGAGCGCGCGAACAGCGCGTTGGCCCTGTTCGACATGGCGGCCGAAGCCCTGCAGCCGGTCGAGTTTGGACGAGTGCTGGCTCCACCCGCCCTGCCGGACTGGTTCGAACCGGTCCGGACCCGAAAGGCGCTGAACGAGATGGCGTTGGAATTCCGAAATTGCTTGCGAGACTTTGCCGCCGACCTCGCCATGGGCCGGATGGCGGTTTATGCGGTTCGCAAATCGTCCAGCCCGCCGGTGGCTCTGGCCCTGCGCCAGGATGTGGCCGGCTGGAGACTGGCCGAGGCGTTGCTGAAGGGCAATGACGATCTGAGTGATGCGCATTTGCGTCAGCTGATCGATGTGCTCACCGCGGTTGGTGTCAGGACCGGGGAATCCGCCTGGGCCTTGTCCCAGCGGTTGCACGATCATGTCTGTCCGGATTGCGGGCCTGCGCATGTGCCACCGCGCACTACCTGGCGCCAGCGTTTGGCACTTGGCTCTCTCTGGGACTGAGTGCAGGCCAGCATCGCATAGAGGCGTCCTCGAAGCTTATGGCCTCGGGGGCGTTTCCATTTGTGACGCGGGCGTCATCAGTGTATTCTGCCTGAAAATATCAGGAGGAAGACATGGCCGACGGACACGACATGGGCGAACGCGCGAAGTTTCGCGAAATGCTGGAAGGCACCAAGGATGATTGGGATATCATCGTTGAGCATTCCAAGAGCTTCAACAAGGGGCTCGCCAAGCGCGTAATCGACCATCTGCGCCTGCTCGATGGCGATTATGGTGGCTTCCCGATCGACCGGTTGGAACATTCCATCCAGACCGCGACCCGCGCGCATCGCGACGGCCGCGACGAGGAATATGTGGTCTGCGCGCTGCTTCACGATATTGGCGACACGCTGGGCAGCTACAATCATCCGGATGTGGCCGCCGCGATCCTGAAGCCGTTCGTGTCAGAGGCCAATCTCTGGATGGTAGCCAATCATGGCGCGTTCCAGGGCTATTACTTCTTCCACCATATCGGGCTGGACCGGAATCTGCGAGAGCATTTCAAGGACAGCCCGCATTACGAATATTGCGCGCAGTTCTGCCATCTCTACGACCAAGCCGCGTTCGATCCGGACTATGAGAGCGAGCCGCTGGAATTCTTCATCCCGATGGTCGAGCGCGTCTTCTCGAAGCCGGTAAATTCCATGTATCTCAAGGCGATGCAGGAATAGTCTGAGGTATTACTCCTCAGACGTTTCCAGCATGCAGGGGCCTTCGCTGGCGATGCTTGTCATCGCGGCGTGGGCTTCGCACTTGTTGCCATAGGTCTTCCCGTCACAGCCGCAGACCGGGCGATATTCGCGCGTGCACATCGGGCGGACTTCGGTGCAGACGCCGGCCGCATCTGCGATGTTGCGGCAGGCCCCGTCATCCATTTTGCAGAACAAGCCATCTCTACACTGGATGGCGGCAATGCCTCCGCAGGTTTCACCAACACCTGCGATTGGTGGGCCAGGCGGCAGTTGCGTTGGGGGAGGCGAGGGAATTGGCTCAACCTCAACAAGTATAGTGTCTTCCGGGGGCTTCTCGAACCAGGCACAGCCGGTGAGAAGCGTGATAGACAAAACAAGAGCGATGAGGCGCATGATAATCTCCCTGTTTACAGGAAGTACCTGCGCCCCAATCGCGTATTTGGCAAGCCGGAGCTTAGCCTTTCATGCCGGCTGCGACAGCCGCAAAGATGTTCTGGCCGTGCTCGCCGCCAGACTGGAAGGCAGGCTTCGTGGTCGAGACATCGGTGATCTGGTCCCATTTCGCCGCAACGGCTTCAGCCGACAGACCTTCACCCTGGCCCACGAAGACGCCTTCGGTCTCGACGATGCGCGCCATCGAGAAGGCACCAGCACCGGCTGACAGGATCATGCCGGTCGGGGCTTCATCCTTGACGAGGTTCATCACGCCGGGCGTGACATATTCCGGCTTGAGCTGGGCGAGCACTTCGTCGGGCATCAGGCCTTCCGTCATGCGAGTTGCAGCAATCGGGCAGACGGCGTTGATTTTAATGTTGTTTTTTGCACCTTCAATTTTCAGCGTGTTCATCATGCCCACCACGCCGAGCTTGGCAGCGCCATAGTTGGCCTGGCCGAAATTGCCGTAGAGGCCGGTGGAAGATGTGGTCACGACGATGCGGCCGAAGTTCTGCTCTTTCATGATGTTCCATGCAGCGTGGACCGGCATGAAGCTGCCGCGCAGATGGACGTCAATTACGAGATCGATGTCGGCCTGGGTCATCTTGGAGAAAGATTTGTCGCGCAGGATTCCGGCATTCGCGATGATGATGTCGATGCGGCCCCACTTGGCCATCGTGTCATCGATCATCTTCTTGACGCCAGCCTCGTCGGAAACCGACGATCCGTTCGCGATGGCTTCGCCCCCCATGGCCTCGATTTCCTTCACAACGGCTTCGGCCGCTTCGGAATTTCCGCCGGTGCCGTCCAGCGTGCCGCCGAGGTCGTTGATGACAACTTTCGCGCCGCGGCGGGCGAGTTCCAGCGCGTGGCAACGGCCGAGACCGCCGCCGGCTCCGGTGACAATGGCGACGCGATCGTCGAAACGGATATCTGACATGGGACTATTCCTCATTCCTTGACTGTTCTGCCTCGTGTCAGACCAAACGCTGACGTAAACGTCAAGCATACCCGTAGCGTCACCTCTTGCGCGGATTGCCGCGCCGTGATTGCGTTTTGGCCAGCCGAAGAAAAGTATCCAGGGAGGATCGTCATGCTGGCTTATGTAACACTGGGATCAAACGACAAGGACAAGGCCGTCGATTTCTATGACGCGGTCATGGGGGAGCTGGGCGGGCAACGCGTCTTCGCCAATGACCGGCTGCAATTCTATGGCACCGGCCCCGGCCAGCCGATGATCGCGATTGGCGGTCCTTATGATGGCGAAGCCGCCTCTGCCGGCAATGGCGTCATGCCGGCGCTTGGCTGCAAGGATAATGAGACCGTCGACCGCGCCTACAAGAAAGCGCTAGAAATGGGCGGCACCTGTGAAGGCGAGCCGGGCCAACGCCTGCCAAACTTCTACGGTGCCTATTTCCGGGACCCCGACGGCAACAAGCTCTGCGTCTGCAAGCTGGGCTAGGTATCAGCCCAGCGCCGCCAGGAAGACTTCGAGCGTCTCTTTTGCAAAGAGGCGCATGTTTTCCGGGCGGTCGCTGAGGCCGGTCTCCAAAGTGGTGGAGATCTCGAACCGGTTCGGGCCGACTACGGCGATGCAGGTGTGGCCTGCGGCGTCGCCATAGCCATTGCCGGTTGGGCCTGAGGCGCCGGTCTCGCAGAGGCCCCAATCGGCGGCGAGCTTGCCGCGAATGGTGTTGGCCAGCAGACGGGCATAGGGCTCAGTCGAAGAGCGCATGTCGCCAATATCTTCTCGTGTCAGGCCGAGCAGATGCTTGAATGCCTTGGGCGTGTAGATAACGCCGCCCCCACGATAATAGGCCGAGGCGCCGGGCACGGCGAGCAGCGCCGCCGAGATGAGGCCGCCAGCTGAGGATTCCGAGATGGCCACGGTCTCGCTGCGGGCCTTGAGCGTGTTTGCGATCTGTTGCGCGATGGGGATGAGTGTTTCCATGCGCGTCACTTGAGCAGCCGGGTGGGCGCCGCGCAAGCCGGACGTCGGGAGAGGGCCGGGCCCTAGTCTCCCGCGCCGGTGCTTCGACTTCGCCCATCCTTCGACTTCGCTCAGGATGAGTCCGCACTCTGCTGCCAGGTTGCAGCGCTCAACCTGAGCGAAGTCGAAGGATGGGCAGGCTGGGGGAGTTGCACGCAGTTGCGCACATGAATACTTCCCCTCCGGCCAAGGCGCCGCTAAGCCTGAATGTGACAGTTTTGGGGAAAGGGAGCGGCGAATGCTTTCCATCGCAGGGTATGAATGGGGCTGGGACAATGCGCGGGCGCTGCTCGGCATCTTGCTGATCTATGGTGTGTGCTGGGTGTTGTCAGAGAAGCGGAAACTGTTTCCGTTCCGGCTGATCATCGGCGCGACGATCATGCAGTTCGTGTTTGCGCTGATCCTGTTTGGCATCCCCTTTGTGCGGGCGATCCTGTTCAAGGCCAATGACGTGGTCGATGGCCTGCAAAATGCGACGCGGGCCGGCACCAGCTTTGTGTTCGGGTATGTCGGTGACAATGTGGCCGCGCAGCAATTGATGGATGGGTCGCCGCCGCCGCTGTTCTTTTTCCAAATTCTGCCAATCGTGATCGTCGTTGCCGCGCTGTCCGCCATTCTCTGGCACTGGCGCATCCTTCAATGGGTCACAAACGGGTTCGCCTATATCTTTCAGCGCGCGATGGGGCTTGGCGGGGCAACGTCTCTCGCCGTGTCGGCCAATGTGTTCATGGGTATGACCGAGGCGCCGGTTCTGATCCGGCCCTACATCAAGGGTATGACCCGGTCTGAGCTGCTGATCATGATGACGGCGGGCTTTGCGACCATCGCAGGCAGTGTGCTTGTGGTGTATGGGGCGTTCCTTGAAGGCAAGATGGACAATCCGCTGGCACAACTGCTGACCGCCTCCATCATGGCGGCCCCGGCAGCGGTGGCCGTGGCGCTCTGCCTGATTCCGGAGACGACGCCCGCGACCGAGCGGATGAAGGAACCTGATTTCAGCTATTCTTCCACGATGGATGCTTTTTCGACGGGCGCCTCTGACGGCCTGAAGATCGTGCTGAACATTGCGACCATGCTGATCGCGGCGCTGGCGCTGCTCTGGCTGGTCAATGCAGGGCTGGGCGCATTCCCGGATGTGGCGGGTGCACCGCTCTCCATTGAGCGTATCCTTGGCTGGATCTTCGCGCCGCTGATGTACATGATCGGCGTGCCGATGGGCGAGGCGGCGCAATCGGGCTCGCTGATGGGCGTGAAGACGGTGCTGACCGAATTCGTGGCCTTCCTGCAACTCGCTGAAGTGCCTCAGGACGCAATGGACCCGCGCACGCGCATCATCACGGCGCACGCCATTTGCGGTTTTGCGAATTTCGGCTCCATGGGCATCCTGATTGGCGGCCTGAGCATTGTGGAACCGGCGCGGCGGGATGATTTCCTGGCGCTGGCTTGGCGGACGCTGTTGGCGGGGACGCTGGCGACGTGTCTTTCTGGCGCGGTGGTCGGGGCGCTGCCATATCAGCTATTTGCAGGTGTGGGTGGCTGATCTTTCCGCTCGCCTCCCGCACGGTCAGGCCTAGACTTCAGGGCTGGGATTGGCACGAGTGCGGGATATGAAGATGACACGATTTCGAATTGGGTTGCTGGCCGCCTGCGGTATGGCAACGGCTATGCCTTCTTTGGCACAGGAACGCTTGGCGCCGGTGAGCGTCTGGGGTGATCGGACAGAGACCGATCCCGGGAGCCTTGCGGGTCTGGACGCTGCTGAGATCGACGAGACGCTCGCCGATCATCCTGCTGAGATCCTGAACAAATTGCCCGGCGTGAACATTCAGATGAATTCCGGGCAGGAGCATCTGGTTGCAATCCGCTCACCCGTGCTGACCGGCGGGGCCGGGCAGGGAAGTTTCCTGGTCATGGAGAATGGCGTGCCGGTGCGCTCGCCCGCTTTTGGCAACGTCAACAGTCTGTTCGAGCCACATCATGAAGTGGCGAGCGCGATTGAAGTCGTGCGCGGGCCGGGCAGTGCGAAATACGGTTCCAATGCCGTGCACGGACTGGTCAATGTCATCTTGCCGGAAGTCGGCAGCGGCGGCCAGGTGGTCGCGAGCTATGGCACTCTTGGTCGCTGGCGCACGGATGTCACGCTGGACGAGGGGGCGCACTGGCTGGCGGCGGTATCCTTGCAGAAGGATACGGGCTGGCGCGACAATACGGGCGTGGACCAGCAGAAACTGACACTGGTCGGCGACTGGATGCTGGGCGACTGGGACACGACGACATGGCTCACCGCGTCAAACCTCAACCAGGAAACGGCCGGCTTTGCTCAGGGGCCGGATGCCTACAAGGATGAGGACATTGCCAAATCCAATCCGAACCCGGAAGCCTACCGCGATGCGTGGTCGGCGCGGGCAGGCGCGCGGCTGTCTCAAAACCTCAGCGGCGGCACGCTGACCCTGACGCCGTATGCGCACACCCAGTCGATGATCTTTGCACAGCACTTCCTGCCGAATGGTGGCGTGGAGAAGAATGGCTCGACCGGTGGGGGTGTGATGGCGCGCTTTGAACGGGAGGCTTCCGACAGCCTGACCTGGCGCGTGGGCGCGGATGTTGATGTTGCAAGCGGCTGGCTGACTGAAATCCAGCCCGAACCGTTCGGCTTCTTTCCGGGCGACTCGCGTTTCCCGCAAGGTAAACACTATGACTACACCGTCAACACGTTGATGGGGGCGGTCTGGGGCGAGCTGGATTTTGCGCTGAGTGAGGATGTGCACGTGCTGGCTGGGCTGCGCGCGGAAGCGCATGAGTATGACTATTCGACCGATGTGGCGCCCGGCATCAATGGCCGGTTCAATGTGCCGGATGACCGGACCGATAATTTTGACCTCCTGACGCCGAAGCTGGGCCTGATCTGGTCGGTAACGGAGGTGACCGATCTTTATGCGAACTATGCCCGCGGCGAGCGCGCGCCACAGGCCTCTGATCTCTACCGCCTGCAAAGCCTGCAAGTGTCCGGACAGGTGGAGGAAGAGACGCTCGACAGCGTCGAGATTGGCGCGCGGGGCAATGCGCTGAACGGTCGGCTGGTATATGATGTTGCGGCCTACTGGATGGAGAAGGACAATTTCTTCTTTCGTGACAGTGACGGGCTGAACGTTCCGGATGGGGCGACCGAGCACAAGGGCGTGGAAGCCTCCGCGGCATTTGAGCTGACGCCTGTCCTGAGCGTGTCCGGCTCGGCCAGCTGGTCTGACCAGACCTATACATTCGACCGGATCACCGGCTCTGGCACCGAGACCATCCGCGACGGCAATGAAATCGACACGGCGCCGGAATGGCTGGCCAATGTGTCGCTCGACTGGCAGGCGACGGACGCGATCAAACTGTCACTGAATGTTGATCATGTCGGCGAGTATTTCGTGGATCCCGCGAACACGACCACTTACCCCGGCCACACCGTGCTGGGCGCGCGGGGCGCGTGGGCCCTCAGCGAGACGGCCGAGCTGTTCTCGATCGTGCGGAATCTGACAGACGAAAATTATGCCGACCGGGCAGATCTCGCCTTTGGCAATGAACGCTACTTCCCTGGCGAACCTCTGAATGCGACGCTGGGCATGAGAAAAACATTCTAGGAGGAAACCGATGAAACTCTATCATAGCCCCATGGCCCCCAATCCGGACCGGGTTGTCTTTTTCCTGCGCGCGAAAGGCAAATTGGACGCGGTGGATCTGGAAGAAGTCTCCATCATGAAACAGGAGCACCGGACGAAGGAATATCGCGAGGTCTCTCCGTTTGCGCAGGTGCCGGCGCTGGTGCTGGATGATGGGACCAAGGTCACCGAAAGCCGGGCGATTTGTACCTATTTCGAGAATGTCTTCCCGGAGCCGAACCTGATGGGAACGGACGCGAAGGAAAAGGCCCTGATCGAGATGTGGGATCGCCGGGTCGAGCTGATGTTCATGGTGCAGTTCGCGACCTGGTTCCGCAATGCGCATGAGATGATGGCGCCGCTGGAAGTCCCGCAGAGCGCCGAGGCCGCTGCCAAGGGTGAGAAGAACGCCAAGCGCATGGCTGAGCGGTTTGATGCCCACCTTGCCGACCACGAATTCCTCGCGGCTGACCGGTTCTCGATTGCGGACATTACGCTGTTCATCACCTGTGGCTTCTGCCGCGTCATGAAATGGGCGCCGCACAAGGAGCACGAGAATCTCGGTCGCTGGTACGACGCCATGAAGGCACGCGGTTTTGCGGGCTAGGCGTTCTTGATGTTCATCCCGCCATCGACCGGGATATGCACGCCGGTCAGGAAGCTGGCCGCTGGCAGGACGAGAGATAGCGTCATATTGGCCACCTCTTCCGGGATGCCGTAACGGCGCAAAGGCACGCGGCGCTTGGCGTAGATTTCCTTGTGCTCGTCCTGGATGCCAGCGGTGATGCCCGTATGGATCGGGCCGGGGCAGATCGCATTGACGGTGATGCCTTCACGACCAAGGTCGACGGCGAGCCCGCGGGTCAGGCCGATGACGCCATGTTTGGCTGCGACATAGGGCGAATTGCCCGGCGTGGCGCCAAGGCCTTCCGTGGACGCAATGTTCACGATGCGACCAAAGCCTGCCTTGCGCATGTAAGGGAGCGCTGCGCGGATGGCGCGCTGGTGGGAGGTCAGCATGACATTGATGCTGTCGGCCCATGCGTCTTCATAGCTTTCCTCGGCAACGTCAGCCATCCTGGCGAAGCCGGCATTGTTCACGAGAATTTCCAGCCCGCCGAAATGCGCGGCCGTCTCGTCCACGACGCGCTTGATCGCGTCCTTGTCGCTGACGTCCAGCGCCCAGCCCTGCACATTGGCGAAGCCAGCATCACGGATTTCCTGAACAACGACATCGACATTTTCCTGCTTGAGGTCTGTCACGGCGACGTTGGCGCCTTGGCGGGCGAACAGGTGGGCGGTGGCGCGGCCCATGCCGCTGGCGGCGCCGGTAATGAGTGCGGTCTTGCCTTCAATGGAGCGCGAGAGATCCTGATATGGCGGGTGGCTCATGTGCGTTTCTTTCGTTTCTTGATTGTGCCGGAGAAGTTGAGGACGGGTCGGCCATTCGCGGTGACAAGGCCGCGCACGAAGGTGATGGAGCCCCCCTTGCGGAGCACTTCGCCGCGCGCTTCGATGTATTCGCCTTCCAACGCGCCATCCAGAAATTCAGACGTGAAGGCGACCGTGACTCCGTATTCGCCCTCCATGCCGTCATGCGCGATCGCGAACAGGGAGAAGTCACCGAACGCCATCAGGCAGCCGCCATGCATCACGCCGCCCGCATTCATATGCTTGCGTTGTGCCCGAAAGGCCGCGACCGGGCCATCATCGTCAATCTTGAAATAGAACGGACCGGCGGCATCGTGTTCAAACGGCTCGTCGGGCCATGTCTGCCAGCCGGCAAACTCCCCGGTTTGGACTGTTTCTGCGGTCATTCCGCCTCCCTGCTGTTTTTCCGGCACGATACCGCACAGTCACCCTTCGACAAGCGTGCCGTTGGGGCATAGATTACGTGGGAAGGTATATAATCGGAGGAAATCGTATGGCATTCGATGCCGAAATCCGCGCGGCGCTGATCGAGCAGGTGCGCCGCTTCGTGACCGAGAAATGCGTGCCGATCGAAGCGCAAGTCGGCGACGAGGACGAAGTTCCGCAGGCTGTGGTCGATGAGATGAAGAATCTCGGCCTGTTCGGCATTGCGGTGCCGGAAGAGTATGGCGGCCTCGCGCTGGACATGGAGACCGAGGCGCTGGTGGCGTTTGAGCTCGGCCAGACCTCTCCAGCCTTCCGCAGTGTGGCCGGCACGAATATCGGTATTGGGAGCCAGGCGCTCGTCCTGTTCGGGACCGACGCGCAGAAGGAAAAATGGCTGCCGGGCATCGCGTCAGGCGATCTGATCGCGAGCTTTGCGCTGACCGAGCCGGAAGCGGGCTCTGATGCGGGCAGCCTGACCACAAAGGCAATCCGTGACGGCGATCATTATGTGCTGAACGGCACCAAGCGCTACATCACCAATGCCAACAAGGCGGACCTGTTCACAGTCATGGCGCGGACCGATGTGGATACGCCGGGCCCAAAGGGCGTGTCAGCCTTTGTCGTGGAACGCGACACACCGGGCGTGTCGGTTGGTGTGCCGGAAAAGAAGATGGGCCAGCAGGGCGCGCACATTTGTGACGTGATCTTCGAAGATGCCCGCGTGCCAGCCGAGAACATCATCGGCAAGGAAGGCGAAGGCTTCAAGGTTGCGATGAGCGTGCTCGACAAGGGACGCCTGCACATCTCAGCCGTAGCAACGGGCGTGTCGAAACGCCTGATCCGCGAGATGGTGAATTATGCCCTCGAGCGGAAGCAATTCGGCACGGCCATCATGAACCACCAGATGATCCAGGCGATGATCGCTGACAGCCAGGCTGAGACTTATGCGGCGGAATGCATGATCATGGATGCCGCGCGTCGGCGCGATGCGGGCGAGGATGTCACCCTACTCGCCTCTTCCACGAAATTGTTTGCCACCGAGGCGTGCGGCCGGGTGGCTGATCGTGCGGTGCAGGTGTTTGGCGGTGCAGGCTATGTCTCCGACTATGGCATCGAGCGATTCTACCGCGACGTGCGCATCTTCCGCCTGTATGAAGGCACCAGCCAGATCCAGCAGATCATCATCGCACGCGAATTGGCCAAGGCGGCCAAATCCGGGAGACTTTAAGCCATGTTCGAACACGATTTGACCGACCCGCATGATGTGGGCCTGAATGCCGAACGGCTTGCAGCCATTCCGCAATATTTCCAGCAGAACTATATCGACCGAGGCAAATTACCATGCGTGGCGACATTGGTGTCACGCGGGGGCGAGGTGGCGCTGGAGGATTATTCCGGCACCACGCATATTGGCGAAGGCGAACCGATCGGTCCGCATACGATCTTCCGAATCTATTCCATGACCAAGCCAGTCACGTCTCTGGCGGCGATGATGCTGTTCGAGGAGGGCAAGTTGCGCCTGGACCATGAAGTGTCGCGCTTCATTCCCGAGTTCGCGGACGTCCAGGTTTTCGACGGAGGCAGTCGCGAGGATTATACGACCCGCGCACCTGACCGCCCGATGACAATCCTGGACTTGTTCACGCATACATCGGGAATCACGTACGGCTTCCTGATGCAGGACGAACCTGACGCGATCTATCGCAAGCACAAGATCGGTGCGCCGACCGAAACCTTGCTGGAAATGAGCCAGCGGATCGCGAAACTGCCGCTCTCATTCTCGCCTGGCACACAATGGGGATATGGGCATTCCATTGACGTGCTCGGCGCGATCGTCGAAATCGTTGCGGGGCAACCTCTCGATGAGTTCTTCCGGGAACGTATCTTTGGTCCACTTGGCATGGATGATACCGACTTCTGGGTGCCGGAGAACAAGATTGACCGGTTGATGGCATGCTACAACAAGCATCCGTTGACTGGCGAGATATCGATGTCCGATGCCGCTGGCAAGGAGTCGAAGCTCTATAGCAAGCGTCCGAAACTGCTGAATGCTGGCGGCGGTCTGGCCTCTACCGTGCGGGATTATCACCGTTTCTGCCTGATGCTGATGCGTGGCGGTACGCTGGACGGCGCACGCATCATCAGCCCGAAGACGTGGGAGTTCATGCGCCAAAATCATCTTCCGGATGGCAAGACGATCAAGGAGATGGGAGACAAGACGTTCTCCGAAGCGCGGATGGAAGGCAATGGTTTCGGGCTCGGGGGCTCTGTGCTGACTGATCCGGTTGCCTCGATGCAGCCTTCCAGTCTGGGCAATTTCAGCTGGGGTGGCCTTGCGTCCACCTTCTTCTGGATTGATCCCGAAGAAGAAATGGTCGTCATCCAGGCGACACAGATGATCCCTTCAGGCACCTATCCGATCAGGCCACAATTGCAGCAACTCGTTTATGCGGCGGTGGACTGGTGAACGAGGAGAAAGCGAACCCGGTCAGGCAGGCGATTCTAGATCTGACCACAGAAGCTGGTGCAGGCAAGACGATCAGTGCTGAACAGGCAGCGCGCGCCGTGAGTGATGCGAATTTTCAACGTGTGCTGAAGGATGTGCGGGCAGAAGCCGTGCGCCTGCACAAGGCGGGCACAGTCTTGATCTATCGGAAAGGCAAACCTGTCGAGGATCCGGATGTGTTCAAGGGCGTCTATCGGCTGGGCCTTCCAGCCTGACGGAGCTAGTTTCCATAGCGGCGGATTTCTGTCCGGAATCCGCGGCCCTTGGAAGTCAGTACATAAAGGCGGTCATACTCAGTGGCCTCGACAATCGGCGCGCCGGGTTTGCCGCCGAGTGCTTTGACGAGTTCGGGCGTGGTGTTGGAATGGCCCACGACGAGGATGTTTCCGGGCGTCGCGCGGAGCATGTTCGCAAAGGTCTCCAGATTGCCGGCGTCATAGGGCAGCACGGTGAGGCCAGTGGCCTTGGCAATTGGAAGAGCTGTCTGTCGCGTGCGCCGGGTATCGGTTGAGTAGATCGCTGTAAGGCCGGCCTGCTTCAATTCGTTTGCGAGAATATCAGCCCTGGCCCGACCGACAACCGTCAGGTCCGGATCGTCTCCGGCGGCTTTCTCTGCGTGGCGGACCAGATAGATTTGGCGGGCATCTGGCGCAGGCGACGAGGCGCACGCCGCCAATGGGATCGACGCCAAAAGCCCGAGTGCAAGTCTCCGTGTCAGCATCAGGCTGCCACCGGTTTGCGGATCGGGTGCTCAAGGGAAAACGCAGATTCTGTCGGACCGTTCTGCCTCAGGGATTGCAGCCTCTCCCAGCCATCCTGCATCGAGAAGCGCTCACCCCGCGGGGCCCACCAGAGTACGAAGCTGGCCCCGTCACTGCGGTCCAGACTGTCGGACAGACGGCGCATCCCGGGTGGGTGTGTGCGTCCACTATAAGAGAACTCTTTCAGGGCTTCGATCGATGTCCAGCCAGCCATGGTGCACACATCCGGCGCAGCCATGTCGCGGGGATAAGGAAAGGCATCTTGCATGCCATACCAGTCACCATTTGGGCGCCGGATGCCGTGCGTATGCCAATGCATGCCGTCAAACGAGTCCGCGTCAGTGAAGATACGGGGCAAAATTGCCATGAATACCCGGACGAATTCATTCTCCATGTTGAACGCGCCTAATGGGCGCGCGCAATTGAAGTGAATCAATCGGTATTCCGTCGTCATTGAAATGTCCCCGTCCAATTTGGACAGGGATATGACAAAGCCGTTTCGCAATTGTTAAGAGAAAACGGACGGCAAAAAATAAACCTTCCGGCTACTTCCCTTTAAACTCTGCCGGGCGTTTCTTGAGGAATGCGGTAACGCCTTCCTTGAAGTCATCCGTGCGCCCCGCAGTGCGTTGAGCGATGCGCTCGTCATAGATGGCCTCATCGAAATCGGATTCGCAGGCTTTCCAGATCAGCTCGCGTGCCAGAGACAGGGCGATGGTCGGGCCGGTTGCCAACTTCTCGGCCATTTCCAAAGCCGTGGGCATCAATTGGTCATCCTCAACGATGCGATTGACCATGCCCCATTCCAACGCTTTTTCCGCAGGGACCTTATCGCCGAACAGCGCCATTTCCATTGCGCGCACGCGGCCGATCGTGCGGGCCAGAAGCCAGGTCGATCCGCCATCTGGTACGAGGCCTATGCGGCGGAAGGCTTGAAGGAAATAGGCGCTCTGGGCGCAAACCACGATGTCGCCAACAAGTGCGAGTGAACAGCCGACGCCAGCAGCGGGACCATTCACGGCAGTAATGACCGGATGCGGATGTTCCTTGATGGCCTGCATCAGCGGATTGTAGTGCGTTGTGAGGGCGCGCCCCGCATCTGGCTTGGAGCCTTCATGGCTGAGTTGTACGCTGAGACCGCCGGGGCCGAGATTCGCGCCGGAACAGAAGCCACGACCTGAGCCGGTCAGAATAGTGCAACGCGCCTCGTCCGCTGCCACTTCGAATGCGTGGAGCAATTCCTGCGCTGTATCGACGCCGCAGGCATTCAGCGTGCTTGGATCATCAAAGCTGATGACGGCGATGTCGCCTTTCAGCTCATAGGAAATTTTTGTGTAGGCCATGTGTTCCGCTCCCGATGGACATTTTTTGCCACCCTATTGTGTCGTCTGGCCCGCGTGAACGCCTGACCCAACGGAAATGTTTTTTATTTTGTTCAGGGGTCAATGCGCGTTACACTCAGGTGAGGAAACGACCCAAAGGAAGAAATACATGGCCCTAGATAGTGCTACCGGATCCGGCATGAGCTCGATACTGAGCCGCCAGAAAGCCGCACATATTCGCGACGGCATTCCCTCCGTTTCGAAACGAATCGAATGGCTGGACAAGTCCATCGACCTCCTGGTGACGCATGGCGACGCTCTGGCCGAAGCCATGCGGGAAGATTTTGGCCATCGATCTGTGGACCAGTCAAATTTGACCGATATTGCCGGGTCTATCGGCGCGCTCAAATTCTCGAAGAAGCATGTCGCCAAATGGATGCGGCCTGAGAAACGCAAGGTCGAATTTCCGCTTGGCTTGCTCGGCTCGCGCGCGGAGCTTCAGTTCCAGCCAAAGGGCGTGATCGGTGTGATCAGCCCCTGGAACTTCCCGGTCAATTTGACCTTCGCGCCGCTGGCGGGCGTGTTCGCTGCTGGCAATCGCGCGATGATCAAGCCATCGGAATTCACCGAGGCGACCTCAGAGCTGATGAAACAGCTGATTGGTCAGTATTATGACGAAGAAGAAGTGGCGGTCATCACGGGCGGTCCGGAAGTGGGCGCGGAATTCTCCAAGCTTGCTTTTGATCATATGGTCTTCACGGGCGCGACGTCGATTGCGCACCACGTCATGCGCGCCGCAGCAGACAATCTCGTGCCGCTGACGCTGGAGCTTGGCGGGAAAAGCCCGGTCATCCTCGGGCGGTCGGCCAATATGGAAAAAGCGGCAAGCCGTATCATGGCGGGCAAGACTTTGAACGCAGGCCAAATCTGCCTGGCTCCAGACTATGCCTTCGTGCCGCAGGAAAAGACCGCAGAATTTGTGGGCGCGGCGACCAAAGCCATTGAGACGATGTATCCGTCGGGCCTGAAAGACAATGACGACTACACGTCAGTCGTGAACCAGCGCCATTATGACCGGATCATGAGCTATATCGAGGAAGCGCGCGAAAAAGGCGCGGAGGTCCACGAACTCAATCCGGCGGGAGAGAACTTCTCCCAGCAGCCGCACCGCAAGATCCCGCCGCACATTATCGTCAATCCGGGCGATGATTTGAAAGTTATGCAGGATGAAATTTTCGGTCCGATCCTGCCCATCAAGTCTTATGGTGAAACAAAAGATGCGGTGGCATATGTAAACGCGCATGACCGGCCGCTTGGGCTTTACTATTTCGGTGAGGACTCGACCGAGAAAGATTACGTGCTGAACAATACGACGTCGGGGGGCGTGACCGTGAATGACGTCATCTTCCATGTCGCGCAGGAAGACCTGCCCTTTGGCGGTGTGGGTCCATCCGGCATGGGCAGCTATCACGGTCGGGACGGCTTCATGGAGTTCAGTCACAAGAAGTCAGTGTACATACAAACGGGCGGTGAGATGCTGGCCATGATGCGCCCGCCTTATGGCGACAAGTTCCGGGGTCAGGTGAAAGGCCGCATCAAGCGCTAGGCTCTGTTTCCGGAAACAAGAAAGCCCGCCGGCAATGCTGGCGGGCTTTTTCTTTTGCGGTCTGTTCGAACTAGCGTTTCAGGAATGCTGGAATATCGCTGCCGAAGCCTTTGACCTTTTCAGGAGCCGGATCGAGGATAGGGTCGTCATCCTTGCGCTTGCGGTCCCGTTCGCGATCGCGTTTTGGCTTCGCCGCACGCTCACGCTTTGGCTTCTCTTCCGGGCGATCATCTGTCTGGGCATCGGACTTCGGTTCAGTCTTTGCCTTGGGCTCTTCAGCCTTGGCTTTAGGCTTGGACTCGGCGGGAGTTGCCTCTTCCAGCTTGTCGGTGTTCTCGTCGCGCCGACGGCTGCGCGAGCGACCGCCGCGTGATTTGTCGTCACGACTGCCTGACCGGGAACGGCCGCGGCTGCGACTTTCATCCGGTGGCAGGTCTCCGAGTTCCTCAAGCAGGCCCTCGGGCATATAGTCCTCGACATCCTGCTGGATCATCTTGAGGACAAAGCCCCAGGATTTTTCGTCCGACGGTGACACAACCGTGAAGCTTTCGCCCGTACGCCCGGCGCGGCCGGTCCGCCCGATCCGGTGAACATAATCCTCGTCTTTGGGTGGCGGCGAATAGTTGAAGACATGTCCGACGTCCGGAATGTCTAGCCCGCGTGCGGCGACATCCGACGCTACGAGCAGCTTCAGGTCGCCGTCACGGAAACGCTGCAGCACTTGGGTGCGGAAGGCCTGCGGCAGGTCGCCATGAATGGCGGCGGCGTCGTGGCCATGCTTTTGCAAAGAGGCCGCGACGATATCGACTTCGACCTTCCGGTTACAGAAGACGATGCCGTTCTTCACGTCGCGGGACTCGATCACGCGGCGCAGCGCGGTGCGCTTGGCCTTCGCGTCATTGGTCGGAATGTGGACCACGTGCTGTGTGATCGTCTTGGCGGCGTCCGTCGGACGGGCAACTTCGATCTTGACCGGGTCGCGCTGGAAGGTCTTCGCCAGTCTCTGAATATCGGTCGGGAAGGTTGCCGAGAATAGCAGAGTCTGCCGTTTCGCCGGAATTTTGGAGACAATCTTCTCGATGTCGGGAATGAAGCCCATGTCGAGCATGCGGTCGGCTTCGTCAATGATGAGGTAGTCGACCCCCATCAGCAGCAGCTTTCCGCGTTCGAACTGGTCCATCAGGCGGCCCGGTGTGGCGATCAGTACGTCGACACCGCGCTGGAGCAGACCTTCTTGTTCCTTGAAGCTGACACCGCCAATGAGCAGGGCCATGGTGAGTTTCAGGTGCTTGCCATATTTCTCGAAATTCTCGGCCACCTGCGCGGCCAGTTCGCGCGTCGGGCAGAGGATCAGGCAACGGGGCATGCGGGCCCTCGCCCGTCCGCGCGCAAGGCGATGGATCATCGGGAGCACGAAGGCCGCCGTCTTGCCGGTGCCGGTTTGCGCGATGCCTGTGACGTCGCCGCCGGCGAGGATATGGGGGATGGCTTCGGCCTGGATCGGCGTGGGCGTGGTATAGCCTGCCTCTTCCACAGCCTTAAGTACGTTCGGCCCAAGGCCGAGGTCTGCAAATGTTACGTCAGTCAATGTTATGGTTCCTGGAATGGTTTCTGATTCAACCCGGCGGCCTTGGTGGCCGCAGTTTCCCGCGTTCAGTGCCTTAGTGCACTTTTGGCGGGCCGGGCGAATTCCATGCCCGGAGCGTCGTGTTGCGCTGCACATAAGCCAAATTGTGACTAAATGGAAGGGGGGCCGCCCAGCTTTCGCCCGAGAGCGCGCAGGTCAGACGCGATAGCGCTGGACGTCATCGATCAGATTTTGCAGCACGCGCTTGGATCGGCCCCAATCAAATGCCTGTCCGGGCACGGTAATCGTGCCTTTCAGCAATGTGCCTTCCTCACGGGATTCCAAAGTGATGATCATGTTGCCTTCCCAGGACCAGACAGAAGAGGCCATTTTGGAATTGATGATGCAGCCATCGCCTGCCTCTGAAATATCCACGATTGGCTGGCTGCGGCTGGCGAGCGAACAGACCACGGCAGCGAGCGTTTCGCCGAACGTGTTGCGAAAGCCTTGCGACAGTTCGCGGTCCATCTTGAGGCCGAGCTTGGCATAAAGCGGGATGGCGATGTCTTTCATCGCGGCCAGCGGGACCCCGCCCGCGCCAGCCGCCGCCATGACGGGCTCGGCATATTTGAAGAACTGTTCTGCGGTCATCCCTTGGGGAGTCGCCCCGGTGACTTGGACGACCCGTGCTCGAACATCGGGATGGTTGATGATCTCTCCCACATTCATCGAATTGCGCCAATCGACGCTGGGATCAACATTCTGTGCAGGGAGGGATGGCGGTGAGGCGGAGTGTGCGCCGTCTGTAACAGCTGTTCCGCAATTGGCGCAGAAGCGGTGGCCATCTCCCAGCTTCTGTCCGCAATTTGTACAAAACATGGGCGGTCCCCTCGTCCATATGACGAGAGGACCTTACCCCAAATCAGGCGCCCGCGTCAGCGAGATTCTGGTTCGCAAAATCCCAATTCACGAGATTGTCCAGGAAAGCGCCCATATAGTTCGGGCGGCTGTTCTGGTAGTCGAGGTAGTATGCGTGCTCCCAGACATCCATGGTCAGGATCGGCGTAGCGTCGATATCTGTGACCGGCGTTTCCGCGTTCGGGGTCTTGGTGATGTGCAGCTTGCCGCCCTTGTAGACCAGCCAGGCCCAACCGGAGCCAAACTGACCGCCGCCTGCTGCTTTGAAGTCCTTCACGAACTGGTCGTAGCCGCCCAGGTCGCGGTCGATCAGTTCTGCCACTTTGCCGTGCGGTTTGCCGCCGCCGCCCGGTTTCATGCAGTGCCAGTAAAATGTGTGGTTCCAGACCTGGGCCGCATTGTTGAACAGGCCGGCCTTGCCGCTATCGGCTGCGGCTTTCTTGATGATGGATTCGAGCGACTCGTTTTCGAGGTCGGTGCCCTCGATCAGGCCGTTGAGGTTGTTGACATAAGCGGCGTGGTGCTTGCCGTGGTGAAAGTTCAAGGTCTCCTCGGAGATGTGCGGCGCCAGGGCGTCGCGTCCGTATGGGAGATCAGGGAGGGAAAATGCCATTTTGGGCGTCCTTTCTTGCAGCAAAGTATCTGGTCTAATTACGCGTCTTCCCACATATGGGTTGCATGTCAAACCAGACTAGCCCTCTTTCCAAATCTCAATGGGCCGCAATCGACAAGCGGATTCTGCGGGCAGACGAAGACCGCTGGATTTCCAGCCGCTATGCGAAGGACGATCAGCGACAGGCGCTGACGGCACTTTATGCGCTGGCATACGAGCTGGCACGGGTGCGCCTGGTGGTTTCGGAAGAGGGTCTTGGCCTGATCCGGTTCCAATGGTGGCGGGATGCAATTTCCGAAATTGAAATGGGCAAAGTGCGCGAACATGACGTCGCGCGGGCCTTGAAAGAAGAGATCGAGGCCGGGCGCCTGAAAACACGCGCCTTGCAGGATCTGATTGATGGTTATCAGGCTGCCTTTGAAGCGCAGGACCGGGCATTGGAACCGGAAGGCTGGCTTGCGCTGACGGCGGCGCATGTGCTGACGCCGATGCATAACTGGGCTGAGGAAATCCGGAACGTCGCGCCCTATTTTGCCGCCGCTCGCCGCTCTGACTCCAAGGCATTCGGCCCGATCCTGCCGCCTGCACCGAAGCCGATCCGGCCAGCCATTGCGCATTTCCGGCTGCGCAAACTCTACACCGAGGGCAAGACGCCGAACGCGATCCAGAAACGGCTCTGCGTGCTGCAGGCGGTCCGTAGCGGCAAGGTCTAGGGCTCGAACGCCTTCAAGATGGGGCATGGGCCGCCATCCTCATATGCACATTCTTCCGCAAGCCGTTTCAATGACGCCCGGGCCTGCTGTAGCTCGTTGATCTGGGCATCCAGCGCCTTGAGGCGATCTGTTGCCATTTGTCTCGCTTCCGTGCGGTCTGTCATCGCGTCGAGTTCGATCAGGCGGGCAATTTGCTTCAACGTGAAGCCGGCGGCCTGCGCAGAGCGAATGAAACGAAGGCGTTCCATATCTGCCCGGCCATATTGGCGGATGCCACCTGAGACGCCACTGCCTTGCGGGCGCTCCGGTAGCGGCATCAGACCCAGACGCTGATAATAGCGAACGGTTTCCACACCTACGCCTCCAGCTTTGGCCAATTTTCCAATCGAGATTTGAAGATCTTGTTGCAACCGTACCATGGTACGGGGGTTATATAGGCAAGGTCTGAAGTCCACAATCGGAGTTTCCCATGTCTACGACCAAACCCGTCGCCCATCTCTACCGGTTGAAAACACCGTCGCATGTCTGTCCGTTCGGGCTGAAAAGCCGGGCGCTTCTGAACCGCAAAGGGTATGCGGTGGATGATCATCTCCTGACCAGCCGCGAGGAGACCGATGCCTTCAAGCGAGAGCATGATGTAAAGACGACGCCTCAGACTTTCATCGACGGAAAGCGGATCGGCGGATACGACGCCTTGAAGGAATTCTTCGGCCAGCCTGCGAAGGACAAGAACACGAAGACCTATACGCCGGTCATGGCCATCTTCGCGTCGGCTGCCCTGATGGCGCTAGCTGTCAGCTGGGCCACCTATGGCAGCTTGCTGACCATCCGTGCAGCGGAGTGGTTCATTGCGATCAGCATGTGCATCCTGTCCATCCAGAAATTGCGGGACCTTGAAAGCTTCTCCAATTCGTTTCTCGGCTACGACCTGTTGGCGCGGAAATGGGTCAGGTACGCTTATATCTATCCGTTTGCGGAATTGCTGGCAGGCGTGCTGATGATTGCCGGCGCATTGATCTTTCTGGCGGCGCCGGTCGCCCTGTTCATAGGCACGATTGGTGCGGTATCAGTTTTCCGTGCGGTCTATATCGAGAAGCGAGACCTAAAATGCGCCTGTGTCGGCGGAGACAGCAATGTGCCGCTGGGCTTTGTCTCACTGACCGAAAACCTGATGATGATCGCAATGGCTGTGTGGATGCTGGCCAAATAAGGCTCAGGTGCCGCGTGTATCGCCATACAGATGGATGTGCAGGCGGTCGGTGAAATTGTAGCCAGCTTCAAGACATGCTTTGGCAAGCCATGTTTCTCGCGCACGAAGTTCGGCGGGCGTACGGCCCTCGGGCATCAGCCATACGCGACCGGTGGGCATACCGGATTGTGCAACAAGGGCGTGAACTTCTGTGAGGTCTGACGGGTTTGCGACGACGATCTTGAAGTTCGCGCGCGGGTCGCTCGCATAGAAGTCGAGCACTTCGGGCCTGAGACGGATTGAGGCCGAATTGCCGGAATGGGCCAGCTTCGGCGAGACATTGAACTGGTCGATCAGCTCCGCCGCGAGACCAATAGGCTTGATCGTACCATTGGTTTCGATCTCGATATAGAAGTCTGGGTCGAAGGTTTTGAGATTTTGGATTAACTCACCGAGTTCGCGTTGTTGCAGCAAAGGTTCACCACCGGTGAAGATGATGCGGCGGCAAGGCTGGCTGATCAGCCTCTCGGTCAGGGAGTCGACAGATACATCGACGGTTTCTGCTGTGCGGTCGAATTTTTTCGGGGCGCCCGGCAGGTCATCGCGATGAGCAAACTCCGTCCCCAGAAAATTCCATGTATAGGCCGTGTCGCACCAGAGGCAGTGGAGATTGCATTGCGACAGGCGCACGAACACGCTCGGCTTGCCGGCCGAGACGCCCTCGCCTTGTAGCGAATGGAAAATCTCGGGCACGCCGGGCTCTGTGACGGCGAGGCGCATGTTTATTCTGCCGGGACCAGGCTGGTTGCCGACAGCCAGGAATCAAAATCTTCCAGTGCGCGTACGGCCTGCGCGCGTTTCTTGGCGCGGCCCTTGTCCTTGCCGCGCAGGCGCTTGCCGTCGGGCCCGTGTTTGGGGAAGTCGGTGATCTCAGGGAACAGGCCGAAATTCACGTTCATCGGTTGGAACGTCGCCTTGCCTTCAAGGTGTCCGCCGGTGATGTGGCGGATTAGCGAGCCGAGTGCGGTCGTCTCGGGCGGCGGCGCCAATGGACGGCCAAGGCGCTCTGCCGCGGCAAAGCGGCCGGCGAGCAAGCCCATGCCCGCGCTTTCGACATAGCCTTCGACGCCGGTAACCTGACCGGCAAAGCGCAAGCGCGGCAGGGTTTTCATGCGCAGCTGCTCGTCGAGCAGTTTCGGCGAATTCAGGAACGTATTGCGATGGATGCCGCCAAGCCGCGCAAACTCTGCTTTTTCGAGGCCGGGGATCATCCGGAAGATATCGGTTTGCGCGCCATACTTAAGCTTGGTCTGGAAGCCGACCATGTTCCACAAGGTGCCGTGGGCATTGTCCTGGCGCAGCTGGACGATGGCGTGCGCCTTGATGTCCGGCTGGTGTGGATTGGTCAGGCCGACCGGTTTCATCGGTCCGAATCGCAGCGTCTCGCGACCGCGCTCTGCCATGACTTCAATCGGCAGGCAGCCTTCAAAGTAAGGCGTGTTTTTTTCCCATTCCTTGAACTCGGTCTTCTCGCCCGAGATCAGCGCGTCGATGAAGGCATTGTACTGGTCTTCATCCAGCGGGCAGTTGATATACGCCGCTGTGTCACCTCCGGGTCCGGGCTTGTCATAGCGGCTCTGGCGCCAAGCCTTGGTCATGTCGACGGAGTCGAAATAGACGATTGGCGCGATGGCGTCGAAGAAAGCGAGATCATCCTCGCCAGTATGGGCGTGGATGGCTTCCGCGAGCTTGAGCGAGGTGAGCGGCCCGGTGGCCACGATCACGCTGTCCCAGTCTTCGGGCGGGATATCGTCGATTTCCTCGCGGACGATGGTGACGTTCGGGTGGGCTTCCAGCTTGGCGGTAACCGCCTCGGCAAAGCCTTCACGGTCCACGGCCAGCGCGCTGCCGGCGGGCACTTGGTGCTCGGCTGCCGTATGCATGATCAGGCCATTCGCGCGGCGCATTTCCTCATGCAGCACACCGACGGCGTTCGAGACGTGATCGTCTGACCGGAACGAGTTGGAACAGACCAGTTCCGCCAGTTTGTCGGTCTGGTGGGCATCGGTGCCTTTGACGCCACGCATTTCGTGCAAGATGACGGGCACGCCTGCATTTGCGGCCTGCCAGGCGGCCTCCGACCCGGCCATGCCGCCGCCGATAATATGAATGGGTTTGATGCTCATGGGCCGGATGTGCGGGGCGACGGCCCCTCCGTCAAGATGGCGTTTGCCGTGATTCCTCGTGGCGAGCGCGCGGTGAGGCGTGTAAGGAGTCGGATATGACTCGTGAACTCTCCATTCCCGGCCTTGTTTCAGAGGCTTGGTCCCTTGCGCTGAAAGCGGCGCGGCCCAGCTTGGTCATCATGCTGGCCCTGATTGTGGCAGGCGGGGTTTACACGTTCGCCGTGGGACCTGGATCTTCAATGGGCGATGCAGCGCCGGCTATTGCTGCGCTGGTCGTGTTCGTAGTTGGCATCGAATTTTCGCTGGTTGTGTACCGCGCCATGCTGGACACCGGGACGGGAGACCGGTTGCGCCTCGCCCATGCAAATCTGGCGATCTACGTGGCATTCCTGTTTGTGGGTGTCTTCATCGGGTTCTTCCTCCTGATTCTGCCCGGAATCCTGCTCAAGGCTTCCGGTCGGGTGGATGTTGATGCGGAGACGCCGCCAGAAGTCGTGCAGGCCGCGCTGATCGACATGCTGTCGACCGCTTATGGCGTGGTGCTGATCCTTGCCTGTCTGGCGGGTGCAGCCATACTGTTCTTCATGGCATTGCGTCTGTTACTGGTTGGCGCTGCAACGGTTGCGACGAGCCAGACACTGGTGTTTCGCACATGGCCATGGACCAAGGGCCACGCTGTGAAACTCGGTCTCGCGGGACTGGCGACACATATCCTGCCATTTGCTGTGGCGGTTCTGATCAACTGGACCTTGCGGGATATCTGGGGCGATAGCGCCATTGGGGCCTTCCTGTCAGGCGCGATTGGCATGGCCCTGCTGGTGCCGTTCCTGCTTGGCGGACATGGCCTGGCGGTGGCCACCCTGCACCAGCTGCATCCTGGTACCGAGCCAAGCGAATGATTGCACCTGTCATCTAAATCGTCCTATCCTGACGCCTGATAAGCAGTTCAGGGGGGGGCTCTGCCACATGCCAAGCCGGTTTTCATTTGATGGCGCGCTGATGTTCGCGTTCCGTGCGGCGCATGTCCGTAGCTTTCTCTGGGTCTTTCCTCTCGCCTTTGCCGGTGTGTTCACCCTGTTCAGCTTGGCGATCCTGATTTTCGCCAAAGACGATTTTTTACAAGTATTCCAGACCATAGAAATGCTGGAGCAGGCCTCGGTCGGTCGGGGGGACCCTCAAGCCGTATTCGCCGCGATATTGGGTGCGATGGAGCCACTGGTCGGGTGGGCGGTCTTCGCCATGCTCGGCAGCTGGATCATCTGGGCAATGTTCGAAGCCGCGTCGCAACGGCGATATGTTCGCGATGAGCGATTTTCCCTCGGTTTCGGAGGGGATGAAATACGAATGATGGCGGTCGGACTCTGTTGGGCCGTGATGCAAACCCTGTTCATCATTGTACCGGTGCTCATGTTCTTTGGGGCCGTGTCCACGGCAGTGGGGCTTGCGGCCGATGGCGTTACCGAGTCACAGATCGCGAGCCGCGTCGTGGGTACGATCCTGGGTGCATTCGGGCTCTGGATCGTGCTGTTTTTTGTCTACGCGTTTTTCGCGACGCGGTTGGCACCGTGTTTTGGTCTCACCATAAAAGACAAGGCTTTCCGGTTTTTCGATGCCTGGAACGTGTCGCGTGGCCGGTTTTGGCCAATCCTCGGTGCATATCTCATCCTCAGCATCGTGGGTGGAATCGTCGTCAGCATCGCCGACCAACTGCTCCAGTTGCCTATGATGTTCATGATAGCGCCAGCATTTGAGAATGTTCAGACTGGCGATGACATTGCCGCAGCCTTCATGAGCAGTGGGGTGATCGTGGTGTTGGCCGTCTACCTGATCGCGCGCCTGTTCCTGTCGGGGCTGCTCATGCATGTCGCTGGCGCGCCGGCTGCGTTTGCGGCGAGGCATGACCCGCGCGGCAGTGTGGACGATACGTATCGTGTGGATATTTTCAGCTAAAGAGAGGGCGAGCTGATGAATACTCTGGAATTTTCAGTCGGGAATGCGATGGGGCACTTCCGCAAAACCGGGGGACCGAAAGGGTTTCTCTGGAAATATGCGTTGGCGTATGCGCTGATCGGAATTGTTGTGCAGGGGCTCAGCCTCTACCTCATGGCGCCCATCTATGGTGCTGCGTTCAATCCCATCGTCATGGAAGATCCCGACATGATGGATCAGGTGGTGCTGGAGAATATGGGCCGGGTGGCGCTCGGCTATCTGGTCTCTTTTGTCTTTGGTATCCTGATGTGGATCATGTTCGAAGCCGCCAGCCAGCGGCGCTACATGCGCGCCGACGGGTTCAGCCTGAAGCTTGGCGGTGATGAAGGCCGCCTGTTCGTGGTCGGCCTGTTCTGGTTCGGTCTGCTGATCCTGCTTTATATAGGGATGTTCATATTGATGATGATCCCCATGATCATCGGAGCCGCCGCGGGCGGTGATGGCGCCATGGCCGCCGGAGCTGTGGCGGTGATTGTCATGCTTGCCTACACGGTGTTTGCAATATGGGTTGCTGTGCGCTTCTCACCCGCGGCCGCCATGACCATTCGGGATCGCAAGATTCGGTTCGGCAGTGCGTGGCGCGCCACCAAAGGCAAGGTGTGGACGTTGATCGGCAGCTGGCTGATCCTGGCGCTGATCATGATGGCGATCATCTTTGTCTTGTATCTGGTCTTCGCGGTGACCGCTGTCCTGGCGTTGATGCCGGTCATGCAGAGCGGATCGGACGATCCGGCCGCGATACTTGTTGCCTTTGCATCGCCGGGATTCATCATCCCCACGATTTTCTTCGGGCTGATCTATATGGGGCTGGCTGGCATCATGATGCATGTGTTCGGTGGCCCCGCAGCGCTGGCTGCGAAGACCGACCCGAACTGGACGGACACTGCGGCGATCAACGAAACTTTCGTCTAGCGCGACAGGCGACTACTTGGCAGGGCTCGGCGTGCGGGATTTCCGCTTTGCCGGGCTCTTTGCTTTTGGCGTTGCCTTGGTTGCGGCCTTTGCCGGGGCCTTGGCCTTCGGCTTGGCTGCAGCTTTGGCTTTCGCAGGCGCCTTTGCGGCGGCCTTCTCCGGTTTGGCGGCAGGCTTTACCTTGCTCGTGCCTTCGGCTCGCAATCGCTTGTTGCGCGCGGCGCGGCGCTCGTCCTGACGTCGGAACGTCTCGGCGAGGTGTTTACCGGTCCAACTGTCGGTGCAGGCAGCAATATCTTCCGGTGTGCCATAAGCGACGAGTTCGCCGCCGCCATCGCCGCCTTCAGGACCGAGGTCCAGCACCCAGTCCGCCGTTTTCACCACATCCAGATTGTGCTCGATCACGACGACCGTGTTGCCGGTGTCGACGAGGGAGTGCAGCACTTCGAGAAGCTTGCGAACGTCCTCGAAATGCAGGCCGGTCGTCGGTTCGTCGAGAATGTAGAGCGTCTTGCCGGTGGCACGTTTGGAGAGCTCCTTGGCGAGCTTCACTCGTTGGGCTTCGCCGCCCGACAGAGTCGTCGCCTGTTGGCCGACCTTCACATAGCCAAGGCCGACCTGGTTCAGCGTGTCGAGCTTGGTCGAAATCGCAGGCACGGCGGAGAAGAATTTCGCGGCGTCTTCCACGGTCATGTCCAGCACGTCGGCAATCGACTTGCCCTTGAACAGGACTTCCAGCGTCTCGCGATTGTAGCGCTTGCCCTTGCAGGTTTCGCAAGTGACATAGACGTCTGGCAGGAAGTGCATCTCGATCTTGATGACGCCGTCGCCCTGACAGGCTTCACAGCGCCCGCCTTTCACGTTGAAGCTGAACCGGCCGGGTGCGTAGCCGCGCGCCTTGGCTTCAGGCAGGCCGGCAAACCAGTCGCGGATCGGGCCGAAGGCGCCGGTATAAGTGGCCGGGTTAGAGCGTGGTGTACGGCCAATCGGGCTCTGGTCAATGTCGATGACCTTGTCGAGATGCTGCAGACCTTCAAGACTTTGGTACGGTTGTGGCGGGCTCGACGCGCCATTCAGCTTTCGCGCAAGTGCCTTGTAAAGCGTCTCGATGATCAGCGTGGACTTGCCGCCGCCGGAGACGCCCGTGATGCAGGTAAAGCTGCCAAGCGGGATCGTCGCGTCGACATTTTTCAGATTGTTGCCGGTGGCCCCTTTCAGGGTCACTTTGCGCTTGGCTTTCTCGACCGGACGGCGCGTCGGAATCGGGATTTCCTTGGTGCCGTTCAGATAGTCTGCTGTCAGGCTTTTCGGGCTGGCCATCACCTCATCGGGCGTGCCCTCGGCAATGATCTGGCCGCCATGCACACCTGCGGCCGGCCCCATGTCGATAACATGGTCAGCGGTCAGGATAGCATCCTCGTCATGTTCCACGACGATCACGGAGTTTCCAAGGTCACGCAGGCGTTTCAGCGTTTCCAGCAGGCGATCATTGTCGCGCTGGTGCAGGCCAATGCTCGGCTCATCCAGCACGTAGAGCACGCCAGTCAGGCCGGAGCCGATCTGGCTGGCGAGCCGGATACGTTGGCTTTCCCCGCCAGACAGCGTGCCGGAGGCGCGGCTGAGCGTCAGGTATTCCAGGCCGACATCATTAAGGAAGTCGAGCCGGTCATTGATTTCTTTCAGGATGCGCCCGGCAATCTCGTTCTGCTGTTTGGTCAGCGCCTTGTGCGCATTGCCAAACCAGATGTGAGCATCCTTGATGGAGAAGACCGAGGCGTCGGAAATGTCGAGACTGTCGATCTTCACCGCCAGCGCTTCAGGTTTCAGACGCTTGCCACCGCAGGCCGGGCAGGGTGCGGCTGCCTGAAATTTCGCGATCTCGTCACGCACCCATTGGCTGTCGGTTTCGCGATAGCGGCGCTCAAGGTTCGGGATGACGCCTTCGAACGTCTTCTTGACCTCATAACGGCGCATGCCGTCGTCGTAGACGAAATTGATTTCTTCTTCGCCCGTGCCGAACAGGATCATCTGGTGGATGTCCTCCGACAATTTGTTCCAGGGCTTCTTCAGGTCAAATCGGTAGTGCGCCGACAGGGCCTGCAGGGTCTGGGTCTGGTAGGGTGAGGTCGATTTGGCCCAGGGCGCGATCGCACCGTTCAGCAGGTCAAGATCCTTGTCCGGAACAACCAGTCCGGCATCAACCTTCAATTGCTGTCCGAGGCCGTCACAGGTCGGGCAGGCCCCGAAGGGATTGTTGAACGAGAAGAGGCGGGGTTCGATTTCAGGGATTGTGAAGCCGGAGACCGGGCAGGCGAAATTGGCGCTGTAGGTGATGCGCTTCGGCTCGGTCTCGCCGTCTTCGAGATCGGCATATTCGCCGATAGCGATGCCATTGGCGAGTCCGATCGCCGTCTCGAAACTTTCGGCGAGGCGCTGTTCCATGCCCTCGCGCACGACGATCCGGTCGACCACGACGTCGATGTCATGCTTGAATTTCTTGTCCAGTTTGGGCGGGTTTTCCAGTTCGTGAAACTCGCCGTCGACCTTGACCCGCTGGTAGCCATTCTTGAGCAATTCGGCGAATTCCTTGCGGTACTCCCCTTTCCGGCCACGGACGATAGGCGCCAGCAGGTAGAGCCGCGTGCCTTCGGGCAGGTCCATTGTGCGGTCGACCATCTGGCTGACGGTCTGGCTCTCGATGGGCAGGCCGGTGGCTGGCGAATAGGGAATGCCGACGCGCGCCCACAGCAGGCGCATGTAGTCGTAAATCTCGGTAACCGTACCAACGGTCGAGCGCGGGTTTCGGCTGGTCGTCTTCTGCTCAATCGAGATAGCAGGCGACAGGCCCTCAATGCTCTCTACATCCGGCTTCTGCATCAGCTCCAGGAATTGGCGCGCATAGGCCGAAAGGCTCTCGACATAACGGCGTTGGCCTTCGGCATAGATCGTGTCGAAAGCCAGCGAAGATTTGCCTGATCCCGACAGGCCGGTCATCACGACCAGCTCGCCGCGGGGAATATCCACGTCGACATTCTTGAGATTATGTTCCTTGGCGCCGCGCACGCGGATGAAGGGAGACTCTGCCATTTACGGGCTCTCTGCTGGATTGATGCTCGTTTCGCCAGCGAAACGGGACTAAATATCTGCTAGATCCTATGTGTGCCTTGAGTCCAGCTTGACGACAAGAACAAAATGTGAACATACAGCGGGCGCTGCTTTTTCATGCCGAAGGCGGGGGAATTCTCACCGCAGCGGGCGACACACCGCCTTGAGCAGAGTAAAAGCGGATTCGAATCGAAAGCGAAACAGACCGGAGCGGAGTTGGAACCATGGCAGGATCAGTGAACAAGGTCATTCTTGTCGGAAATGTTGGACAGGACCCGGAAGTCCGCCAGTTCCAGAATGGCGGCCAGGTCGCCAGCTTCTCGCTCGCCACGTCCGAGACGTGGAAGGACAAGAATACGGGCGAACGCAAGGAAAAGACCGAATGGCATCGCGTTTCGGTTTTCAGCGAAGGCCTTGTCCGCGTTGTCCAGAATTATATCAAAAAGGGCTCCAAGCTCTATATCGAGGGCCAACTCGAGACCCGCAAATGGCAGGACAAGGATGGCCAGGACCGCTACACGACTGAAGTCGTGCTGCGCGGCTTCAACTCCACGCTGACCATGCTGGACAGCCGCAATGAAGGCGGTGGCCGGTCTTCCGGCAACGATTTCGGCGGCTATCAGGGGCAGGCTGGCGCGCCGCGCCAGATGAGCGGTCCGCAGGAAAGTTTCAGCCAGGACCTCGACGACGAGATCCCGTTCTAGCGCTATGCGGGCAGGCTGGCATCCTGCGCACTGGTTGGCGGTGGCTTTGGTCGCCGTGCTGGGCGCATGCCAGTCTCCGCCGAGTGTCCCGGTCGGAAATCTTGATCCTGTCCTTGCCAGCAAATCCCTGACGCAGGATACAGCGGCGCTCGTCGTCTATCGGCTTGAAGACGGTCGGACATGGACCACCAGCGGTGAGCGGCCATCTGAGCGTTTCGTGGCCGCATCGACCTCCAAGATCCCACACACGCTGATTGCCTTGGAGACAGGCGCTGTCAGCGGCTCCGATGAATGGTTTGAGTGGGATGGCGAGACACGGTTCTTGCCGGGGTGGAATGAAAGCCAGGACTTTGCTTCTGCCTTCCAGCGCTCGACAGTGTGGATCTACCAGACGGTCACGCCGCGTATCGGCAGTGTGGCGCTGAGCACTTGGCTCGCGCGCTTTGGCTATGGGAACGCTGACACGGGCACCGAGGATGATATTCAGACCTATTGGCTGAAGGGCCCGCTGAAGACCTCCGCGCGGGAGCAAGTCGTGTTTCTCGCGAAACTGTCTGCCCGCACTCTGCCGCTTTCGGCGCGGACCTATGAGCAGGCGATTCCAATGATGCTCGCCGAGGAGGGTGATGGCTGGTCGATCCATGCCAAGACGGGTTGGAAGAGTGTGCCCGGTGAAACGGATATCGGCTGGTATGTTGGCTGGCTGGAACAGACCGAAGGTGGCGCTCCCGGTACATATGCATTCGCGTTCAATCTGGACATGAACGCTGAAAATCCGGCACTGAAAACGCGCAAAGAGGCGGTCCGCAAAGCGCTCGAAACCATCGGGGCGCTGAGCCCTGCTTCCGAGACCCCGTTTTAGGGCGATTTCGCCCGTATTTACTGCTATTTTGGCCCTGTCGCATTTGTTTCAATCATGGCGGGATGCTAGACATGTTCCTGTATCGGAACAGGTGATTCCCGTTAATTTCACCGTAGCCAGGACGAATTCTCCATGAGCGACGACACAACTCCGCCAGACGACCCGGAAACGCCAGAAAATGGCGGTGAGGGCAGCGCGCCCCTTCCGGACGGCATTGAGCTGATTTCTATCGAATCCGAGCTGAAAAGCTCCTATCTCGACTATGCGATGAGCGTCATCGTAAGCCGGGCGCTACCGGATGTGCGGGATGGTCTGAAACCTGTTCATCGCCGCATTCTCTATGCGATGAATGAGGGCGGCAACACACCCAGCAAGCCGTACAAGAAATCTGCAAATATCGTCGGCGCGGTGATGGGTAACTACCACCCGCACGGGGACTCTGCGATCTATGACGCGCTGGTGCGCATGGCCCAACCATTCTCGATGGGCGTGACGCTCGTAGACGGTCAGGGCAATTTCGGCTCGATCGACAATGATCCACCAGCCGCCATGCGTTATACCGAAAGCCGCATGACGAAGGAGGCGACCTATCTGCTCGCCGATATCGACAAGGATACGGTCGACTTCCAGGACAATTATGACGGATCCCAGAAAGAGCCGATTGTCCTGCCGGCGCAGTATCCGAACCTGCTTGTCAATGGTGCTGGCGGCATCGCGGTCGGTATGGCGACGAATATCCCGCCGCACAATCTGGGCGAAGTGATCGACGCGACACTGGCAATCATCGAAGACCCGACGCTGGATGAAGACGCCCTGCTCGAAATCGTCCCCGGTCCTGACTTCCCGACCGGCGGCCAGATCATGGGCATGTCCGGCAGCCGCAAGGCGATGACCACCGGCCGCGGCAGCGTGATCATGCGCGCCAAGACCGATATCGAAGAAGCCAAGAATGGCCGTCAGGCCATTATCGTGACCGAAATTCCCTATCAGGTGAACAAGGCCGCGATGATTACAAAGATCGCGGAACTCGTGCGTGACAAGCGCATCGAAGGCATCGCTGACCTGCGGGACGAATCCGACCGTAACGGCATCCGTGTTGTGGTCGAACTGAAGAAGGATGCGAGCGCGGAAGTGGTGCTGAACCAGCTCTTCCGTTTCAGCCAGATGCAAACCAGTTTCGGCGTCAACATGCTGGCCCTGAACGGCGGTCGCCCGGAGCTGATGAACCTGCGCAAAGTGCTCGATTGCTTTGTGGCTTTCCGTCAGGAAGTTGTGGTTCGCCGCACCAAGCACGAATTGAACAAGGCGCGCGACCGCGCCCACGTTCTTGTCGGCCTGGCCATGGCCGTGGCCAATATTGACGAAGTCATTCGCATCATACGCTATTCGCCCGATCCGAATGCAGCCCGCGAAGCTCTGCTCGAGAAAGCTTGGCCGATCATGGATATGGGCCCGCTGCTGGATCTGATCGCGGACCGCCGGACCCGCAAGGGCGACGGCGACACGATCTATCTGTCCGATGAGCAAGCGCGCTCCATTCTTGCGCTGCAGCTGTCCCGTCTGACGGGCCTCGGCCGTGACGAGATTGGCAATGAAGCCAAGGGTCTGTCCGAGAAGATCGAGGAATTCCTCAGCATCCTGCGGTCGCGCCAGCGCGTTCTGGACATCATCAAGGGCGAGCTCTCTGAAGTTAAAGAGAAATTCGCTGTTCCACGTCGGTCGGAATTCGCCTTTGGCGGCATCGACATGGAAGACGAAGACCTGATCGAGGTCGAAGACATGGTCGTGGCCGTGACGCATGGCGGCTACGTCAAGCGCACCCCGCTTTCGACCTATCGTACGCAGCATCGGGGCGGCAAGGGCCGCTCGGGCATGAACATGAAGGACGAAGACTTCGTCGTGAACGTGTTCTCGGCGACCACGCATACTGAAGTCCTCTTCTTCTCCTCGGCCGGCATGGTTTACAAGGAGAAAGTCTGGCGCTTGCCGATTGGTGGGCCGAACTCGCGCGGCAAGGCGCTGGTCAATATCTTCCCACTGGCCGCCGATGAGCGTATCGAAAGCGTAATGCCGCTGCCGGAGGACGATGAGTCCCGCAATGAGCTGGACGTCATGTTCGCGACGAAGACCGGCACGGTCCGCCGTAACAAGTTGTCAGATTTCACTCGCGTGAACCGCAACGGCAAGATCGCGATGAAGCTGGAAGATGATGACGGCATCGTGTCAGTGAAGATCTGTTCCGAGAAGGACGATATCCTGCTGACCACAGCGCTTGGCCAGTGTATCCGCTTTGCCGTTCCGGATGTACGTGTCTTTGCGGGGCGCAATTCGACCGGTGTCCGGGGCATCCGTCTGGGTGAAGGAGATGAAGTGATCTCCATGGGCATCCTGCGTCATATGGACGTTACGTCGGAAGAAGCGCGCGGCTATCTGAAGCATGCCGCCGCGATGCGCCGCGCTGCGACGGGCGAGGAAGAGGAAGTCTCGGACGATGATGGCGAAGAAGCCGTCGACGAGGCTGCCTTGAGCGCTGAACGCATTGCCGAACTCGGTGCCGCTGAAGAGTTCATCCTGACCATTGCCGATGACGGCATGGGCAAGCGCTCGTCGGCCTATGACTACCGTGTCACCGGGCGCGGCGGCAAAGGCCTTGTCGCCCAGAACATCTGGGGACGCGACAAGAAGCAGGGGCCGGTCAAACAGGTTGCGCAATCCTTCACGGTGGGCGACGGCGATCAGGTCATGCTGGTCACTAATGCAGGCCAGCTGATCCGTACGCCTGTGGAGCAGATCCGCATTGCCGGTCGGTCGACGGGTGGCGTCTGGGTGCTCCGCACAGCCGATGGCGAACGCGTGGTTTCTGTCGCACGGCTTGTGGAAGACGCTGAAACCGCTATGGATGATGCCGAAGATGCGGGAGACTAAATCCCGTACGTAAATCGGACCTGAAAGGCGGGGAGGACAGGCTTTTGCATCGCGTTGGACTATATCCAGGAACATTCGACCCGCCGACGAACGGCCATCTTGATATCATTGGCCGCGCCCGCAAGCTGGTGGACACGCTGATTATCGGCGTGGCGATCAATGAAGCCAAGAAACCCCTGTTCCCGCTACAGGAGCGTGTCGACATGGTGCGGTCGGAGTGCGCCAAAATGAACGGACCGGGTCTGGCCGATATTAAGGTCATGCCGATGCATGGATTGCTCATGAAGTTCGCCGAGGCTTGTGAAGCACACATTATCGTGCGCGGCCTGCGCGCGGTTCAGGATTTCGAATACGAATTCCAGATGACCGCGATGAACGAGCAACTGAATCCCGACATTGAAACCGTGTTTCTGATGGCCGATGTTAGGCATCAGGCCGTGGCCTCTCGGCTCGTGAAGGAAATCGCGAGCCTGGGCGGAGATATCACGCCGTTTGTAACGCCCGACGTAAAACGGGCCCTGCTGGAGAAGTATGAAAAATGAAGTTTGCCGCTTTCGCGCTTGCCGCTTCCGCCATCGCCCTGACAGCCACGGCCGATACCACAGAAAGCGCAGCGCCAGCGGAAGACGCCCCGGCAACTTATACGGTTGAAGACGCCAAGGCCGATAGGGCCAGCTGGCGTGCCGTGGACCCAGAGCGCCTGTTCATTTTCAATACCAACAAGGGGCGCATCCTGATCGAAGCGTTCCCGGAAGTTGCTCCCAAGCATTTCGAGCAGTTCTCCACCATTATCCGATCTGGCGATTATGCGGGCACCAAGTTCCATCGCGTGATCGAAGGTTTCATGGCGCAAGGTGGCGACATTCGCGCTATCAATGGTGTGGGCTCTGGCCTGCCGGGCATCGAAGCTGAATTCACGTTCCGCCGCAATCCGGAGGAGATGCCGCTGGATTATGCGATTGGTGAGCGCGACGACGCAGACAATGGCTATATCAACGGCTTTCCGATCGCGACCCGCCCGCTTTGGCTGGCTCAAGACCTAGGGAACGAAACCATCGAAAGCTGGATCCCGCATTGCGCGGGCGTGGTGTCTACTGCGCGCCTTGGCAATGATGTGAACTCCGGCAATTCGCAATTCTTCCTGATGCGTGGACATACCGAACATCTCGACAAGCAGTACACCGCCTGGGGCCGTGTGCTTGACGGGCAGGATGTGGTCATGTCGATCAAGAAAGGTCCGGATGGCACTGATGGAGTGGTGACGGATCCGGACATGTTGGAATCGGCCGCCGTAGCGGCTGACCTGCCGGAAGGTGAGCGCCCCCAGGCTTGGGTCATGCGCACGGACAGTGATCTGTTTGCCGACCTGATCACCGGGCCCGGCCGTCCGCATGTTTGTAACCTGCCGCCCGTTCCAACGGTCGTTGAAGACTAGAGACTTTCTGGTCGGGGCATCGCCGCATGGACTTGTCCGAATTTGAGTTTGACCTGCCGGAGCAGTTGATTGCGCTGCGCCCGGCTGATCCGCAGGATTCTGCGCGTCTGCTGGTCGTGCATGGCGATGGGCGGTTGGAAGATGCGACTATACGTGACCTGCCGCGCTACCTGTCAGCTGGTGATGTCATGGTGTTCAATGACACGCGTGTGCTGCCCGCTGCATTGACCGGCGTCCGTCCGGCGCGCGATCAGTTTGGGCAGGACGTGGCGTGCGATGTCAATCTGACCGAGCGGATGGATGCGCGGCGCTGGCGCGCACTCGCAAGGCCGGGTCGTCGGCTGAAAGAAAGCGACACGATTATCTTTGCCGAAGGCTTTTCCGCTGAGATCACTGGTCGTCATGAAGGCGGCGAAATAGAATTGTGCTTCTCGCTTGCGGGCGATGAGTTGACCAATGCACTCAATGCCCATGGCGCGATGCCATTGCCGCCTTATATCGCGCGTCGTCGCCCGGCGGATGCCTTGGACCGGGAAACTTATCAGACCAGGTTTGCTGGCGAGGATGCAGCTTCCGTTGCCGCTCCTACAGCCGGTTTGCACTTCACACCGCGCTTGTTGGCTGACATCGATGCGGCTGGCATTGTCCGGGAGACCGTCCGCCTCCATGTTGGACTCGGCACGTTCAAACCTCTGGAAGCTGCGCAGCTTGAAGCAAATCGGCTGCATGAGGAATGGCGACGCTTGACGCTGGAGGTGGCGGCCGAGCTGAACACGGCGCGGGCCGGTGGACACCGTGTGGTGCCAGTCGGCACAACGGCTATGCGTACACTGGAGAGTTGTGTTGATACGGATGGTATCCTGCACGCGGCAACCGGCCCCACGGACATCTTCCTGAAGCCGGGTGACGCCGTTCGCGCAACAGACGCCCTCGTGACGAATTTCCACCTTTCGGGCTCCAGCCTGTTCATGCTGGTCTGCGCCCTTATGGGGACAGAGATCATGCAGGCGGCTTATGCGCACGCTATTGCCAGCGAGTACCGTTTCTACTCGTATGGAGACGCATGCCTGTTGCTCCCATCGTAAAATCCCCGCGCCTGAAGCACGGGGATTTTACGGTCAGTTAATCGAGTTGCTAGCGCACTTTCACGGTTGCACGAACGCCATCGGGTTCATACTTGCGGCCATTGTCATTGTAGCAGAACGTGGTGTCATAGCGAACGCGCTCGCCGTCTTCCCACGAATATTGAAACGATTTGTAGCAGTCATAGCCTTTATAGCGCGCGTTCCAGCGGTGCTCACGACGTATCTCATGGCGCGTGTGCCAATGACCGGACTCGTAACCATCGTAAACATATGTTTCGTGTCGATGACGTGGATGAGGATCAGCGGTTCTTACCCCGACCCCGACGTCCACATCGGTGTCCACCCCAACGCCGATGCCGAGTTGAGCGTATGCTGGAGATGTGGCGAGTGCGGTTGCAGCGCCCAGAGCGCCAGCTGCGGCAACATATTTCAATGACTTCATCATGGTCAGCTCCTTGAATAGCTTATGCTATAAACGGGGCGCTGATGCTCAGGTTCCTGATGTCCTGATATTGCCCTATTTTGAGATTGCAGGCTGGCCCAACTCGTCGCGGGTCCGGATGGCCTTGGCGGCGGTGATCTTTGCCAGCAGGCGTCCATTGGCATCCTTCCACTCGGCTTCGACCAGTCCGGTCGTGCGACCGCGACTGACAAGTCGGCCTTCGATCGTGATCAGGCCGTGGCCGACAGGGCGCAGGATGCGAGTCTGCAATTCCATTGTCGTGAACCATTCGCCTTCGGCCAGCGCGCTTGCCATCGTGATGGATACGATATGGTCAGAAAAGCCGGCTACCCAACCGCCGAAGGCGCGGTTCTCACTGATGTCGCGGTCGCCCGTGTTCGGCCACTCATACCGCGTATAGCCATAGTCGAATTCCTTCAGCCAGAGGTCTGGGCGAATGCCGAGATTCTTGAGGCCGAGCGGAGGCTGCCATGTGCCGTCCTGCAAGTTGCTCAGGAAGGTTTTGGCTTGGGTGGAAAGCGTGTGTTCTGTCATGCGAGTCTCGCGCCATTGGGAACTGGATGATCTGGAGAGAACAGGACGATTCGGTCATCCGTGTCCGGAAATCCCAGCGTCAGGACTTCAGACATGAATTTGCCGATCTGGCGCGGTGGGAAATTGACCACGGCCGCGACTTGTCGTCCAACCAGTTGTTCGGGGGAATAATGTTCGGTTATCTGCGCCGACGATTTCTTTGTGCCGACGCCCGGTCCGAAATCGATCAGGAGGCGGATGGAAGGCTTGCGCGCGCCTTCCAGCGGCGCAGCCTCAATAATGGTGCCGACGCGAATGTCGATCTGGCGAAACGTATCGAAACTGGTTTCGTCGGCGGGGCCGGAGTCAGGAGAGTCGGTAAGATGCACGGATCAAACGATCACGGACCCGCCGTCCACGACCACCATCTGGCCGGCCATGTAGGCGCCCGCCTTGGACGCGAGGAAGACAGCGGCGCCGGCAATATCTTCAGGGTCACCGATGCGACGCATGGGCGTACCTTTTTCTACGCGTGCCGCCATTTCGGGGTTCTCCCACAGGGCCCGGGCGAAATCTGTCTTAATCAGGCCTGGTGCGACACAGTTCACCCGAATATTGTGAGGGCCGAGCTCGAGTGCGTAATTGCGGGCCAGCTGGAAGTCGGCAGCTTTGGAGATATTGTATGCGCCAATTGTACTTGAGCCTTTCAGGCCGCCGATTGACGAGATGATGACGATGGCGCCATCCTTGCGCTCTTTCATTTCAGGCGCGACCAACTGGATCAGCCAATGGTTCGAGATGATGTTGTTGGACAAGATCTTCTCAAAGGATTCGTCATCGATCTCTTCCAGCGGGCCATAATACGGGTTCGACGCCGCATTGCAGACGAGAATGTCGATCTGGCCGAATTCGGCCCGTGTTTTCTCGGCCAGATTCTTCAGGTCATCCTTCGAAGAAATATTGGCCGGGATCGCAATCGCTGTCCCATCGCCATGCTTGGCGTTCAACGCGTCAGCTACCTCCTGGCACGGGCCCGGCTTGCGGGACGAGATCACCACGCGCGCGCCTTGTTCGGCCATCTGCTCGGCGATGGACTTGCCGATGCCACGCGAAGATCCGGTAATGACAGCAGTTTTTCCCGTAAGGTCGAACAGGCTCATGGTGAGGCTCCCTAACATTTATCGTTGCAAACTCGTTAGCACAGGAGTCCGCTTCGAACAGGGGTCACGCTAGGAAAAGCCGATCAGGCGAGTTGCCATTCTATCATGAGGATTTCGGCGAGCCGTTCCGTACGTTTTCTAACCACTTCTGACGTCCAGGCTTCCTGATCAACCAGGTCTCGTGTCAGCGCGAAATCCTGTCCGCCACCGCCATTGAAATAGACTTCTTTCTTGGCGCGATAGTCGAGCCGGTCGGCTTTCTGGTTCACCTTGTTGGTCAGCAGGACGAAATTGCCGAGCGTGTCGCACTGCTCGCGCCGCTTGGCCGGATCCGGCCAGGTGATCATCCAGTGGCTATCTTCGCTGATATTGCGGGGCAGGACATGTTCGACCGTCGCGTCAGACTGAGGGGCAATGGTGAAGCCGCCGTCCAGCGCCGCATTCAGGCGCAGCGCCATTGAGCGCCTCTGACCGAACGTTGCGAACCGGCCAAGCATTCTGTCAAAGGCGCGGCGGGACTCATCCTTGGTGATGTTGAACGGGCTCCCGCGGCCATACAGCGTGCGGCTGTTGCCGATATTCTCGTTCACCTTGTTGAAGCGTTTTGTGCGTTGGTCGCGATCAGTGAGGACCAGCATGATGATATACGAAAGCCGCTCCAGCTTGGTGAAGAATTCCGGCGCACTCTCATGTTCAACGCCATGCTCGACAAGGAATTTGAGCGCCGGAGCGCGCCAGCTTGTCTGATCCAGCGCGCGCATCTGGTTCAGCTTGTCACTGATCAGTTTGGCGTGTGGGCCTTTGTCCAAATTGGCGGTTGTGATGACCTTGTACGCTGCGACATAGCGGGGCAGGACGTCATCAAGGAAACCGCGTGCGGTGATCTTGGGGATGACGTTTTTCAGGAAGCCGGTGATCAACTCACCCTTCGATGATTTGTCATAGATTGAGCGGATCTGGCGAAGCAGGTCGTCGAACGCGCTGCCGCCCAGAGCAGCCTCATGCTCGGCCCAGCGCTCTGAGTAAAAGCTTGCTTCTTCAGTCGTGAACTTCGACCTTTGGAACAGTTCGGTCTTGATGATGTCGTGTGCGCCCGGCTCTTTGCCGCGCGTGTTGAGTACACGGAAGACCTTGAAGCCCTGGTCCTTGTCGTTCACCACCACGCGAACCAGCGCGCAGCGATTCATCGTGACATCTGCCAGGGCATTCCGATCTGTGTCTGACAGGGCCTTCACGCGCTTCAGTAGCGTGCGGGCATTTTGAACCATGCGACGTTGGCTGTCACTGTCCCCGGACTCGCCATCCAGCCGCAGCGTGGCACCGGGGGTCTGAATCATGTGGCGGAAAAACGGCCCGTCCATATGGTTCAGTTGCAAGCGCCAACTCGCGGTCTCTCCCAGCATGGGGCGTGCCTCGTCAGCAATCAGAGCGTGAATTTCCGCACTTTTCGACGGGTCGGATTCAATGTCTCGCAGGACAGAGAGCAGGATGGTCAGCGTCGTGAGGCGCTGCTGGCCGTCGACAATCTCCAGCAAGCCTTCTTCCGTACCGCGGTTCAGAACCACAGCCCCGACAAAGTGGGGTGTGCCGGTTTCGGCGGCGTCAAGAAGGTCGGTCAGGAGTTCGCCAGCCTCGCGCTCCGTCCAGGAGTAACTTCTCTGGTAGGGCGGCATGCAGAGCCGTTCGCTGGGGCCGAAAATACTCTTGAGCGAGCTCTCCTGGGCACGTACGCCGAGATCCATACTGGCATCCTCTATACAAGCTTTGTGCCTAGCCCTTGCCAAGTGTCATCACAACGGCACATGAACGGCTTGCAACGCGTTTGCGGAAAAAGTGTGACAGGAGAGTAACGCAATGAAGCTGGTTCGGTTCGCAGAAAATGGTACCGCTCGCTATGGAGTTCTGGACGGGGACAGCGTCCGGCCGACAGGTGCGACAACTCTGCAAGATGCGCTGGCAATTACAGGATCAGACGCTTTGCCGGTCCCGTTGAAAACCCTCGATCTGCTGGCGCCGGTGGAGCGCCCCCGCAAGATTTTGGGGATTGGGGTGAACTATGCCGCCCATGCCGCCGAGAGTGTGAGTTTTGTGGATACAAAATCTCCGCAGGTGCAGAAATGGTTCAACAAGCAGGCGACATCGGCCAACAAGCCCTTCGGCCGCGTGCATCTACCCAAGGTTTCTGATCAGCTGGACTATGAAGTCGAACTGGTTGTTGTCATTGGCAAGCATGGCCGGCACGTGCCACGTGAGCGGGCGATGGAAATCGTCGCCGGTTTTTGCGTCGGCTGTGACTACTCGGTGCGTGACTGGCAGCGCGCGAGCCAGACCATGATCATGGGCAAGGGTTTCGACACTCACGCCCCGTTTGGTCCGGCTCTTGTAACACCGGACGAGATCGAGGATCTTGCTTCAGTGGAACTACGCAGCTTTGTGAATGATGAGCTGCGCCAGACGGGCCATGTACGCGACATGATCCATGACATCCCTGCGCAGATTGCGCATCTCACTGCCGCCTTCACGCTGGAGCCGGGTGACCTCATCTTCACAGGTACGCCTGCGGGTGTTGGGGGTGGGTTTACCCCACCGAAGTGGCTGAAGGTGGGCGACCGGGTGCGTCTGGAAATTGATCAGGTCGGTGTCATCGAAAACGAAATCGTAACCGAACCCGGAGACACGCGGATCGGGTAGGGTGGGTACGATCATGAAATTTCGAGCTCTTGGAATTGTCGTATGCGCTACTGCGCTCGCCGCATGCAATCCGGTGACTTCCAAAGATGCCGAGACGGCACGAGCGGATTTGATTGTGCATTCGACAGATTTTGCGGTGCTGCCTTGCTCAAAGCGGAGTTTGCCCGGAGCCTGCGTCCATGTTCTGGCGGGCGGCAAACGGGTCGTATTCGGCGCGCCGGCGGGCATGACACTCGATATGACGCAAGCGAGCTTGCGGAATACCGACGCCGTCATGCTTCTATCCTTGCGCGGTGAGGATATTGAAGGCCTGGACGAGATGCGAAACGCAGCTTGGCGTGCCGGAAGGGAATCTTCTCTTCCAGTAGCGGGACCGTCCGGCACGGGCGAGTTTCTCGGACTGCTAAATCGCGCCTATGAGGTGTCCGATGCGCTGATCTATGTCGAGGACCGTCCAGCCGGTGGGTTCGATGCGGCGCTGCTCGCTTTGTTGCCTGGAGACGGTGAGCAGGTGGCAACCGTTTTCGATACCGGCGATTTGCGTATCAGCAAGTTCGAAACCGGGACGGACCGAGCCTTCTATGTTGTGGACTATGTTGACCATACGGCGCTGATCGCGGGCTGTGGCATTCAACTGCCCGACTCGGTAACCGATGGAATTGATCTGGTGCTTGATTGCGAATCGAATTGGCCAACAGCAGATCCGGTTTTCGTGTTTCGTGACGGGGTGGTTAACTGAAAATCGGATCGAGACCTGCTTTTCCACAGTTCTCCGATCTGGGTTCAGATGTGGCTGTGCCAGTCGATCTGACCGCAAATGCGTCATTGTGCCGGCGATAGCTGCCCGTGATGCCAGCACTAATCGCCTTGTCCGCATGCGCGACGCCTGCCATGCTCGACTCGATGGGGATTGTGGCTTGTTTGCAACGGCGCTGTGACAGGATTGCCGCGGTCGACAAATTCCTCCAATTCCTCGCAATTCGTTAACCAATTGGGCCTAGCTGTTAACATTATTGGGTTGTATCGGGTGCTGACGTAATGACTTTTGTTCTGTTCCTTCTATATGCGGCCATCGGCGGCGGCGTCGGCTACGGCGCCTTCACGCTGACGGATGTCGGCCTGCCTATGTCGATTGCGGCGGGTGGCATCACCACGGCTTTGCTTGGGCAGATTCACCTACTCGCCAGTTCAGGACGCGCCACCAAGGACATCGATGACCGCATCGACCGGGTGGAGCGGACCGTTCGCGATTCCGCGGAACGTGTTGATGTCATTGAAGCGCGCACGGATGCCGTCGAGGCGACCGTCAAGCACGAATTGACCGAGCGCCGCGACGCGCTCGTGACCGAGATGAAGCAGCTGGAGAGCCTGATCGACCGGCTGTCCAAGAGCTTTGAAAACAAGTTGGCGGAAACGACCAGCACCGCGGTCGTGGCACCGGAAGAAGATGCTGTCCTGCGTGATGTGCGCGACGCGCTGAAGGATGGTCGTGTTGACCTGCACCTGCAGCCGATCGTGTCTCTGCCCCAGCGTCGTGTGTCCTTCTACGAGGGGTTCACCCGCCTGCGTCGTCCGGATGGTTCCCTGGTTCTGCCAGCGGAATTTCTTGATGCTGCGCGCCGCGCCAAACTGATGGGCATCATCGACAATTTCACGCTGTTCCGGTGTGTCCAGATCGTGCGTCGCCTGGCTGAGCGTGACCGTCGCGTCGGCGTATTCTGCAATATTTCTGCGGCGTCGCTGGAAGACACAACCTTCTTCCCGATGTTCCTGGAATTCATCACCGAGAATCGTGACCTGTCCGGCGCGGTGATCTTCGAGATCACGGCAGACCGGTTCGAGACACGCTCGCGCGCCATGCGGGACAATATGGACAAGCTGACGGCGCTTGGTTTCCGCTTCTCAATTGACCACGCCGATAATCTGGGCCTCGACCTGCCACGGCTTCAATCGGCGGGCATTCGTTTTGTCAAGATGAATGGCACGAGTCTGATGGACCAGCTGCGCGACCCAACCGGTCCGCGCCCGGTCTCGTCGATCAACCGCCGCGTTGATGGAGAAGAAGTCAGCGCCGTGTTCTCGCGCTATGGCATCACAATGATTGCCGAGAAGATCGAGGATGAGGCCAGCGTTGTCGAGATTCTCGAATATGACATCCCGTACGGCCAGGGCCACGTATTCGGCGCGCCGCGCCCGATCAAGTCATCCCTGATGGAAGCCACAGCGCCGCCACAGGAGCTCGTCCAGCGCCTGTCGAATTTCGGCTAGGGCCGCCACCCGACCTTCAATATGCCCCATTTCCAAGCTGTCATCTCCGGTAAAGGAGGTGGCAGAATGAAACGTTTCTTACAGATCGGTACTGCGGCAACAATTCTCGCGACATCGGCTATGGCAGAGTCAGGCGCCGTTCAGCGCGTCGACGCGGACTTGCCAGGCCCCATCGAATTTGAGGCGCCTGAGGCGCTGCAAGCCATGACGGAAGGCGTTGTCTGGCTTGATCTGCGCATCGCGCCGGAGCTGGAACCAGCTATCATCCTGAAGGATGGCAATTATGGCAGTCTGGACGGATGCGAATTCGGACCGGTTGAGGCAGACATGGTCATGGTTGCAACGGGTTCTAACCACATGATCCTGGAAGTGCGCACAGGCGACCCTGAGCAGCACGCTGGAAACCTCTTGTCCTGCAATTATGATCCGAACCTGATCTCTGATGACGGGTTTGGCCATATGACCCGTCTGAAGGGATGCTTTTTTGCGCATGCCATTTCCATTCCAACGGCTGTGCACTGGCGCCTCAATCCCTTGCCGGCAGAGGCTTGCGGTTTTGGCGATTGACCGGCTTGGCGGTGCAGCCTAGGTCCAAATGCATGACACAATTGAAATTTCCGGGCGGCCTGTCCGAGATTGCTGGCCAGTATGACGCCATCCTGTGCGATGTCTGGGGCGTGATCCATAATGGCCGCGATGCCTTTGAAGAGGCTTGCGTGGCGCTGGTGAACTTTCGTGAACAAGGCGGAAAAGTCTGTCTCATCACGAATGCGCCCGTGCCAAAGCAGCAGGTCATCGACTATTTCCTCCCGCTTGGTGTGCCAACCGATGCCTATGATGACTGCGTCTCGTCAGGAGATGCGACCCGCGAAGAACTGGCCAAGCGCCGGGACAAGGTTTTCTGGGCGATGGGCGCGAATGCGCGGTGGGAGCGAGATCCGTACCTGTATCAAGGGCTCAACTTGAGCTTTGGCGAGCCGGACGAGTCCGATGTCCTGCTCTGCATCGGTCTGAGCGATTCCCTCAAGGACCATCCGTCCGATTATACCGATACGCTGAAACAGGGGGTCGACCGGAACATTCCGATGATCTGTGCCAATCCGGACAAGCAGGTGCGGATCGGCGGCCAGTTGCACTGGTGTGCCGGCGCACTGGCGGAAATCTATGAAGACCTTGGCGGATCCGTGATCTATCCCGGAAAGCCCCACGCAGCGATTTACGATCTCGCCGTTTCCCGTGTGGGTGACGCCGCCGCAAACAAGTCACGGGTCCTGTGCATTGGCGACAGCCCCACGACCGACATGCGCGGTGCGCGAATTCAGGGCTTTGATGGTCTCTATGTCGGGACTGGCCTGACAGAGCATGGTGCAGACTTCCAGACAGAAGTTTCAGACCTCCTGGCGGACTATGGCGAGGAAGCAACCTACGCAATGACTGGCCTCAGATGGTGACGTGCTGCGCTGCAGCGTGTAACCAAACTGCCGAAAAGCAATCAGGAGCCCGAGTGGGATGAGCGAATTCACCGGTTACAAATATGAAGACCTCGACATCGGCATGTCTCACGAGACCGTGCATGTGATTACCGAGGATGATATTCAGCGTTTTGCGGAAGTCTCTGGTGACTTCAATCCGCTGCACATGTCGGACGACTTCGCCGCCAAGACGATTTTCGGCAAACGGATCGCGCATGGCGCGCTGACGGCTAGCTATATCTCCGGCATTCTGGGCAACAATCTTCCCGGTCCTGGGGCGATTTTCATCGGCCTGTCGATGCGTTTCAAACGCCCCGTTCACATCGGAGACGAAGTGATTGTGCGCGCAGAAGTGTCCGAGAAGAAGGAGCGTGGCAACCGTGTGACGTTGAAGGTTGATTGTACGGTGGACGGCAAGCGCGTTATTACGGGTGAAGCTGAAGTCGTGGCACCGCGCCGGGAGAGCTGATGAGCATCTTTGCTGACTATCGCGGTTTGCCTGAATCTGCACGGGGCGCGTCGATCGCTCTGGGCAATTTTGATGGCTTGCATGCGGGCCACAAAGCCGTGATTGCAGCTGCCCGCGAGGCTGGCGAAGGATCTTTTTCAGTGGCGACCTTTGAGCCGCCACCTCATGCCTATTTCCGCCCGTTGGATCCCCCTTTTCGGATATTCCGCCCTGAGCGGCGCAACGAGACGATATTGAACGAAGGCGCGGATTCGGTTTTTGAATTGCCGTTCAATGGGGAAATGGCGTCGAAGACGGATGAAGAGTTTGTCCGGCAAGTTCTGGTAGATGGCCTGGGCGTCAGCCATGTCTCCGTAGGGTTCGATTTCCGTTTCGGCAGAGGCCGAATGGGCCATGCGCAGCGCTTGTCGAGCCTTGGGCGCGCGCTCGGCTTTGGGGTGACCATTGTCGAAGAAGTCCAGAATGAGGACGAAAAAGCCTCATCAACCGCGATAAGACAGGCGCTGAGAGCCGGCGAACCGGAGCGAGCTGCGGAAATTCTGGGCTCGCCCTGGATCGCGGATGGCCCTGTGATGAAGGGCGAACAGAATGGACGCAAATTTGGCTATCCGACGGCCAATACAAATCTCGGCGATTTGATCCATCCAAAATATGGCGTCTATGCCGTAAAGGTGCGCATCGACCGGACAGGTGACTGGATGCCGGGCGTCGCAAATTTCGGGCGCACGCCCACCACGGGACTGCGCGACCCACTGCTTGAGGCACATATCTTTGATTTTGTAGGGGATATCTATGGTCGCTGGATTGAAGTCCAGATGCTGTCCTATCTGAGGCCGGAATTGAACTTTGACAGTCTGGATCTGATGGTGGTTCAGATGGGGAAGGACGAAATCGAAGCAAAGCGGCGGCTGAAAGCGTCCTGATTAACTCAGGTTATTGTCAATTCACCGCCATAATCCATTCGTAGACAACTGATGCACTGGTTAGAGGGACGACCATGTTGACACGGTTAGTGATCACCGGACTTGCTCTGGCAATGGCGCCGCTTGCGATCGCGCAAGAGGCGCCTGTTGAGCCATCCGAGCCGGTGGAGATCGAACCGATTCAGATCATCCGGGCGGTCACGATGGATGATCTTCGGTTCCTGCTGGATGACATGGGCGCGCAGTTCATAGCGGCCGGCCGCACGGGCGACGGTGCACCCTTCGTATTCGGTGAGTTCGATGATGGTCTGACCTTTGGTGCATATGCCGTTTGCGCCGGGCCGGACGGCACGGATTGCCGGGGGCTCGAGCTGATGGCCGTGTATGGTTCAAGTGCGAGCAGTGATGTGATTTCGGGCATCGATCGCGACTATCCGGCGATCTCTCTTTACAAGTCCGACAGCCAGAAGGTGCGGGTTTCCCGCTATGTGATCCTGGATCACGGCATCAGCTGGAGCAATCTCGTGGAGAATGCGGCTGTGTTCCGGATGCTTTGCGGCAAGGTTTCTGAGCGTTTGGCGAGCCTCCCGGGGGGCGAAACGAAGGCTGAGTGGAAATAGTGACTCGTTAAGCCGCGCCTGCTACGGAAACGCCATGGCACGGATATGCTTCATTCGAATTAGCCGCCCGGCTGCGCGCTGACCCGATTATCGGGGCCGCGAAGCCGGGAGCCCATGCTCTGAACGCATGAAAAAAGCCGTGGCCATTGCCCGGCATTTCCGTACAACACGCCAAAACTGCCATAGGCCCGACATGACTGATTCCCTGACCGACCGCGATTATCGCGACACGCTGTTCCTGCCCGCCACCGAATTCCCGATGCGCGGCGGCCTGCCCAAGCGCGAGCCGGACTGGATCAAGCGCTGGGACGATCTCAAGCTTTACGAGAAACTGCGCGCTGATGCGAAAGCACGCGGCGCCAAGCCGTGGATCCTGCATGACGGCCCGCCATACGCGAACGGGCACATCCATCTCGGCACGGCGATGAACAAGATCGTCAAGGACATCATCGTGCGCTCGCACCAGATGACCGGCCATGACGCGGCATACCTGCCGGGTTGGGACTGTCACGGCCTGCCGATTGAGTGGAAGGTGGAAGAAGAGTTCCGCAGCAAGAACCGCGGAAAGGATGATGTTCCGGGTGACGAATTCCGCGCGGCCTGTCGCGCCTTTGCCCAGAAATGGGTAGACGTACAGGCCAAGGAATTCCGCGCGCTCGGCATCGAGGGGGAATGGGACAATCCGTATCTGACCATGAAGTTCGAGAGCGAAGCTTCTATCGTCGGCGAATTCCTGCGCATGGCGATGGGCGGTACGCTGGTGCGCGGCGCCAAGCCGATCATGTGGAGCCCGGTGGAGCGCACCGCGCTGGCCGAAGCGGAAGTGGAATATCACGACCGCAAAGTTCCGGTGATCTGGGTGAAGTTTGGAGTCCCGTCCCGCGAGGACGGTGCAAAGCTGGTCATCTGGACCACAACTCCCTGGACCATCCCAGCCAACCAAGCTGTATCCTTCAGCACGGACGTCTCCTACGGTCTCTTCGAGGTCGAAACCGTGATGAGCGAGGAAGAACTGGGCTTTCCTCCGTACGCGGCTGCAGGTGACAAGCTGATCCTTGCGGACAAGTTGGCACAGGACGTACTCGATGCTGCCAAGGTTTCCGCCTTCAAACGTGTCGAAGATGTGGACCCGGCTTCACTCGGTTCGCTGGTTCACCCGCTGGCCAAGCTAGACCCCTTCTTCCAGCACGACGTGCCGCTGCTCGCAGGTGACCATGTAACCGACGATGCCGGTACAGGATTCGTCCACACGGCCCCGGCGCATGGTGAGGATGACTTCAATGCCTGGGTCTCGTCGGGTCGCAAGGCCTCTGATATCCGCGACATCGTCAGCCCTGATGGCGCTTATCAGCACCGTGACCTTCCCCAAGCTCTGCAAGGGCTCGACATCATCCGCACGTCCGGCAAGAAGCGGGGCGAGCAGGGCAAGGCGAACCCGGAAGTCATCAAGCTGCTGGCGGAGAGCGGAAACCTTCTGGCGCGCGGCATCACGACGATCCGCGATGCCCATTCCTGGCGCTCCAAGGCGCCGGTGATCCGCCGCGCGACGCCGCAATGGTTCATCTCGATGGACAAGCCCGGCCCGAATGGCAAGAGCCTGCGCGAGAATGCGCTGAAGGCGATTGAGGACACGGAATTCTTCCCGGCGGTTGGCCGCAACCGCCTGCAAAGCATGGTCGAAGGGCGACCGGACTGGCTGATCAGCCGCCAGCGCAATTGGGGCGTGCCGATCACGATCTTTGTCAACAAGGATGGCCAGCCGCATACGGCGGCGCTGGAAGCGGATCAGGCAGAACAACTCAATGACGCCATCAAGGCGGCCATCGCCAAAGGCGGGGTCGAGGCTTGGTTCGATACGCCTGCGGAAGACTTCCTGTCGCCGCTGGGCCTGCCTGCGAGTGAGTGGGAAAAGGTCACGGACGTTCTCGACGTCTGGTTCGATAGCGGCACGACGCATGCTTTCGCCCTGCGCGAGCGCGGCATCATCGACGCAGAAACCGGACAGGCCGACCTCTATATGGAAGGCTCTGACCAACATCGCGGTTGGTTCCAGTCATCACTTCTGGAATGCTGTGCGACGCGCGGCATGGCACCCTACAAGCAGGTGCTGACCCACGGTTTCATCGTCGATGCAGATGGCAAGAAGATGTCGAAATCAATCGGCAACACGATCGAACCCGAGCAGATCCAGAAGCAATACGGGATCGAAATCCTGCGAATCTGGACCGCGTCCGGTGACTATACGGAAGACCTTCGCATTTCCGACGAGATCATCAAGGGCTCGGTGGAATCCTATCGCAAGCTGCGCAACACGGTGCGCTACATGCTCGGCGCGCTCGACGGCTGGACGGAGGCGGAAGCCCTGCCGCGCGAAGAGATGCCAAGCCTGGAGCGCTGGGTGTTGCACCGTCTTGCCGAACTCGATGGCCATATCCGCGCTGCGTATGACGTCTATGACTTCAAGCGCATCATGTCGCTGCTGATCAATTTTTGCGGCGTCGACCTGTCAGCGGTCTATTTCGACATCCGCAAGGACAGCTTGTATTGCGACCCACGGTTTGAGACCCAAGCAGCATGGGACGATGCGACCGCCACCTATGGCAACCGCCGCCGCGCCGCGCGCACCGTCATGGCCGCCGTGCTCGAACGCCTGCTCACATGGCTCGCGCCTATCATGCCGTTCACGATGGAGGAGGCGTTTCTCGAGAGCCACATCAAGGATCGTGCGGAATCCGTGCACTTGCTGCAGTTCGCTGATACGCCAGACGGCTGGAAAGACGAGGCGCTGGCCGCGCGCTGGGCCAAGATCTTCACGGTTCGCCGTGTCGTCACCGGAGCCTTGGAAGTCGAGCGCCGCGAAAAGCGGATCGGGGCATCGCTGGAAGCGGCACCCAAGGTGCACATTGCAGATCAGAACCTGATCGATGCGTTCAAGGGCGAAAGTCCCGCCGATATCTTCATTACATCCGGCGCCGAGCTGATCCACACATCCAATGGTAATGGCGGCGGGTTCACGCTGGACGACACGGATGGCGTGGTCGTCTATCCGGTGAAGGCGGATGGTCTCAAGTGCCGACGTAGCTGGAAGTATTTCGACCCGGCGACCGCTGATCCGGCTTTTCCAGATATCACGCCGAGAGATGCATTGACCGTGAAGGCGTGGGACGAAGCCGCCGGATGAGTGCTCAGAATCGCTTGATCAGCCTGCTTGAAGCTGCAATCTGCGCGGGATGAAACTGAAAATCTCCAAACTCTGGGCTCTGGCGCTCATTCCGGTCTTTGTGCTGGTTGACCAATGGTCCAAATGGCTTGTGCTGGAAGAACCCCGGTTCAACGCGCTCATCTGCCTGGAGACCCGTCAGGGCTGCGGACATATCCCGCTGCCCGGTCCGATTGACCTGACCATGGTTTGGAACCGGGGTATGAGCTATGGCCTGTTCCAGTCCGATGGTATCGGGCGATGGCTGTTGGCGCTCGTCATGTTGGTGATCGCGCTGGGCTTCCTGTACTGGCTCGTTCGCTATGCCGATCATTGGCTGTTGAAGTTGTCGCAGGCCATGGTTGTTGGCGGCGCGTTCGGCAATCTGATCGACCGGGTCCGGTTCGGAGCTGTTGTGGACTTCGTCAATGCCAATGAGTTGATGTTCCCATGGGTCTTCAACGTCGCCGATGCTGCAATTAGTGTGGGCGCGGTATTGCTGTTTGCCGACCAGTTCTTACTGTCGGGCCGGAAACAGGCTAAGAAACAGTCCTGAGTATTTTAATCGTGATGGCGAGGACGCCCTGATATGAAAAAACAGATTATCCTTCTGGCTACTGGTGTCGCAATGGCGGCTTCCACGGCCTGTACGTCATCCGGTGGCGGTTCGCGTACGCCGGACGAGTTCCGCGTTGTGACCATGGCTCCTCTGACCGTTCCGCCGAACTACAAGCTGCGACCGCCGGAAGCCGGCGGCGCCTTGCCACCGGAACTGGATGGCTCGCGCACTGAAGTCACCGCCGCCTTCGGCTCGACCATTGGCCGCAATGCCAGCGCGTCCGAGAAAGCCCTCGTGGCTGCTGCTGGCGCCAATGCGGTTGATCCGGTCATCCGCACGCAGGTCGACTATGAAGAGACCAAGACGATCCGCAAATCGACCAGCATTGCCGACCGCATCCTGTTCTGGCGGGCTGATGATGAGGAAACCGCTGAAGGCGTTGCCACCGATAATGCCACCGGTGGTGAACCGGTCGTGATCGAGCAATCCAGCGATGCGCCGCGCATCAAGTTGCCGGGAACCTGATACAATCTACGTAAAATGAGTCAGTCGAACACCTGAGAGGAACAACGCCCATGAAACGGATATTTGCCGGGGGGCTGTTCGCGCTCTCGGCTTTCGCATCCAGTGCCGTCGCAGACGAAAGCGCATGGACTCCGACCGTGTTCAATCTCGACAATGGCATGGAAGTCGTTGTCGTTCCTGACCATCGCGCGCCCGTCGTGACTCATATGGTGTGGTACAAAGTCGGCGCGGTCGACGAAGCCGAGGGAAAATCCGGCATCGCGCATCTGTTTGAACATGTCATGTTCAAGGAGACTGATGATCTCGCCCCAGGTGAGTTCGACAGCATCGTCTCGCGCAATGGCGGCGTCAGCAACGCGTTCACGAGTTGGGACTACACCGCCTATTTCGAGCGCGTCGCCAAGGACCAACTCGGTACTATGATGGCGCTCGAGGCCGAACGCATGACCGATCTCGTCATCAATGACGATCCCGACGGTCCGTTCATTTCCGAACGCGATGTCGTGAAGGAAGAGCGTCGCCAGCGCATCGACAACAATCCCGGCGTGATCCTGCAGGAAATGGTCCTGTCCGAACTCTGGAAGGGGCATCCTTACGAGATCACGATCATCGGCAATATGGACGAAGTGGCGGCTCTGACGCCAGCGGACGGATTGGCCTTCTACAAGGAATACTACAGCCCTGAGAATGCGATTCTGGTCGTCGCTGGTGATGTGACGCCCGAAGAAGTGCGCGTCCTGGCCGAAGAGCATTATGGTACGATTGCGCCAACCGGTACGGCGCATGGCGAGCGTAAATGGGCCCCCGTTGCACCTCTGACCGAAACCAGGGAACTCGTCTATTCAGATCCGAAGGTTCGCCAGCCTAGCTGGAGCCGGTATTATTCCGGCACTTCCGAGACCCGCGACCGTGAACTTTCCTATGCGCTTGATGTCGGTCTCGAAGTCCTCGGCGGCGGCATGACCAGCCGCCTCTACCAGTCGCTGGTCGAAGACCAGCAGATTGCGATTAATGCCAACACGTATGCCTGGACGACGCTTCACGATGAAGGCCCCGCCATCATCACGGCAAGCCCGGCACTCGGCGTCACGCTCGACGTATTGGAAACGGCCATCATGGCCGAGGTGGAGAAGGTGCTGGAAGAGGGCTTCACTGATGCCGAAGTCGAGCGCGCACGTAACAGTCTTGCCGCGCAGGCGATTTACGCCCGGGACAGCCAATCCAACATGGCCAACACATTCGGCTCCACGCTAGCCCTTGGTGGCTCGATTGAGGACGTGCTGGATTATCCGGACGCGATGCGTGCCATAACCACTGAACAGGCAATTGCCGCTGTGCGCGAAATCTTTGGCGCTGACCGCCACTATATTGAGGCACACTTGCTGCCTGCCGAGGGAGATTCCTGAGATGAAACCTTTTGACCTCATCATTGGTGCGGCCCTTGGTGTCGGGCTTGCGGCGTGCGCTTCTGTCGAGACGCAGGATGACTTGACCAGTGTTGCCGATACGGCACCCGCAGAACTTGTTGAAGACAGCGGTCTGGATATTGTCGTCCACGAAGGGGATTTCGCCGAGATCCAACAATTTACCACGCCCGGTGGCGTGTCTGTCTGGCTGGTTTCCGAGCCATCCATCCCGATCCTGTCGGTGGCGATGGCGTGGGAAGGTGGCGAAGCGGCCGATCCGGAGGGCCTGGAAGGTCTGGCCGATGCGGTTGTCTATCACATGAATGAAGGCGCGGGCGATCTCGACTCGCTTGCCTTCCAGACCCGGATGGAAGAGCTGAACATGAGCTTCGGTTGTAGCGCCTCGAGCGACTGGACCTCCTGCTCTGCATCCATGCTCACCGACAATGCGGATGAGGCAATGAGCCTTGTGGCGCAAGCTTTCGAGGCACCCCGTTTCGATGCGGGTCCGTTCGCCCGGTTCCAGCGGGAAAGGGAAGTTTCATTGAACACGCGCGAGACGAATGCGCGCTATCTCGCGGGTCGGGCTGAGGCTCAGGCTATCTATCCTGACCACCCTTATGCGCGCGAAACGTCCGCCGAGAGCATTGCTGCCCTTACGCCAGAACTCGCCAAGGCGCACATGCGCAAACTGATGGTGAAGGACAGCCTGATTGTGACCGCCGTCGGTGCGATTACGCCGGAAGAGCTCGCCCCCATGCTTGATGCGATCGCGGCGAGCCTGCCAGAGAGCAGTGATCTTCCGGAAACGCCGGAAATTACCTTTACGGTAGACGGTGCATTTGAGCCTGTGCTTATCGATCTGCCACAGCCGCAAAGCCTTGTGCGCTTTCTGGCACCAGGCCTCAAACGCGAAGATCCGGATTTCTTTACGGCCTATGTCGTAAACTACACATATGGTGGTGGTGGATTTGGCAGCAGACTGATGGAATCGCTGCGCGTTCAAAAAGGGCTGACCTATGGCGTCTACTCTTGGCTATCGTTTGACGACACCTATCAGAATTGGGGAGGCAGCGGCCAAACCAAGAATGAAAGTGTAGGTGAATTCGTCGAGGCACTATTGGCCGAAACCGCGTTGATTGCGGAAGAAGGCATTACTGCGGAAGAGCTTGCAGACGCGAAGGCTTACCTCACAGGCTCCTATCCATTGGCTTTCGACTCGAACGCCAAGATCGCGGGCCAGATGATGAGTGTCCGCCAGGACGAGCTGGGAGTGGATTATTTTGACCGGCGCAATGCCCTGATCGAAGCTGTCACGCTCGAGGATGCAAACCGCGTTGCGGCGGAATTCCTCCAGCCGGACCGTTTCAGCTTCATTGTGGTGGGTCAGCCTGAAGGGCTTGAATAGGCAGCTTGCCTAATCCGCTGTCTTTCGCGGCGCTGACAGGCCGGTAGTCGATGCATCAAAGGCGCTGTCCCGGTTATAGCTATATAGCTCTGCCGGGCGGCCACCGGTGCTTGTTTCCATCGCACCTGTTCCAATGACAAAACCGGTCTTGTCCAAGGCGCGCCGGAAATTTTGTGTGTGCAGGGATAAACCCAAGATACCCTCGACGGCGCGTTGCAGGGACGACAGTGTAAACCGGTCAGGCATGAGCTCGAACACAACCGGTCGGTATTTGATCTTGCCGCGTAGGCGGGAGATGGCGGTGGCGAGGATGCGGCGGTGGTCCGATGCCATAGGCTCGCCGAGGCGTACATCGGGCTCAGGCAAGCCAGCGTCACGGGCGCATTCGATGACCAGACCAGCTTCATAGAGCAATTCATAACGGTCTAGCACGCGCTCTTCGATCCAACGGATTCCATCCAGCGCGAAAGCGGCGCGTGCGCGCTCCAGTCTACGTTCGTTTCCCGCCGCCCAGGTCATCAGGCGCGGCGCAATATGAGCATCGATGATGGCGGGTCTGCCACTGCGATGGTCTTCCCATGGAAAAAATCTGTACCAAGATTGCCAGCGCGCCTCAAAAGAGTCACCTGCCGGGCGCGCTTCGGGGGTTAGCGCAAGATAGCCGACAGAAATGACACGCGCATTTGGCGCTGTGCCAGCCAGTGTTGCTTCGGGTGTCTCCCGGTCTTTGTCTCCAAATGTGTAGAGTTGTTCAACATAACCGAGTTCGAAACCCGTCTGTTCCCGAACCCACCCTCTCAGCGAGAGGTCAAAAGTGCGGTGCCTGTCTGGGTCGAAGACGCCGAATGGGAGCGCATCCTCGCCTGTCTCGCGTTGGGTGATCAACACACGTGGCGCGTCCGCCTCCACGGCGACCATCACGGCAGACAGACCAATCAGCAACGGGGATGACTGTGTCATGTGGCAGTCTCTATTTGCTTGTTGATCTGGGCATAGCGCTTCAGGAATGTGGATTGTGCGTCCGGTACAGCTTTTGGTTTCAACCGCAATTTCGTGTCTTCGGGCGGTTTGCCGAACAGCTTGTTTGCTTCGTCCTCGGAAAACCCGGCCAACTGGATCGCCTCACTCCATGCGCAGATCAGGTCCGCTTTCTTGATCAGACGTTTCAGGCGTTGCGGTGTTACGGGAGCGAGGCCAAACCGAATATGGATGGCTTCCTGCAGACGCGCCTCAATGCTCTTGTAGCTTTCTCCCAGCAAGGCTTTGAAAGGAGAGATCATATCGCCGATGACGTATTCAGGGCTGTCATGCAGCAGGGCCGTCAGGCTTTGCTGTGGTGTCAGGTCAGGCCGCAAGGTGCGGCAGATCTTTTCCACAAGGACAGAATGTTCGGCCACTGAAAATGCATGTTCGCCGCGGGTTTGGCCGTTCCAACGGGCCACGCGCGCCAGACCGTGGGCAATGTCCTCGATTTCCACATCCATGGGCGAGGGATTCGCCAAATCGAGTCGGCGGCCAGACAACATGCGTTGCCAGACTCGTGGTCGTGGGGCCTTAACAGAATGCTTCACTCGAGACGTCATCACCCCCTTCTTTAAGCCATTTGTAATAGGGGTAAAGAAACGAGGGCATTCCGGTTACGAACTCGTCCCTTTTTCGCCCTGATTGGCAAATGCGCTGTTAAGGCGTTTCGGGCAAAAGGGGGATGTAAACAAGGGCTGCGTTCACGAATTCGCGGCCGACCCAAACAAGAGGTGACCATGCTGGATTCTTTGACGACTGTTGTATCTACCCAAGCCATTGCGTTCGGCGTATTGCTGATTGCGTGTAGCATCGTCGTTGTAGAAGCGGTCCGTGCCAGCAAGGAAATCCTTTGGGGCGACATGTTCATGGACGATCTGGACGACTAGTTCAGGTCTTGGTCGCTCAAGCAGCTTTCTCAACAAATACCGTTCCGGCAGAATAGCCAGCACCAAACGAGCAGATCAGCCCGCGCTGGCCATGCTTGAAGTCGCCGGAATTCTTGTGGAATGCGATGATTGAGCCAGCGGATGATGTGTTTGCGTAGGTGTCCAGCACGGTGGGACTTTCGTCCTCCGTCGCTTCGCGCCCCAGCACCTTGGACGAGATCAGGCGATTCATATTGGCATTTGCCTGATGCAGCCACATGCGGCGCAGGCCTTCCGGCTTGATGTCCAGTTCTTCCATCTGCGACGCGATCATGTTCGCGACCATTGGCACGACTTCCTTGAACACTTTACGGCCTTCCTGAACGAACAGCTTGTCCGGCGCGTCGATGCCTTCTGGCGCGGCGCGGTTCAGGAACCCGAAATTGTTGCGGATATTGTTCGAGAACTGGGTCTTCAGTTTGGTGCCAAGAATCTTCCAATGGCCGACCGGCGCAATGCTCTCTGCTTCGACAAGGATAGCTGTGGCCACGTCGCCAAAGATGAAATGGCTGTCGCGATCCGTGAAATTCAGGTGGCCGGAACAGATTTCCGGATTCACCACCAGCACGGATTTTGCGCTACCGGACCGAATGAAGTCAGCTGCGGTCTGAATGCCGAATGTGGCCGACGAGCACGCCACATTCATGTCAAAGGCAAAGCCGCCACAGCCCAATGCGTCCTGCACTTCGACCGCCATGGCGGGATAAGCGCGCTGCATGTTGGACGCGGCGCAGATAACGGCGTCAACGTCTTCGGCTTTGCGGCCCGAACGCTCCAGCGCATCGCGCGCGGCATGTACCGCAATCTCGGCCAATACGGAAATGCGATCATTCGGACGTTCGGCAATGCGCGGTGCCATGATGTCAGGATCCAGGATGCCGGCCTTGTCGATCACGAAGCGCGATTTGATGCCGGACGCCTTCTGGATGAACTCTACCGATGAATGGGTTTTCGGCTCGATCAAGCCCGCGCTGATATCTGCCGCGCGTTCCCGGTTCCAGTTGTCAGCCCATACATTGTAGCTGTGAACCAATTCTTCATTAGAAATCGAGTTGGGCGGCGTCCAGAGACCTGTCGCCGAAATCACGGGTGTATTCATTCCTGCCCTCTATTCCAGAACCGCCGAAGTGCGGACCAATTCTGTTTGAGTCTACAAAGGTTTAGCTTGTCCGACAGTGTTGGGCGAGATGCCGGGTTTGGCAAGAGCCGGTGGCTGTTCACTCGTCCGGCAGGCGCAGTCCGGAATCCGTGGTTTGACGCGCGTCTTCCCGCGAAATGCCCTGTGCTTCGTTTACGGCTTGGCGTTCTTCAGCTGCACGCTTTTTCTCCGAATAGGAGGCTGCTTCACGCTCTTGCCGGGCTTCGAGCAGCGCGATCTCTGTCTCAATGCATCGATCGCGGGTTTCCGGGTTGGGGGCTGTGCGGCACCGACTCCAGGCTTCCGCTCGATTGGCCTGATCGATTGAGGAAGTTGCGCACGCGACCAGCGTCGGCAGCGCGATGAAGGCAGCGGCAATCAAACTGGCTTTCATGAATCAGGTCTCCTGGACGGCGATGTGTCGGGGGCAGGCTACATCATGGTCATTGACCATGCCAACCGCCTGCGCCCATGCGTAGACGATTGTGGGACCAACAAATTTGAACCCGCGTTTCTTGAGGTCTTTTGACATTGCAGCTGACCAACTGGTTTGGGTTGGTGCGTCCCGGAAATGCTTCCATTTATTGATGGTTGGCGTTCCGCCCACGACGCGCCAGCGATAGTCGGAAAAACCTTCCCCTGCCTCTTCCATGGCGAGATAGGCCTGGGCATTGCCAATCACGGCTTCGACCTTTTTTGGGCTGCGGATGATGCCGGGGTTTGTCAGCGCCTTGGCGGCGCGGGCAGGTGTCCAGCGGGCAATCTTTTCTGGATCGAAGTTATCGAACTCTTCGCGAATGCTGTCCCGCTTGCGGAGGATGGTGATCCAGGCGAGCCCGGCCTGCATGCCGTCCAGTTGCAGTTTTTCCCAAAGCGCGCGGCCATCCCTTTCAGGCACACCCCATTCGGTATCGTGGTAGTTTCGATATAGCTCGTCGGTAAGCGGGGCCCATGCGCAGGGAACGGTTTCAGTCATGGGCTGGTTCCGCCAGATGCGCGTCGACTTCGGCGCGTTGCCATTCGGTCAAGTCAAAGGTGACGGCCGCGCCGTTGCAAGTGAATGATTTGCCATCCTGTTCGGCTTTGGCCAGTCGGTCGGTGCGGATGAGGGCAAGGCCGGCAGATCCAGCCACGCTGGTCACGGTGCCGATTGGGGCGTCCGCGAGAATATTCATGCCGGTTTCCAGCGCGTCGCCAGTGACTTTCACCGTGCGCTTGCGAATTTTGCCCTTGCGCTTCATGCGGCTCGCCACTTCCTGACCGACGAAACAGCCTTTCTTGTAGTCGATGCCGTTCATCATATCCATGTTGATATCGGTCGGGAAAACCTCTGATCCTCGATAGTCCGTGCCCCATTCCGGCACGCCCGCCGCGATCCGTGCGGCATGCCATTCCTGGGCCGGCATTTCGATGCCGGAGACGCCAACAGGTGTAATCGCGCGATGCGGCAATTGGGGGGAGCGGATGTCGATCCAGCTGCCTTCTGTCACGACATCCTCGGTGAGCCGGTCAATTGCGACGTCATTGCGCATCCTGAACATTTTCAGGCGCTTCTCCAGGTCATCGGCGGCGTCGGCATGGACGTCGATATAGATGTTTTCGAGCGCCAGCATGGCGAGATAATCCGCGATCACCTTGCCTTGCGGCGTCAGCAGCGCGCCATAGCGCATTTCTCCAGTCTGCCAGTTGTCGACCGAATGGGTCACGGTGCGCCCAAGCAGGTGCAGCATGTCCGGTCCGGTCAGGCGGATAATGGCGCGGTTTGGAAGAATGCGTTTCATCTGCTTCTTGTAAGTATGGTTTTGACCCATCTCAAGGGAGTGTCGCCATTTGCCTGTACCGAAAAACCACCCTTGACTTAGCCCCTCCGGAGTCACACCCCATCTGTCATGACCTATGATCTGATCCTTAAAGGCGGCACCGTCGTTTCACCCGGCGGTATGACCCAAACCGATGTCGGCGTGATCGGCGAGCGTATCGCGCATATTGGCAATCTGACTGGCGTGGATGCTGGAGAAGTCTATGACGCGACCGGGCTCCACATATTGCCGGGCGTCATCGACAGCCAGGTCCACTTCCGCGAGCCGGGTCTGGAGTACAAGGCCGACCTAGAAACAGAAGCGCGCTCGGCCGCGCTTGGCGGCGTCGTTGCCGTGTTTGAGATGCCAAACACCAATCCCTCAACAACCACGCCCGAGGCCCTGACCGACAAGCTGGCCCGCGCCAAGGGGCGGATGGATACCGACCATGCGTTCTATGCGGGCGCGACGCATGAGAATATCGACCTGCTGCCCGAGATGGAAAAGATGCTTGGCTGCTGCGGGGTGAAGGTCTTCATGGGCGCCTCGACGGGCGACTTGCTCATCAAGGATGATGAAGGTGTCGAAGCTGTTCTGCGCGCGATCAAGCGCCGCGCGGCCTTCCACTCCGAAGACGAATACCGCCTCGAAGCACGGCGCGGCCTGGCCGTGCCCGGTGACTGGCAGAGCCATATTGTTGTGCGCGATGTCGAGGCGGCCGTCAGTTCGACTCGACGCCTGCTGCGTCTCGCTCGCAAGACCGGCAAGCGCATCCATGTGCTGCATATCTCGACCGCCGAAGAGATGGAGCTGCTGCGCGATGCAAAGGATCTGGCCAGTGTCGAAGTGCTGCCCAATCACCTCACCCTCGCTGCACCGGATTGTTATGAACGCCTCAAGGGCTTTGCCCAGCAGAACCCGCCTGTGCGCGAACAGCGCCATCAGGATGCGCTGTGGCGCGCGCTGAATGCGGGTATTGTTGACGTGCTGGCCACGGACCACGCCCCGCATACGCGCGAGGAAAAGCAGCGGCCCTATCCCACGTCGCCGTCTGGCATGCCGGGCGTGCAGACCATGGTGCCGGTCATGCTGACCCATGTGAACAATGGCAAGCTTAGCCTTCAGCGTTTCGTCGAACTGACCAGCGCTGGCCCGCAGCGCGTTTTTGGTCTCACTGACAAGGGCCGTATCGCCGAGGGCTATCATGCCGACTTCACGGTGGTGGACCTGAAGCGGAAAGAGACCATCACGGAAGACTGGTCGAAGTCCAAGTGTGGCTGGACACCTTATGATGGCTTCGAAGCAACCGGCTGGCCGGTGGCGACCATTATCCGCGGCGGCTTCGTCGTGCGCGACGGCGAGATCGTGAAAAAGGGCGGTGGTCAGCCGGTCCGCTTCAACGAAACGTTGGAGCCTGCCGGTTGAAGCACGAACGCAAGGGGCTGAACCGGGCTTTGTTCTGGCTGTATGAGGGTACGGGCAAATGGCCGTTCCTGTTTCGCTGGGCCATGCTGGCGTTCGATTTCGTTACCATCGGCTATTTCCTCTGGGCGCCCTTTGACCAGCGGGACCGCACGCACATCGCTGTCGATTACGTGATTGGAAGTGTGATCCTCGCCGACCTGTTGGCGCGGTTCTATATCGCGCGGCACCGCTGGAATTTCGTGGTCCGGCCCATCAATATTGCGGATCTTGTCGTCGTGATCACCATGTTTGCGCCGCTGCTGGTTTCGAATTTCGCCTTCCTGCGCGTGCTCCGTGCGGTCAGGGCCATTCGCGCGTTCACCTTTATCAAGCGAGTGAAGGTGATCACCCCCTTCTTTCAGCGGCATGAGCGGATCATCGACAAGGTGACCAACTTGGCTGTGTTCGTCTTCATCATGGCTGCGGTCGTCTATTCGACCCAGGTCGGCATTAATGACGGCATCCGCACCTATATAGACGCGCTCTATTTCACGGTCACGAGCCTGACCACAACTGGTTATGGCGATGTTCTGATGGTTGGTCCTGGCGGACGACTTCTGTCGATAATAGTGATGGTGCTGGGTTTGACCCTCTTCCTGCAGCTCATTCGCACCATTATCGAGCCGCGCGACAAGGTGGAACAGGAATGCGAGGAATGCGGCCTGCGGCTTCACGAACGCGATGCCGTGCATTGCAAGCACTGCGGAGAAGTGATCCATATTCCCACAAGCGGCTTTGAATGAGCCGGAAAGAACAAAAAATACACGGGAAGAAACGCGCACACCATGCCTGACACGTCGGACCTGCCCTTTAGGGAAGTACCCTATCTGCCGCTAAAGCTGGAGATCGATCGGCGACCCGACGGCACGATCTACCTCGACAACGGCCAGCCTCTGAAAGCTTGCCCGCCACATATGCTGGCAGCGCTTGTCCATTGGGCCGAGCATCGGCCGGACACAGTATGGCTCGCCGAGCGCGATCCGGAAAATCCGGGTGCCGAAGGCTGGAACACGATCACGTATGCGGTGGGACTCGATACCGTGCGCCGGCTCGCGCAAGGCTTCCTCGACGCCGGCGCCGGACCGGACGCGCCGCTGATGATCCTGTCGAAGAACTCCATTGCCAATGCCCTGATCATGTATGCCGCCATGTGGGCGGGCAGCCCGGCCGTGCCCGTCACACCGGCCTATGCGCTGCTCAGCGAAGACCTTGGCCGCCTCAAGTATATTGATGACCTGACCCAGCCGAAATTCATCTATGTCGAGGATGGGACGGACTATCAGCGCGCGCTGGATGGGCTGGATATCGAAGGTCGCCTCGTCATTTATAGCGGCAACGCGCCGGAGCGTTACGATGCGGTACGTTTCGAACAATTCATGCGGTCGCCGACTTTGGCGGTGGATGAAGCCTATGCCCGTCTCACGCCGGACACAGTGGCAAAATACATGATGACGTCTGGGTCCACAGGTGAACCCAAGGCGGTCATCAATCTCCACGGCATGGTCGCCTCCAATGCCAGGATGATCCGCTCGATCTGGGATGAAGATCGTCTGGATGAACTCACGGGCGGCACGCAGGTGATGTGCAATTTCCTGCCATGGAGCCATACTTATGGCGCGCATTCGATCCTGCACAACATGCTGGATTGGGGCGGCACGCTCTACATCGACCAAGGCGCGCCGACGCCGGCACGACTTCCGGAAATGTTGCGCAACCTGAAAGAGGTCTCCACCACCCAGCACACGACCGTGCCGGCGGCATGGGCCGCGCTCGCGACCGAGCTTGAGCGCGATGATCAGTTGGCTGAGGTATTCTTCAAGCGGCTCGTTTGCATGGCCTATGGTGGCGCGTCCATGGGGCAGGATATCTATGAGCGCATTCAGGCGGTCGCCGTGCGCATCACTGGCGAACGGATATCATTGTCGGCAGGCTATGGCGCAACTGAGACCGCCCCAACTGCCTCGAATGTGCATTGGCCGAATGACCGGATGGGTCTGATCGGCCTGCCGCTGCCAGGCAACACATTCAAGATGGTGCCGAACGCCGAAAAGATGGAGCTGCGGGTTAAAGGGGTAAACGTTACGCCCGGCTATTTCCGCAACGAAGCCAAGACCGCTGAAGCTTTCGACGAGGAAGGCTTCTACAAGCTCGGCGACGCGGTGAAATTCGTCGATCCCGACAATCCCGAACGGGGGCTCGCTTTTGATGGACGCACGGCCGAAGAGTTCAAGCTCGCCAACGGGACCTGGGTTTCGGCAGGCACCGTGCGCGTGCAGGCCGTGGCTGCGACGGGTGGCGCGCTGTCAGACGCTGTGGTCTGCGGCCTCAACAAGAATGATGTCCGTCTCCTCGGTTTCCTGAACGAGGCGTGGTGCCGCCGGCTGGTGGGGGAGGATCTGCCTCTTGACCAATTGGTCGCGCACCCAGCCATACATGAGAAAATCCGCGAAGGCCTCGCCCTGCACAACAAGACGCATCCGAATGTTTCCGCTCGCGTCGCGCGAGTATTGCTTCAGACTTATCCTCCGTTGGCAGACAATGGTGAGATTACCGAGAAGGGCTACATCAACCAATCGCGCACGCAGGACCTCAGGCAGGATCAGGTCGACACGCTGTTTGCCGAATCTAGCGAGACGCCAGCGAATTTGCTCATCCTGTAGTGCACGACACCGAACACGAACAAGAATCTCGAAGGGAATCCGGATGACAGACCAGCCAACCCAGTCCATGACCGGCGCCGAAGCGCTCGTATCCACGCTGGCCGATCATGGCGTGACGGCGTGCTTCGCCAATCCCGGTACATCAGAAATGCATCTTGTCACCGCGCTCGATCATGAGCCGCGCATCAAGTCGACGCTCTGCCTGTTCGAGGGCGTTGCGACGGGCGCCGCCGACGGCCATGCGCGCGTGACCGGAACGCCGGCCATGACGTTGCTGCATCTCGGTGCGGGATATCTCAATGGCGGCGCAAACATTCACAATGCCCGCCGGGCCTGGACGCCAATGATCAATGTGATCGGGGACCATGCCGTGCCGCACCAGCGCTACGACGCGCCGCTGGCCTCTGACGTCATCGGCATGGCCGGTCCGAACTCGCGCTGGATCAAATCCGCCGACAAAGTCGGGCAAGCCGGCGATCTGGCCGCGCAGGCATGGGAGGCGAGCTTTGGACCCGAACCCGGCCCGGTCTCCCTGATCCTTCCGGCCGATACCGCCTGGCTCGAAGGCGGGAAGCCCGGCGCAACGCGCGCCCGGCCATCCCTGCGCCAGCCTGATCCGATTGCGATTGATGTCGCCGCTGCCGCCGTCAAATCGGCCAGCAAACCGATCATCATCATCAACGGAACCGCGCTGACCGAAGCGGGGCTTGCTCAAGCGGCCCGGGTGAAAGCCGCTGGCGTACGTGTGCTGACCGACACCTTCTTCGCGCGACAGGCGCGCGGGGCAGGCCGGTTCATTCCAGACCGGATGCAATACTTCGCCGAAGGCGCCATGTCGGACCTCGAAGGCTCAGACCTGATGTTGATTGCAGGCACGCAGGTGCCGGTGGCCTTCTTCGCTTATCCGGGCAAGCCGAGCGTGCTCGTGCCGGAAGGCTGCGTGCCCATGATGATGGGCGGACCGGACACCGACAGCGCCGCGATCCTTGAAGCGCTCGCCGATGCGCTCGGCGCCAAGGAAGCCGCCCCGATGGCTGAGCTGGACCTGCCGGGCGCACCGACGGGCGCTCTCAATGCTGCTACGATTGGCGCATCCATTGCTCGCCACATGCCGGAAGGCAGTTTCGTCTCGGATGATGGCGTCTCCAATGGCCTGCCTAGCTTCCTGATGACCCAGCGCGCCCGGCCGCATGACTGGATGATGCTGACGGGCGGCGCGATCGGGCAGGGCATGCCGCTCGCGTTGGGGGCATCGCTCGCTGCACCGGCCCGCAAGACGCTCTGCATCACCGGCGACGGTGCGGGCATGTATACCAATCAGGCACTTTGGAGCATGGCGCGCGAAGGCGCGAACGTGGTCAACGTGGTCTTCGTCAACCATTCCTACCGTATCCTGAATATAGAACTGGCGCGGACAGGCGCCGGCAATCCGGGACCTGCCGCGCAGGAACTGCTTGGCCTCGGCCATCCGGAGATCGATTGGGTGAAGCTGTCAGAGGCGCAGGGTGTACCCGCAGTCAACGCCACGAATGCGGAAGAGTTCGATCTTGCGCTTGAGCGGGCGTTTGCTGCGGACGGGCCTCAGCTCATTGCAGCGCACGTTCCGGCGCGGTAGGTCCTATTCCCGCCCACGGTCGAGATCTTCCTCAATCTCGATATCAATCGGCTCTCCGCTGAGGCGGTGACGGTAGACCTGAGTGTTCTCAAGGACGCGCTGGACGTAATTGCGGGTTTCCGAGAATGGAATGAATTCCACCCAGTCAATCGGATCGACCTGACCAGTGCGGGGATCGCCATAATCCTGGATCCACTGGCGCGGTCGGCTCGGGCCCGCATTATAGGCGGCGGCTGTCATGATGTAGCTGCCATTGAAGCGCGATAGCAGCGTGTCCAGATGCTGGCCGCCTAGGGTCATGTTATAGCCCGGATCATCGGTCAGCCAGGAAGTGCGGTAAGGCAGGCCGCGTAGCCGCGCTTCGTTACGAGCGGTGGCCGGCATGAACTGCATCAGGCCGCGTGCGCCGACATGGCTGATCGCGTTCGGGTTCATTTCGCTTTCCTGCCGAGACAGGGCCAGCATTAGCGGCCGCTCTACCTGTGGCTCGCGCAGAAGCGGATAGGCAACCACCGGGTAGGCGGCATCGGTAGAGACAATGCCTTTGGCAAGACCGGCCTTGGCACCACGAACCCCGACATCCGGCACCTGATACTCCGTAGCAATGCGGGCGAGCAGCAGATATTCGGACTCGGTCTCAAGCAGGTCGTCCATGTGATAGGCGAATTCACGGAACAGGCGTTCCTCACCGCTCTCGCCAAGCAGGCGCAGGGCCTGAACCATTGGCTTGTCCTCGAAGGCCGAAATCTCTTCTGCAGTCGGCTCTGAGGTCTTCGGGAAGGCGAGCTTCTTGTCGTCCAGACGCTCGGCGGCAAGTTGTCCGTAATAGGTGAACTTGTGCTCAGCTGCTGCCGTGTAGTCTGTCCGTGCGGCATCCGGTTGGCCAAGCGCATCGCGGGCGCGACCAGCCCAATACTTGCCGCGTGCAAGGCTGATCGGTGTTGAGACGCCGTCAGACATGGTCTCGAAATGCTGCAGGCTGCGATCCGCATCATTCTTCAGGCGCAGGGCGATCCACCCAGACACCCATTCGGCCTCGGCGAAGTCGCCGCCGCTTTCCATGCCATGCGGTGAGGCCAGCTGGTAGGCGCGGCTCCAGTTGCCGTCCTTCAGGTCTGTCCGGATCGCGATGTTGCGTTCGTCCCACAGGCGCGAGCGGCCAGCTTCCGGAATGTCATTCCCGTCGATGCCCGTTAGCAATGGGGTCGCCACATCCTGGTTGCGCAGTTTCTGGCGGCGCCATTTGGCGCGCTCGTAGAGCAGGCCGGGATTGTCCTGCAAGTTGGCGGGGACGACATTGACCAATGCATCAACATTGCGCGACCGCGCAGCGAGTGCGATGCGGGCGTCGACCAGTTTACGATAGTCAGACGTGAGCAGGTATTTGAGCTTCGATGCAGCCGTGCGCTGGTTGGTCCATAGCAGGAACTCGACACGGGCGCGGTGATCATCCTGGGTCAGCTGTTTGCCATAAGTGGACAGGACTTCGCGCTCGACGTCGCGTTCGAGGGAATTATTGTGCCAGGCGTCACGCACGGCTTCCAGCGCCTTGCCGGGTTCACCAATCGCACGCCAGCTATCGGCCAGCGCGATCTTGCCAGCTCCGGTAATCGGACCCGACTCGGTCAGCCAGTCGATGCGTTCCTTATGGCTGAAAGACGATTCGCCAATGATTTCTTCGGCGCGGCGGCGCATGGAGGTCGTTTTCGGCCAGTCTTGCAGCTTGTCCAGCGCGAACGAGACTTCCAAGAAATTCATGCCCGGAACGCCGCGGCTGGCGCGGATCCACATAATGAGGTTCCGCACGTCGGCATCAGAGGCCTGAGTTTGCAGATGCGCCACAGTCGGCCAGTCATAGCGGTCAGCCGCGCGGAGTGCCTTGTGCAGGATTTCCGCATTGCGGGCATCCGTTACGGAAGACGTATAGGGTCGGTCGGGTTTCAGACTTGGGGATTCCGGCACGCCAGCGGCGGCAGCAGCCTGGGACAGCACGGCAAGAGAGGCAAAAATGGCAACGGGTCGCATCATGAAACGTCTCTGCAGAGTTTATTTCTTGGCCAAAGCGTGAGAAGGCATTGGCGATTCATACTCGATCAAGACAAACAACACCTGAATCGCGGCAAATTTACGATGTTCCATGGCTCAATCCCAGCTCTCGTCACACCTTTCAAGAATGGTGCCGTTGACCGGGACGCTTTTGCGGCGCTGGTAGAGCGCCAGATTGTTGGCGGTTCCAGCGCGCTCGTGCCGGTCGGCACAACAGGCGAGACGTCCACACTCTCCACCCAAGAGCATAAGGATGTCGTAACGCTTTGTGTTGAAATTACCAAAGGTCGCGTGCCCGTGATTGCCGGGGCCGGGGCCAATGCCACAGACGAGGCGATCGAACTGGTCGAGCACGCCAAGGCCGTCGGCGCTGACGCCGCGCTGGTGGTTTGCCCCTATTACAACAATCCCAACCAGGAAGGCCTTGAGGCCCATTTCCGCGCGATCAACGACTCGGTTGCGCTTCCGGTCCTGCTTTACAATGTGCCGGGCCGCACCGTGGTCGATCTTGCACCGGATACCGTCGCACGCCTCGCCCAATTGCCGAACATTGTCGGCATCAAGGATGCGACCGGCGATATGGACCGCGTTAGTCAGCATGCCGCGTCGATCCCTGAAGGCACCCAATTTGTTCAGCTGTCGGGCGATGACCCGAGCGCGCTCGGCCACCTTGCCATGGGGGGCATGGGTTGCATCTCGGTCACCGCGAACGTCATGCCGGAAGCCTGCGCCGCCATGCACACAGCTTTCCACGCTGGAAATCTTGATGAGGCCCGCGCGATAGAGCGCAAGCTGATCGCGCTGCACAAGGCCATGTTCTGCTCGCCCTCGCCGGGGCCGGCGAAATATGCCCTGTCGAAACTGGGGCTTTGCACCGATGAGGTCCGCCTGCCGATCACGACGCCATCTGCAGAAAAGCGGGCCGAAATCGATCAGGCCATGGCGCTTGCGGGTCTGAA
>MRWG01000304.1_pt1 | contig 72597 bp, 74 predicted proteins | sample 1013341 | NCBI WGS metagenome assembly MRWG01 (sample SAMN06117577, study PRJNA244670) | biofilm metagenome | biome: Water; feature: Cathode Biofilm; material: Biofilm; isolation source: microbial consortium enriched at the cathode of a solar microbial fuel cell | place: USA: District of Columbia ...
TTCGTCGCAAAACACAGTTGAATCCAAGCCATGCAACCCGTCCACCCATTCCTTAACCGGACAGCAGTGGGCTTGACCCGGGCATCCAGAGCAGAGCGCTCCGAACAGGAGTCATGTCAAGAAGACGCCGCTTGCGCGGCTACTGGATTGCCGGGTCACGGACCTGCGGTCCGGCCCGGCAATGACAGCCTTACTACTTATTATAACGGCCCCTTGCCTCCCTCCCTTTTCTCCGGCACTGCTTTTCCGTGACCTGAGGGAGGCCCGCGTGGCGGCGGATAGCGACATCGATGCGGTGGTGATCGGCGCAGGCGCCGTGGGGCTTGCCTGTGCGCGGGCGCTGGCGCGGGCGGGGCACGAGACGGTGATCCTGGAGCGGCATGGCGCGATCGGGACGGAGGTTTCCGCGCGGAACAGCGAGGTGGTTCATGCGGGGATCTATTATCCGAAGGACAGTTTGAAGGCGCGGCTTTGCGTGGAGGGGCGTAGGGAGCTTTACGACTATCTTGAGAGCCACAAGCTGCCTTACCGGAAATGCGGCAAGCTGATCGTCGCGACGGACGGGAGCCAGCTTGCCGAACTCGCCGGGATCGCGCAGCGGGCGCGGGCGAACGGTGTCGGGGACATCCGTGAACTGACGAAGCGGGAAGCGCTGGCGCTGGAACCGGCGCTGTGCGCGGAGGCGGCGCTGCTGTCGCCCTCGACCGGCATTCTGGATGCGCACTCTTATATGTTGAGCTTGCAGGGCGAGTTCGAGGATGCGGTCGGCATGATCGCCTTTCGCTCGACCGTGACGCGCGTGACGCGCGAGGGCGAGGGCTTTCTCGTGCATGTGGAGGGCGCGGAACCGATGCGGCTCCGCGCGCGGATCGTCGTCAATGCGGGCGGGCTCCGGGCGCCGGCGCTGGCGGCGCGGATCGAAGGGCTCGACGCCGTGCATGTGCCCACGCCGCGTTTCGCCAAGGGCAGTTATTTCTCGCTGACAGGCCGCGCGCCCTTCTCGCATCTCATTTATCCCGTGCCGGAAGCGGCGGGGCTCGGCGTGCATCTGACGCTCGACATGGGCGGCCAGGCGCGCTTCGGGCCGGATGTCGAATGGATCGAGGTCAGGGACGGCGCGGAGCCGGACTATGCGGTGAACCCCGCACGTGGCGACGCCTTTTATGCGTCGGTCCGCCGCTACTGGCCGGGGCTGAAGGACGGCGCGCTTGCGCCTGCCTATTCAGGCGTGCGCCCCAAACTCAACGGGCCGGAGGACGCGGCAGCGGATTTCGTCGTGTCGGGGCCGGAGGCGCATGGGCTGCCGGGTCTCGTCAATCTCTTCGGGATCGAGAGCCCGGGACTGACGGCATCGCTCGCGATTGCGGAGAGGGTGAAGGGGATGGTGGGGGAATAGGACATTCTGTTGCTTTCCCGCATCGACCACCGCAATGGGGCGAAGACCCATGGATCCCGGCTTTCGCCGGGATGACACTTTTCTTTTTGGCTGATGCAGAAATTCAGATCGGCAATTCAGACCGACAGAGGCGAAGCAAGGGCGACGAAGCGAGACGCCCTACGCTTCCGTGAAGCTGTCGATGAAGACGTTGACGGCGGCGATGGCGGTGCTGAGGCGGGTCTTGATGTCGCCGCGGTCGGCATCGGCGGGGAGCTGTTCGGCTTCTTCGGCGAGATCGGCGAGCGCCCAGGCGCCGAGGCCGCGGGCGGAGCCCTTGAGGCTGTGCGCGGCGTTCTTCCATTCCTTGTCGTCCGCCGCCTCGTCGAGACGGGCGAGATAGACATCGGCCTGGCTGCGGAAGAGACCGAGCAGCTCGTTTTCGAGCGAGCGGTTGCCGAGCGTGTAACGGGAGAGGTGAACGAGGTCGATGGGGCGGCTGCCGCCGGGAGACGCGGTGCCCGTGGAGGGCTCGCCCGCTGACTGCATGCTCATTGCCGAAACTCTCATACCACTGCTCCGTCACCTGATCTGCTCGAAACAAATTTACGGGACCGGACGATACCGATTCGTTAAGAGGCCGGTCTTCAAGGGCTTTTCGGCCCATAACCGCCACCGGCGCGGCATTGTCTTTATGGTTAATATCGTCTAACTTCAGTCACACAGGGTCCGTCGAATAGCCAGGTGAAGAGCCACGGACGGCCCCCGAAAAGCCCCCCTCTTCTAGCCCCCGGCATGCCCCCCGTGCGCGGGGGTTCTCTTTTACGCGCGGAACGGCCGCATCGCGCGGCGGCAGGATGGTTGACGGCTCTCATGGCATCCGACACCTTGAACAGGCCGCATGTCAGCGCATGGCCGGGAAAGATCATGAAAAACAGGGATTTGGCGCCGGGCGACACCGCCGCCGCAAGCGAAGACGCCAAGGCGCCCCAGAAGGCTCCGGAGGCGGACGCCGAACCGCGCGTGCAGGCGGCGAACGAGGACAGCCCGACCGGCGGCGCGCTCTACCGCATGATCGCGCGGAAACCCTCGAAGCGCATTTTCGGCGCGGCGGCGCTGGCGAGCCTGTTCTGCCTCGGCGCGGAGGCCGCCTATCTCTGGGGCCTCTACGGAGCGGAGGGGCTGCAGACGCTGACGCAGCTCGAAACCGGCCTGATCGCGGCGGCGGCGGTGGCCCCCGTCACGCTGATCTGGATGCTCGCCTGGACGGTCTGGCGCGGACAGGAGATGCGGCTGATGTCGGAGGCGCTGGCGCGCACCGCGATCCGGCTTTCGGACCCCGAAGATTTCGCCACCGACCAGATCGCGACGATCTCGGCCGCCGTGCGCCGCGAGCTCGGCGAGATGCGCCAAGGGCTCGACGCGGCGCTGAAACAGGCGAACGAGCTGAAGGACCTGGTGGAGCGCGAGGTCGAGGAAATCGACCGGGGCTCCGGCCGCGCGGAATTCCGCACACGGACGATGGAGGACCTGCTCGCCCGGCACAAGGAGAGCCTTGAGGAAATCGCCCGCACCTTCGGCACGGAAAGCGACGTCGTCTCGCGCGCGATCCGCGAACAGGTGGACGCCGTGCGCGGGATCACCGGCAAGGCGGGCGACGACCTCGACGCGGCAGGCAAGCGGCTCGCCGAACAGGCCGAAGCACTGTCGCGCACCAGCGAGGCGGCGCGCGCGGGCGCGGACCAGACGGCGGCAATGCTCGACCGGCAGTCCTCGCGGCTCGAAGTGGTGGCGCAAGCGGCGCTGTCGAAGGCGGAAGAGATCGGCGGGCGCTACGAACGCCAGCGCGAAACCATCGCCGAGGCGGCGGCCCGCCTCGAACACGAGCATGAGCGGCTCAACGCCGTCTTCGAGGCGCATCGCGACGGCATGGACGCCGCCGACAAGGCGCTTGCCCACCACACGGCGGAAATCGGCCGCGCGGTTGCGAGCCTCGGCGCGGGCCTCGACACGACCTTCGAGGCGGCGGCGGCCCGCGCAGCGGCCCTGCGCGAAAGCATCGCCGGCGAGATCAGGCGCGGCGCGGAAGAAGCGGCGGATGCCTCAACCTCCGTCAGCCGCTCGGCGGGCGCGGCGACGCGCGCCATCGGCGCAACGGTGGACGAATTGAAGGCGGCCTCCGGCGCGCTAGCAAACGACGTTGCGCGCGCGGCGAGCGAGGCGATTTCCGCGACGACGGAAAAACTGACCGCCGCGACGGCGGCGATGAGCCGCGACATGACGCAGGCGACGGAGAAACTCTCAACGGATGTCGGCGCGAAGACGGAAGAACTGCGCGCGCTCGCCGAAGGCGCGGCGTCGGACAGCGAGACGGCGGCCGAACGCTTCAATGCCGCGATGATCCGCCTTGGCGGCACGGCGAAGGAAGCGGGCCGCGCGCTCCACGAGGCGACCGACGACCTCGCGCAACGCATCAACGAACTGCCGGAGGAGGCGGCGGGAAGCGCCGCGGCGCTGCGCGACGTGCTGGAGGAACAGGTCTCCGCGCTCGCGACCATCGCCGAGATCGTGGTGCGCCATGCCCGCACGCTCGACCGCGCGACGCAGCCGGCACCGCAGCGGCGCGAAACGGATTTCCCGCGCGCCCCGCAGCCGCCGCGCGAAACGGCCCCGCGCGAAGCGCAGACGGGACGGCGCTGGGGCATGTCGGACCTCCTCGCCGCCGCCGAACGGCGCACGGGCGAACACAGCGAGGCGCTGCACCGGGGCAGCGAACGCGACTTCCAGCGCGCCTCTCTCCATGTGATCGAGACATTGCAGGCGCTCGCCATCGATCTCGACCGGGCGCTCGAGGAAAGCCCGCCGCCGGAACTCTGGCAGCGCTACCAGGCGGGCGAGCGCAACGTCTTCGCGCGCCGCCTCTACAACATGGCGGGACGCGAGCTCTACGACCGGATCGGCCAGAAATACCGCAAGGACGGCGAGTTCCGCGGCCATGTCGACCGCTTCGTGACGAGCTTCGAGGAACTGCTCGGCGCCGCGAGCGGCCGCGACCGCGACAACATCCTGGTCGACACCTACCTGACGTCGGATACCGGCAAGGTCTATCTCATCCTCGGCCAGGCGATCGGGAAGCTGAGTTAGCTGCATTCAATCGTCATTGCGAGGAGCGGCGAAGCCGCGACGAAGCAATCCAGGGGCCGCAAGCTCGGCGTTTGTCGCCCCTGGATTGCTTCGCTCCCTTGCGGTCGCTCGCAATGACGCAGAGAGGTTGGGTCCCTCAGCTCCCCTCGCCTGCCGCGAGGGACTGTTCGAGCGTCCAGGCCGCGATGTCGGCGAGCACGACGTCGAGCGCCTCGTCATAGGCCGCGACGACGCCGTCCATGCCGCCGCCCGACGCGGCTTCCGCCGAAAACGCGCGCGAGGCGAGAATGGTGCGGTCGCGCGCGCGCAGAAGCCGGACGAACAGCTCCACCCTGACCTTCGTGCCGCCTTCGCCGAAGCCCGCATCCGACGGGCGATAGGCCGAGAAGGAGCGGATGTCGCCGACCAGCGCCTGATCCATGCGCGCGCTGGCACCGGGACCGATGACGGCGGGAAAGCTGCCGGTGCCCGACAGCGTCTCGACGAGAAGCGAGGCGATCATGCGGGGCGCGCGGTCGCTCCAGCGCGCGCCGGCATAATAGGCGATCTGGTTTTCGCTCTGCATGAAGACGATGCGCGTGGTGTCGACCGCGGCGGGCGCGGAAAATTCCTCGACGACGAGCTGTACCGGCGATTGCGGGGCGCCGGGCGCGGGCTCGACGGCGGGCGCCGTCAGCACGTAAAGCGACGGCGCCGGGCCGCTGCCGATATCGGCGAGCGCACAGCCGCCGAGCGGCGCAAGAGCGGCGAGAAGAAGAAGCGCCCGCCGCGCCGGTTTCGCAAATCGATCCATCATCGCTTCCCCCCTCATTCCGCTTCCACTTCGGGCACGCCGTTGCCGACCAGGAACTGCGCCGGATTGTCCTCCGCGCTCGTCGCGATGCGGTCGAGCGAGGAGACGAGTGAGCGCGTCTCGGAAACGAGCTGCGGCAGTTGCGCGAGCCCCGCGCCGACGCCCGGCCCGCCCTGCTTGAGAACCGCGTCGAGTTCCTCCGCAACGTCGCGGTAGGCCCGCGCCGCCTCGCGCGCATCCGTGATGAAGGCGCGCACATCCTCCTTCATGAGAGTGTCGGCGCTGCGGCTGATGCTGTTGAGGTTCTTCGATGCTTCCGAAAGCTGCCGGATCGCGACTTCCACATCATCCGAACTGTCGGCAAGCGTCTCCGACAGGATCGCGATATTGGCGAGCATCTCGTTCACGGACTTCTGGTTGTCGACGACGACCTGGTTCAGTTCCTTCATGAGCTGGTTCGCGCTTTGCAGGGTTTCGGGACCGCTCTTCAGGAGGTCCTGAAGCGAGGACGACGCCGCGCGGATCACGGGATAGTCCTGTCCCGGCTTCGCCTGCAATTCCTCCGACGACGGACTGCCGCCGGTAAGCTGAATGAAGGCGACGCCGGTGAGGCCCGAAAGCTCGAGCTGCGCGACGGAGTCTTCCTTTATCGGCGTCGTCGCCTCGACCCGGATGATCGCAATCACCTTGTTGGGATTGTGCTCCATGAGATGGAGATCCGTGACCTTCCCGACCGGCAGGCCATTGTACTGCACCGCGCCGTCCTCCGACAGTCCGGACACCGAGCCGTCGAAGATGATCTTGTAATAGGCGTATTGCTGGTTGAGCTGTACGCCGCTGACCCAGAGCATGAACAGGAAGGTGCCGATCACGGTGAGAATCGTGAAGACGCCGATCATGACGTTGTTGGATTTGATTTCCATGGCCGTTACTTGCCCGCAAGAGCCGCGCGCGCGCGCGGCCCGTGAAAATATTCGTGGATCCAGGGGTGGCTGCTACGCAACATGTCGTCGATCGTGCCGACGAGGATAACATGCTTCTCCGCCAGCACCGCGATCCGGTCGCAGGTGGCGTGAAGCGAGTCGAGATCGTGCGTCACGAGGAAGACCGTGAGACCGAGCGTCTCCTTGAGGTCGTTGATGAGTTCGTCGAAGGCGGCGGCGCCGATGGGATCGAGGCCGGCCGTCGGCTCGTCGAGAAAGAGGATTTCCGGATCGAGCGCGAGCGCGCGGGCGAGACCGGCGCGCTTGCGCATGCCGCCCGACAGCTCCGAGGGATAGAGCGCGCCCGCCGTATCGCGAAGACCGACCATCGCGATCTTGATGGCGGCGAGTTCGTCCATCAACTGTTGCGAGAGATGGAGATGCTCGCGGTAGGGAACCTGGATGTTTTCGGCGACCGTGAGCGCGGAGAAGAGCGCGCCGTCCTGGAAGAGAACGCCCCAGCGCTGCTCGTTCTTGCGGCGCTCTTCCTCCGGCAGTGTCGTGAAATCGATTCCGAAGACGCGGACGCGGCCGGCATCCGGCTTCTTGAGGCCGAGGATGGTGCGGAGCAGGACGGACTTGCCCGTGCCCGAGCCGCCGACAATGCCGATCACCTCGCCGCGCTTCACGGTGAGGTCGAGATTCTCGTGGATCACATGATCGCCGAAGCGGGTGTCGATCCCTTCGACCTCGATGATGGGTTCGCCCTTCTTCGCCATGATCAGACGCCCACCGCGGTGAAGAACATCGCGAAGAGCGCGTCGAGCACGATGACGAGGAAGATCGAGCGCACGACCGAACTCGTCGTCATCGAGCCGACCGATTCCGCACTACCGGTGACCGAAAGCCCGGCGCGGCAGCCGACCAGCGCGATGACGGCAGCCATGAAAGGCGCCTTGATGAGGCCGACCGCGATGGTCCAGAAATCGACCGCCGCCGCCACGCGCTCGATATAGACGGCAGGCGACATGCCGAGCATGACCTGCACGACGAGACCGCCGCCGATGAGGCCCATGATGTCGGCGATGAAGGTGAGGAGCGGCAGCGTGATCATGAGCGCGGCGACGCGCGGCACGACCAGCATGTCCATCGGATCGAGACCGAGCGTGCGCATGGCGTCGATCTCCTCGCGCATCTTCATCGATCCGATCTCGGCCGTGAAGGCACTGCCGGAGCGGCCCGCGACGATGATCGCGGTGAGGAGGAGCCCCACCTCACGCAGGAAGATGATCGCGATAAGGTTCACCGTGAAGACTTCCGCGCCGAAGGTCCGAAGCTGCACCGCGCCCTGCTGCGCGACCACGGCGCCGATGAGGAAGGTGAGGAGGCAGACGAGCGGCAGCGCATCGAAGCCGGACTTTTCCATGTGATGCACGAAGGGCACCATGCGAAAGCGGCCCGGATGCAGAATGGTGCGCCAGATGGCGGACATGACGCCGCCGATGAAGCCGAGCATGCCGCGCGCCTCGGCACCGATGGCGCGCGTGGTCTCGCCGATCTTGCCGAGGATCTCGATATAGAGCGGCGGCCCCGGAACCCGCACGGGCTCCGGGATGCCGCAGGAATCGATCTTGTCGAGGAGAAGCTTCTGCGCGTCGTTGACGCCGGTGAGATCGACCTTGAGCCCGCGCTCGCCGAGAAAGAAGGCCGTGCGCTCGAGCACGGTGGCGGACGCGGTGTCGAAGCGGGAAATGCCGGAAAAGTCGATGATGGCGCGGTCTGCCTCGATCTCGCCGGAGGTGACGGCGCGCAATTCGCGGTCCACGGGGTCGAGATGCACGATCGACCAGTCGCCGGTCGCCTCGATGCGCAGGACGCGGTTTTCGATGCCGATCCGGCAGGCGGCCGCCCCTTGCGGCCGCTCCCCCTTGTCGCTGCGTTGTCCCAGTCCGGCCAAAATTCCCCCGATTTCCGCCGTTGAACGCCGGCTGCCCCCCGGCAGGCTCCGGAAAGAGCCAATGTGCCTGCGCCGCAGCCGGACGGCAAGCGCCGCGCCAGTCTGTCGCACATCCTTCACTTTAAAGCGATTTAAGGTAGGTTGCGTTCCAGCCGGTGCCCCGAAAGGGCGCCGGAGGACAGGTTTATCTTCGGGAGGTGCGTGATGCGCGGATTGTGGACTGGACTGGCGGCTCTGGCCGTGGCGATGACGATTTCGGGCGCGACGCTCGCCGACGACGGCCCGGACGCCGAGAAGGGCAAGAAGATCTTCGCCCGCTGCAAGGCCTGCCACACGCTGGAAGAAGGCGGCCCCGACCGCATCGGCCCGAATCTCCACGGCGTTTTCGGCCGGACGGCCGGCACGAAGGAAGGCTTCACCTATTCGAAGGCGATGGTGGCCAAGGGCGAGGAAGGCCTCGTCTGGTCCGAGGAGACGCTGACCGAATATCTGCGCAAGCCCAAGGACCTGGTTCCCGGCGGCAGCATGTCCTTCCCCGGCCTCAAGAAGGACGAGGACCTCGCCAATCTCATTTCTTACCTGAAGAGCGAGACCGGCGCCGAGTAAGCGCCGGTCCCGTCGCGCCTCAGAGCATCTTTTCGCGGGCGTGTTCCGCGCGCGCGGCGCCGATCGCGGTCTCCACGTCCTTGACCTCCTCGGGCGGCGGGATCACCGCCGGGAAGCCGAGCGCGTCGATCCACAATTCCCGGGTCCAGCCGCTCGTATGATAGAGGTGATGGTCCTCGTCATGGCCGATTATCTCATGCGCCTCGGCCAGCACCTTCTTCACGTCGCCCGCGCCATGTTCCGCGACATGCCCGATCAGTTCCCAGTTCATGTGGTCCTTGGTTTCGGCAAGCACGACGCATTCGCCCGCGACGAGCTGGGCGGCGCCGGGGTCGCCGGCCTCCTTCGCCATCTTCATCGCCTTGACGAGCGACTCGCCGATATGGGCGACGACCTTGCGGCCGGGGGTCTGCGCTTCGGGATCGAGACCGAGCTTCTCGAAGGCCGCGAGCAAGGTTCTGTGATGGGTCTTCGTCTCGTCGAGATAGCCCTGCCACTCTTCCTTCAGATCGTCGTTCACCGCGCAGGAGATCGCCGTCCGGTAGATCTCGATGCCGCCCGCCTCGGTCTCGAGCGCCTGGTAGAGCAGTTCGTGAAGCCGGGTCTCATCCGCTTTTCTGGCCATGGTCACATATCTCCATGAGCTCTCCGTGAAAGAGAGCGGGGTGAAAACAAAACGGGTGTTCGCTGTCAGCCGTTCACGACGCCGCCGCGACGCGGTATTCGCTCTCCGGACCGACATGGTCGATCCGCCATGCCGGCGCGGGATCGCCGACAGGCTGGATGTAGATCACGGGCGGCTGGCAATCGACATGGCCCTCCCAGACCGGACCATTGGCGACGATCGGCATTTCGTAGTCGGGGCCGACATAGATGAGGATGCCGCCATTCGGCGGTGCGATCGTCACCCTCAGAAGGACGGTCACCGCTTCTGGCGGCACGAGGCCCGAGAGATCCACCTCGGTCGCATTCGAAAGCAGCTTGCTGGACATTTCTTGTTCCTGTTGTTTGCCCGTTCCCCCTCGTCCGGACGCCCGAAGGCGTCCGCCGTGTCATCAGCCCCTGTTGAAGATTCGCTCAGCTGAAACGGCCATGCCGCCCTTCCGGTTCCGCAGCGCGTGCCGAAAATCGGCGGGGTTCCGGGAAATTCCGGCTCGCAAAAGCACGCGGTTCGTGGAACGGAAGCTGCAACGGCTGAGCCGAGGGCTCGAACTCGTGTTCCGAAGCGGGACACGGGAGGGCCGATAGGTTCATTATGGGGCATTACCCGCGCAATCTGTGCCGCGCGGGCGAGTAACGAGACATGAATCCGACACCTGTCTTCCGCAGACTTTCCGCGATCCTGCCCGGCCTCGTGCTGGTGCTGGCGCTCGCCGTGTCGATCTACAACCCGCAAGGCATGGGCACCTTCCTGCAGGACCAGGTGTTCGACGTCTATCAGCGCATCCTGCCGCGCGAGCCCGGGCCCCTCGGCACCAACGCCGTCTATATCGACATCGACGCGGAAACCGCGAAGACCCATGGCGCCTGGCCGTGGCCGCGCAAGCGGCTGGACGATCTCGTCGAACGCGTGCGCGACGCAGGCGCGAGCGCCATCGTGATCGACATGCCGCTCGCCGAAGCCGATCCGACATCGGCAAACGAACTCATCCGGCTGTGGTCGCCCTTCCCCGCCGACGGCAACTTCGCCGGGCTCGGGCAGGCGCTCGCGCAACTGCCGAACCACGAGCGCCAGCTGACGGCGCTGCTCGCCTCGACGAATTCCGTCGTTTCCTTCGTGCCCGGCAAGACCGATTACAGCGGCAGGCACGAGCCCTCGCGCGCGGCCGGGATCGACCCCGAAGGCGGCGATCCCCGCCACTACATGACAAGCCACGACACCTGGCGCCCGACGCTGAAGATTTTCGAAGCGGCGGCAAAGGGCAATGGCGCGACCCTGCCCGCCGGCGCGCGCGGCACCACGGTGCGCGGCCTGCCGATGCTGGTCGATCTCGACGGCGCGCTCCATCCCTCGAACGTGCTGGAGGCGCTGCGCGTCTCGGCCGGCGGCAGCGGCTACCGCGCCCAGGTGGCCACGCCCGAAAGCGGCTTCTCCTTCGAAATCGAACCCGGCATCGAGCGCGTCGCCATCGACGGCACGCCTTTCGCCGCGCGCACATGGAAGAACGGCGAGCTCCGCCTCTATTTCGGCGGCGAGGAAACGCGCCGCCGCATTCCCGCCGGACGCATTCTCGCGGGCACCGCCGACCTTGAGGCGTTGAACCAGCGCATCGCCGTCATAGGCGTGTCCGCCAACGGCTCCGACCGGCTCTACATGACGCCCGCCGGCGTCAGCATGCCCTCCGGCGCCATCGCCGCCAACGCCATCGACCAGATCGCCAACGGCCAGTTCCTGCTGCGTCCGGGCTGGGTTTCCGCCGCCGAGCAGGTGTTCATTCTGGTTGCAGGCCTGATCGTCATTCTCGTCGTGCGCCGCTTCCGCTCGCGCTGGGGTCTGACGCTGACGGTGCTGCTGGCCGCGGGCGCCAGCTACGGCTCGTGGTGGGCCTTCGAGACCTATCGCTGGCTGATCGATCCGGCGCTTGGCAGCGTGACGCTGTTCGCCGCCGCCCTCACCTGCACGCTGATGACGCGGCTCCACACGGAAGACGAGATCCGCTTCGTCGAAACCCAGTTCGGCCGCCGCCTGCCGTCCGCGGGCCTCGCCAAGGTGAAAGCCAATCCGCGCATGATCCATGGCGAGGGCGCGCTGCGCGACGTGACCTCCGTCGTCGCGGGCCTGCGCGGCTTCAACATCATCTCCGACCGCTATCTCGAGGATCCGACGGCCTATGCCGATATTCTCAACCGCTTCTTCTCGCCGATGACGAAGATCGTGCTGGACCGGAACGGCATGGTGGACCGCACCGTGGGCGACGCGCTTTATGCGGTGTGGAATGCGCCGCTCGATGCGGGCGACCATGCGTCCAAGGGTTGCGACGCGGCGCTGCGCATGGTGGAGAACCTCGAAGCGCTGAACGAATTCCTGGAGGAGGACGCGCGCCGCCAGCATCTGAGCCATGTGCCGCTGAGCCTGTCGATCGGCATCGATACGGGCACCGCGATTGCCGGCAACATGGGCGCCGTGCAGCGCTTCGATTATGGCGTGCTCGGCGAGCCGGTGAGCTTCGCGGCCTATCTGCAGAAGAACGCGCGGCATTACGGCCCCGCGATCATCGTCGGCGAAGGCACGCAGCGCGCCGTGGGCGACCGCTATGCGCTGCTCGAGATCGACCTCGTCTCGACGCCGCGCCACCCGGAAGGCCGCCGCGTCTATGCGTTGCTCGGCGACCCGATCATGCGCGCCAACCCGAAGTTCCGCGCGCTGCAGGAAGCGCATATGCTGATCTTCTCGGCCTATCGCAACCAGCGCTGGGCGGAGGCGCGCGCCGCCATCGCCGAGTGCCGCAAGCTCAACGGCGCGATTCCGACGCTGTACGATTTCTACGAGGCGCGGATCGAGCAGTACGAGGCGAACCCGCCGGGCGAGCACTGGAACGGGGCCTGGTTCGCGGGCAGAATCTGAACCGGATCCGCCCGGTCCCGTTTTGGGGCTTGGAGACTGCGCACACAAAAGCCATCATCGCGCGCCAGTTTCGAGAACGCCTTGAAGCCCGAGACCCCTGAGCCCCTGCCCATGCGCGAAATCACCGTCGAAGCCCAGTCCTGGCCGATTGCCGGCGCCTTCACGATTTCGCGCGGCGCGAAGACGGAAGCGCGCGTCGTCGTCGCGACGGTGAGCGAGGACGGCATGACGGGGTACGGCGAATGCGTGCCCTATGCGCGCTACGGCGAAACCGAAAAGGACACGATTGCCGCCATCAAGGCGCAGCAGCCGGCGCTCTCCGACGGCCTCACCCGCGAGGCGCTGCAACGCGCCATGCCGCGCGGCGCGGCGCGCAACGCGCTCGATTGCGCGATGTGGGACCTAGAGGCGAAGCGCGCGGGCCGACCGGCATGGGAACTCGCAGGGCTCGCGAAACCGCGCGCGCTGACCACCGCCTATACGCTGAGCCTCGCGGCACCCGACGCGATGGAGGCGGCGGCGGCCGCGGCGGCGGACCGCCCTCTCCTGAAACTGAAGCTCGGCCAGGGCGGCGACGAGGACATCGCCCGCGTGGAGGCGGTGCGCGCAGGCGCGCCGCGCGCGGCACTGATCGTCGATGCGAACGAGGGCTGGAAGCCGGAAGACGTGATGCCGCTGGCGCGGGAATTCGCGCGGCTCGGCGTTTCGTTGATCGAGCAGCCCGTGCCCGCGAAGGACGACGAGGTGCTGCGCGGGATCGCAAGCCCGGTGCCGCTCTGCGCCGACGAAAGCGCACACGGGCTCGAAGGCATGAAGCGGCTTGTGGGGCTTTACGACTTCATCAATGTGAAGCTCGACAAGACCGGCGGCCTCACCGAAGCGCTCTCCGTCATGCGCTGCGCGAAGGCGCGGAAGCTCCGCGTGATGGTCGGCTGCATGGTCGCGACCTCGCTGGCCATGGCGCCCGCGATGCTCGTCGCGCAACAGGCGGATTATGTCGACCTCGACGGGCCGCTGCTGCTGGCAGAGGACCGGAAACCGGCGCTGCGCTACGAGGGCAGCCTTGTCTATCCGCCGGAAGCGGAGTTGTGGGGTTAGGCTAGCGCTTTCAGCGCCACAAGCTGCTCTTCCCACCAGCCGCCCTGCATGGTGAGGAAGGCGCGGCTGTCGAGACCGTGGCGCGCGGGATGGTCCGGCGGGAGCGTCTCCCAGCCGCGATGCTCGAGCAGGATGCGCGTGCCGGTATCGTTCGCCTTGAAACGGATATCGACTTCCGTGACCTGCCCCTCGCGATAGTTCGGCCCGCGCCACTCGAAGACGAGGCGCCGGCCCGGCTCCCAGACGAGAATGCGGCCGGCCTCGTAGAGCTCGCCCTTCGCTTCGTCATAGATCTCGACGAGACGCCCGCCCTCGCCCGGCTCGAAACGCATGGTGCCATTGAGCTTCGGGCGGAAGCGGAACTTCGGACCGCGCTGCCACCATTGGTCGACCTCTTCGGTAAAGAGACGAAAGGCCTCTTCCGGTTCGACCTCGAGGGTGATCGCGACGGTGACGCTGGCGCTCACTTCTTCTTCCTCTTGCGCGTCTTGCCTTCGGCGTGAGCCTTGAAAGCGGTGAGCTGCGAGGTCCAGAAGGCGGCGACCTCCTCGAGCCATGCCTGAAGGTCGGCGAAGGGCGCGGCGCGCAGACGATAGACGCGCAGGCGCCGGTCGTCTCCCGCCTCCTCTTCCTCGATGAGTGCATTCTCGCGCAGGACGCGCAGATGACGGCTGACGGCCGGCCCCGAAATCTCGAAGGCGGCGGCAAGGTCGCCCGCGCGCATCGGCCCCTCGCGCAGGAGATCGACCATGCGCCGCCGGGTCGGATCGGCAAGCGCCGCCAGCACGCGGTCGATCTGTTCCTGTGCGGGCTCGCTCACCCCTTGCCCTCGACCTTGAGGCCGGGGCTCGCCTTCTCCATGTCGGCGTTGGAGAGGACGCGCATCGTCTGGCCGAAGGTCCAGAAGTGACCCTCCGGATCGAAGACGCGGTAGATCCTGTCGCCGTAGAACTGGTCTTCCGGTTCGGCGGCGATGGTCGCTCCCACCGCCTTCGCCCGTTCGTAATGCGCCATGACGTCCTTCACCTGGACATGGATGCATTGCGTGTTCTTGCCGTCCAGGCTTTTCGGGCTTGTGGGAAAGTCCGACCAGCCCGTGCCGCCGAGCATGATGCGGCCATTGCCGTATTCCATCTCCGCATGCTGGATCACGCCGTCGTCGCCCGTGACGCGCAGGCAGGTCTCGAAACCGAAAGCCTGTTCGAGCCAGTCGAGCGCGGCGTTGGGGTCGTCGTAGAAGAGCGCAGGCACGACCTCGGCCGCGGCGCTGCCGGTTTTTTCCGACATGGGTGGTCCTCCCTGTTCGCGTTTGGACAGCGCCGGTTTGAACGCCCTCTCCCCTATGTCGTCATGACCCGCTTCATGCGGGTCATCCACGTCTTCCTTGCTGCATCTCAGGAAAGAAAGACGTGGATGGCCCGGACAAGCCGGGCCATGACGCGTGGGGAGGAAAGACAGAACTTCACACCGCCGCTCAACAGGGAGTTATTTAACACCAAAGCTAATATTTAATCAAGACGTTAAATATCTAGATCAGATGTCGAGCACGATCTTGCCGAAATGCGAGGCGCCCTGCATGAGCCGGAAAGCCTCCTGCGCGTCGGCCAGCGGGAAGCGCTTGTCGATCACGGGATGAATGTCGTTCTGCTCGATGGCGCGCGTCATCTCCTCGAAATGCGTGCGGCTGCCGACGGTGATGCCGCTGATCTTGAGGTTCTGCGCGAAGATCGCGGCGACGTTCACGTCCTTGGTGAGGCCGGAGAGAATGCCGATAACGGCGATGTGGCCGCCGACGCGCGCGGCCGTGATCGACCGCGGGAAAGTGTCGGCGCCGCCGACTTCGACGACATGGTCGACACCGCGCCCGCCGGTGAGCTTGCGCGCTTCCATCTCCCAGTCGGGCGTCTGTTTGTAGTTGATCGACGCATCCGCACCGAGCTTCTTCGCGCGCTCGACCTTCTCGTCGGAAGACGAGGTGACGATGACGCGTGCGCCCATCGCCTTCGCGAATTGCAGCGCGAAGATCGAGACGCCGCCCGTGCCCTGCACCAGCACCGTGTCGCCCGCCTTGAGACCGCCTTCGACCACAAGCGCGCGCCAAGCCGTGAGGCCCGCGCAAGGGAGACAGGCGACTTCCTCGTCGGAGAGATTGGCGGGGGCCTTCGACATGCCCTCGGCGGAGAGGCACATATATTCCTGCGCGCAGCCGTCGATGGGGCTGCCGAGCGCCGTCGGCCCGAGATTTTCGGCGACGGGACCGCCCGACTGCCAACCCTGGAAAAAGCTCGGCGCGACGCGGTCGCCCTTCTTCAAACGCTTGACGCCCTCGCCCACCTCGACGACTTCGCCGCAGCCGTCCGACAGCGGCACCATCGGCAGAAGCTTCGGATTGCCGCCGAAGGTGACGGTGGCGAGATCGCGATAATTGAGCGAGCCCGCCTTCATCTTCAGCACGACCTCGCCCGGGCCGGGCTTCGGCACGTCGCGATCCTTGAGCTTCAGATTGTCGATTCCGAAATCGCCTTCGAGCACCAGCGCACGCATCAGTGTTCCTCCGTCCATGAATGCTTTTGCCGCAGAAACTGGCGCATCTGCGGGCAAAGTCAAACGGCGGAAAATTGACGCAAGGGAGACGGCGCGTCAGCGCGGGGCGTCGCCCTTGATCTGCGTGCGGTGCATGACACGCCGCTCGCTTCCGTCGAAGCGGTCGCGGCGGTGAATGGCGCAACGATTGTCCCAGATCAGGAGGTCGCCGAGCCGCCACCTGTGCGTCCACGAAAACTCCGGTTTCGCGCAATGCGCCCAGAGCCGGTCGAGCAGTTCTTCGCTCTCCTCGACGGCATAACCTTCGAGATAGCCGTTGAGGCGTCGGCCGAGATAAAGCGCCTTGCCGCCCGTCGCCGGATGCGTGCGGATCGCGGGGTGCTTCGCGCCGGGCGCGCTGCGCACGTCGAGAACGACGCCCGCGCCCGCGCGGAGTTCGCCGACGCTGGTCGTGCTTGAATCGTGATTGACGATGCGGCCCTCGATGGCAGCGCGGAGATCGGCGGGAAGTTCCTCGAGCGCCTTGTACATGTTGGCGAAACTCGTATCGCCGCCCTTCGACGGAATTTCGAGCGAATAGAGCACGCTCGCCATCGGCGGTTCCGCGACATAGGACATGTCGGTGTGCCACTCTGCTTCCTTGTCGCCGAGCGCGCCGATGGGCTTCCCGTTTTCAAGGACGTTGGAGATGATCCAGATCTCGGGACGCGACAATGCCTGCCCGCCCGCCATGTCGGTCGCGCTGGCGGGCGCGATGTCGAGTTCGCCGAAATTCCTCGAAAACCGGATCAGGTCGTCGTCGGAAACCTTCTGACCGCGAAACAGCAGGACGATGTGATCGTACCAGGCCTGCTGCACGGCTTCGAATTCGTCGCTCGTCAGCGGCTTCGAGAGATCGAGCCCGCGCACTTCCGCGCCGAGCGCCCTGCCTGTCGGGATAACTTCAACTGCCATTTTCCTGGCTCCGTTCTTCTTCCTGCCCGTCTTCTTCGGGGACGAGCACCTCTCCCTTCCAGCGCATCGCAACGAGGACAGCGCCGCCAAAGGCGATGGCGCCGGCCGCCGCCATGAGGAAATAGGCATGGGGCCCGAGTTCTTCATATATGGGTCCGACGCCGATCGTCACCAGCCCCATGATAACGCCAGATGCCATCGCCGCGTAGAGGCTCTGGGCCGTGGCCGCAAGCCGGGGCGGCGCGGCCTGCGTCACGAACTGGACGGCGCCGAGATGCGCCGCCCCGAAGGTGAGGCCGTGAAGCACCTGCATCAGGAAAAGCACGGCCAGCGGCGGGCTCAGCGCCGTGACCGTCCAGCGCAGAATGGCGGCGGCGGCCGCAAGCATCAGCAGGCGCACCGCGCCGAGCCGCGCCATGATGGGCCCCGAGACATAGAAAAGGACGATCTCGGCGACGACGCCTGTCGCCCAGAGAAGGCCGATCACCGTGTCCGAATAGCCCTGCCCCTGCCAGGCAAGCGAGCCGAAGGCGTAGTAGACGGCATGGGTCGCCTGGGTGAGGCTCGCCGCGAGCACGAAGAGAATGAAAACCGGATGCCGCCCGATCCGCAGAACATCCGCAAACTGGCTGCCGCGCCGCACGGGCATGCGCACCGGCGGCTTTTCGCGCGGGAGCAGCCAGATGCCCGCGACGTTGAGCGAGAGCGCCGCGACAAAGCAGAGCGCTATAATGGAAGGCGGGTTCCATTCCAGAAGCCATCCCGCGCCGACGCTGGCGAGGATGAAGGTGATCGATCCCCAGAGCCGGACGCGGCCGTAATTCATGCCCCGGTCGATCCGCGCGCGCATCGCCATCGTCTCGATGAGAGGCGAGATCGACGGAAAGACGGCGTTCAACACCAGCGCGACGAGAAGAATGAGGCCGAAGCCCTCTACCCAGAGGAAAAGCGCCGCCGAGACGAGCGACGCCCAGGCGAGCCAGACCATGACGCGCCGCCGGTCGCCGATCCGGTCCGCGACGGCGGCGAAGAACGGGCTCACCACGATGCGCAGGAACAGCGAAAGCGCGACGACCAGCGAAATCTCCGTCGCGTCGAGCCCTTGCGCTTTCAGCCATACCGGGAAGAACGGCAGATAGACGCCCGTGAACAGGAACATCGTGCCGTAGACAGTCGCGAGACGGATGGAGAGAGACATGATGAAGGGCGTTCCCCGGCGGTGCCCACTGATAGCGCGCCGCCCGCGCCGGGGGAAGGCCCCCTCCCCGCCGCGTTATCCGAAAGAGGGGAAAGGCAGTTCGCGTCGCTCCATCGTGGCGACGAGATAGTCCCAGATGCGGGCTTCGAGGCCGGCAGCCCAGGACGCCTGCGACCCTTCCACATGGGTCTGCAACTCGATCAGAAGCGCGGCAAGCTCGGCATTGTTCGCTTCGAGGACGGAAATGCGGAGCGAGGCGTCCAGGGTTTCCGCCGCCGAGGTGAGCCGCTGCTTCAGCGCCTCGTCCTCGACAAGCGCCGCCGCGTGGGAAAAGAGCGCGCGCATCTCGCTGTTCTCCGCGAGCCGGATGTCGGCGGCGCGGTCATGGAGTTCGCCGGTCATGTGGAGCATCAGCCCCATGATGCCGACATGGCCCATTGAATATTCCGCCGACAGATGCGGTGCGACATCGCCGATCAGCGTGCCGAAAAACCCCTGCATCACGACACCGACATCGGGTTTCATGCGCGGGCCTCCTTCGAAAGAGCGGCAAGCCGCTTTGCCAGTACGCGGTCATGCACGTCGGTGCAGTACCAGCTTGAAAAGGCGAGGACGGGATCGCGGTTGGCGCCGGCCTGGTATTCCTTGCCGGCGGAAATCCAGATCGCGAGGCCCTTCAGCGAATTGAATATCTCCCACCAGCGTAGCCGCACCGGATCGATCTTCATGCCGCTTGCCTCTTCCCAGAGACGGAAGGCCTCGTCACGCGCGATCATGCCGCCCGGCCGCTCCGGCTGTTTGAACGCCCAGAGGGGATCGGCCGCCCAGGCGACATCTTCCAGCGGATCGCCGAGATGGCACATTTCCCAGTCGAGAATGGCGCGGATGTTTCCCTCGCCGTCGAACAGGAAATTGCCGGTGCGGTAGTCGCCGTGAACGACGGAAATCTTGTCAGCGGGCGGCGGCGGGTTGCGCTTCAACCAGCGGATGGCGGCGCGCGCGACGGGCTGCGGCACGAGTTCGTCCTCGTCGATCACCTTTTCCCACTTCTCGAGTTCGCGGGCCCAGCATTCGTCCGGCGCGACGGGCTCCATGTTGACGGAGAAGCCGATCGCTTGCGGGTCGGCGGCGGAGATGTGACCGAGATGGGTCCAGAACTGCCGGCCGATCTTTTCGGCGTGCGCACCATAAGGATCGTCGTTGAAGGCGGAGCCAGCCGCACACCCCTCGATCTGCTCCATTACAAAGAACGGCCGATCGAGCCATTTGAGGTCGGTTTCGAGATAGAGCGGTTCCGGCACGGGAAGCCCCGTCGGATGGAAAGCGCGATAGGCGTTGTATTCGAGATCGCGCTCGGTCTCGATCAGGCTCGCGACGGGATCGCGCCGCAGGATGAGGGCACGCTCGACCCGCGTGCCGCCCTCCTCCCAGCTTGCCCGCAAGCGAAACGTTTCGCGGCTTGCGCCGCCATGAATGCGCGAGACGCCGCTCACCTCGATGTTCGAGGCGGCGGGCATCCGATGCGCGAGATAGGCCGCAACGCGGGGTGCGAGATCTTCCATCGCCGTCCTACTTCGCCGGGTCGAGAATGTCTTTGAAACCGGACGGCGCATGCGGCCCGATCACCATCTGCTCGAGAATGCCGCAACCTTCCCGCTTCGATCCGTCCGGCAGCGTCATCACCGCATCGGAGATCGCCTGGATGTGGAGATGCGGCGGCGCGAAACTCTTGATGTCCGAGAGCTTGAATTCCTCATAGCCGAGCGCGTTGTCGCCCTTGTGAGCGCCATGCGCCCATTCGGGATGCCCATAGCCGATGCCCAGCATGTAGAAATTGTATTTCGGCGTGAGGTCGATCCGCGTCTTCTCGCCCTTGCGCGTCTCGAAGAAAATCGAGGCCGATTTCGCATGGCGCGAACCCGAAACATAGCCGATCTCGTAGCTGACGCGATCCATCTCCTGCGGCTTCGCGTCCTCGCCGAGTGGACACATGACGCCGGAGAGGTTCCACGGATCGCCATGCTCGTCGTCATTCACATGGAAGAGCGTGATCCGGTCCTCGAAATTGAGCGGCGCCCAGAGCCAGAAGAACTGGAACTCCATCGGCGGCACCATCGGCTGCGCGTCGGCGGCACCGATGGGACGCACGCCCCACGAACGGTCGCGCGTGCCGACATAGTCGGAGGATTTCACCTCGATGCGCTTGCCCTTGACCTCGATCCAGCCTTCCCAGGTGCCGTTCTGCGTCATGCGCGTCACGTCCATCATGGTACGCGGACCGTTGCGGCGCGTGAAACGCGGCTCCTTGAGCGCGGGCGCGCGGCCCGTGAAGGTGAGGTCCGCCTTGATGCCGTATTCGTTGTCGGCAACGCGGACGCGCAGCGAATGAAGAGGCTCGACGATGTCCACCGAGACCGGACCGACCTGCGTGTCCAACCGCTCGGAATTCAGAAAGCGCGACGCATGGAGATTGTGCTGCACGCCGTCGACGATGACGCTGAAGGCGGCGTCGATGATGTTGATGTGCGGATAGACGCCGAGCGCCGCGGCGAAGAAGACATCTCCCGAGCGCGTGTAACCGTTGAAGAAATAACGGTCGTAGAAATTGCGGTCCGTACCGGAAAACGCGATCGGTTCCGGTGTCTGGTGAATCGGATAATCGTCGGCCTTGGTGAGCATCTCTGTCCCTCCCCGCTCCGGCTTGTTGCCGCCGGATACGTGTTTTTGTTCTGATGGCGCAACAATGACCTCGGCGCGACGCAGGGTCAACGCGCGCGGCAGACCGGACATTCCGACTGACGCAACGGAACCGCCGAAGCGTCAGATTTCGATCATCTCGAAGTCGCCCTTGGGCGTACCGCATAGCGGACAGATCCAGTCGCCGGGAATATCCTCCCATCGGGTTCCAGGTTCGATTCCCTCGTCCGGCAGCCCCTCGGCCTCGTCATAGATGAAGCCACAGGTCATGCATTGCCAGGTGCGCCAGGCGGTCTTTCGATCGCTCATCGCTCCGCCCCGCTCAGTGCATCCGGTAGGAGATCGGAACCGATTTCGGCCCGCAGACGAAATTCGCTTCCATCCGTTTCGGCGCGCCGGCAAGTTCGAGCGCTTCGAGACGCGGCAGCAATTCTTCCCAGAGAATGCGCATTTCCATGCGGCCGAGATGCTGGCCGAGGCAGACATGGGCGCCGTAACCGAAAGCGACATGCTTGTTGGGCGAGCGGTCGACGCGGAAAGCGAAGGGATCCTCGAACACATCCTCGTCGCGATTGCCTGAGGGATAGGAAAGCATCATCCAGTCGCCCTTCGCGATCTTCTGCCCATGCATCTCGGTATCCGCGGTGGCGCTGCGCATGAAATGCTTCACGGGCGTGACCCATCGGATCGACTCCTCGAGATAGCTCGGGATGAGTGAGGCATCGGATTTGAGCTTCGCGAACTCGCCCGGGTTTTCCGCAAGCGCCCACAGCCCGCCCGCCGTCGTGTTCGACGTCGTGTCGTGGCCGGCCGTCGCGGCGATGATGTAGTAGGACATGGCTTCCAGATGACCGAGCGGCTGGTCTCCGATCTGCCCGTTCGCGATGACGCTTGCGAGGTCGTCGCGCGGACAGGCGCGCCGGTCTTCCGTCATGGCGTTGAAATATTCGATGAACTCGCCGACCGTGGCGCCGATCTGCGCCAGAGCCGCATCCGCATCCGCGATCTCGGCCCTGTTGCGGTTGAGATCGGGATCGGCACTGCCGAAGAGCTCCTGCGTGAGCTTCAGCATGCGCGGCTCGTCGGACTCCGGCACGCCAAGCACTTCCATGATGACATGGAGCGGATAGAGAAAGGCGACATCGCGCGCGAAGTCGCAATTGCCGCCCATATCGGCCATCCGGTCGATGAAGCCTTTTGCGATCTCGCGGATGCGCGCCTCGAGCTTCTTCAGGTTCTGCGGCATGAACCAGGACTGGGTGAGCTTGCGGTAGGCGAAGTGATCCGGATTGTCCATCTGCACAAGCGAGCGCACGAGATGGGGAGAGCCGCCCATCATCTCGCGCACCTTGCGGTCGACCTCGATGGGGGTGAGCGTCGTCGCGCGCTCCCCATTGTGGAAGAGTTCGTTCTGACGTTCGACGGCGAGAATGTCGGCATGTTTGGTCACGACCCAGAAGGGATCGAAGCCTTCGGGGTGCGCCTGCGCGAAGGGCATGTCCTTGCGCAACCGCGCGAAGGCGTCGTCGACGCGCGCCCCGTCCGCATAGGCCTTGGGGTCGATGATGGTCTGGGCAATTTCCTGCGGGATCATGGCCGTTCTTTCTGCTGCAAACGTTAAATCCATAAGAAATTTATGGGTTTTCGGATGCAAGCTCAAAGCGGCAAGTCGTCGCTGAAAATGGGATCCTTTCAGCGAAAGAGCGCGATGACGCTACGTCTCAGATTTCGACCATGTCGAAATCGGCCTTCGGGGTGCCGCAATCCGGACAGACCCAGTCCTCTCCCACGTCTTCCCAGCGCGTACCGGGCGGCAAGCCATCTTCGGGCAGGCCGTCTTTCTCGTCATAGATGAAACCGCACGTCGCGCACTGCCACTTTCTGTAGGCCATCGCCATGGAGACCTCCCTTGGTACGTGTCATCCTTTAATCTAGCGCGACGCTGCGTCATTTGCAGGGAAGCGCCTTGTCATTCCTGCCCATAAGACCAATATGACCGAAAATCCCGCACCGCCCAGTCCGGCAGCCGCGGAGACAGGGAGGATGGCATGCGCATTTTCATCACCGGCGCGTCGGGCTTCGTGGGCGGCGCAGCCGCGAAAAAACTGAGCGGTGCGCATGAGGTGCTGGCCCTGTCGCGCTCCGAGAAATCGGATGCCGCGATCTGCGCCGCGGGCGCAACGCCCGTTCGCGGCGATCTCGGCAGCGTCACGGCGGCCATGCTGAAAGACGTCGACGCCGTCGTGCATTGCGCGGCGAAGGTCGAGACCTGGGGCCGGATGAAGGAATTCCGGGCGATCAACGTGACGGGCACCGAGCGCCTGCTGAAGGCGGCGCGCGAAGCGGGCGTCAAACGCTTCGTCCATATCGGCACGGAGGCCGCGCTCTTCTACGGCCAGTCGATGGACGATTTCGACGAGACGGCGCCGATGGCCTTCAACTCCCCCATGCCCTACCCGCGCACCAAGGCGCATGCCGAGGAAGCCGTGCGCACCGCGAATGGCAACGGGCTCACGACGATCGTGCTCAGGCCGCGCTTCATCTGGGGGCCCGGCGACCAGACGCTGCTGCCCGCACTGAAGGAGATGGTGGATACGGGACGCTTCGCCTGGATCGGCGGCGGGCGCGCCGTGACCGACACCGCGCATATCTACAATGTGGTGCACGCCATCGAACTCGCGCTCGAAAAGGGCAATGGCGGCGAGGCCTATTTCATCACCGACGGTGGAAAGCCTGTCTCGTTCAAGGAAATGATGACGAAGATGGCGGCGACGGCGGGTTTCTCCCTTCCCGACCGGAACATACCGGGATGGCTGGCGCGCGGCGCGGCGAGGATCATGGACCGGATCTGGAAGCTCACCTTGCGCCGCTCGCCGCCGCCGCTCGATCCGCACACGGCATCGCTGATGTCGCGCAACTGCACGCTGAAGATCGGCAAGGCGCAACGCGAACTCGGTTACGAACCCGTCATCACGCGCGAAGCGGGACTGGCCGAGCTCGCGCGGCCAGGCTGAAGACGCGCCGCCGCATTGCAATCGTCCCTTCTTTGCCCGAAGCTCCGCCGAACCAGCGGGAGATGAAACATGCGCATCTGGATCGTGATCGGCGCCGCGAGCGGCTTTCTTTCCGTGGCGCTCGGCGCCTTCGCGGCGCACGGGCTGCAATCGCGCGTGGGGCCCACGGAACTTGCCGTCTTCGAAACCGGTGCGCGCTACCAGATGTATCACGCGCTCGCGCTCTTCGCCGTCGCCTGGGTGGCGGCGCAGGGCGGCGGGGCGTTCGCCACCATCGCCGGATGGGCCTTCGTGGCGGGTACGATTCTCTTTTCGGGCTCGCTCTACTATCTCGGCCTGACCGGCAGCCGCGCCCTCGTGCTGGTGACACCGGTGGGCGGCCTCGCCTTCCTGATCGGCTGGGCAGCCCTTGCCGCAGCGGGATGGTCGCTCCGCACGGCCGGCCCCGGCTGAGCATCCCGCCGACGACAAGGGAATGCACAAGTCCCTCTGGACAGCCACCGGAACGCTTCCTATTTTGACTAGACCGTAGTCTAGTTTTTGGTTATGCCCTTGGACGGGTGAAGCATCGGGAGGCTTTGATGGGCGAGCGGATACTCGTGGTCGGCGGCGGCATTGCGGGTCTCTGGACCGCACTGGCGCTTGCGCGTTCGGGCCGCGAACTGACGGTACTGGAGCGCGATCCGCCACCGCCCGAAACCTCCGCCGACGAAGCCTTCGAGAACTGGGAGCGCAAGGGCGTCGGCCATCTGCGCCACAGCCACGCCTTCCTCGCGCGGCTGCACGTTCTGATCCGCGACAATTACCCCGACCTGATGGAAGAGTTGCTGGCCGCCGGCTGCCGCGAACTCAAATTCGCGGACGGCCTGCCCGTCTCGCTGCAGGACATCTACGAACCCGTGCCCGGCGACAAGGACATGACGATCCTGACGAGCCGCCGCACGACGCTCGAATTCATCATGCGCCGCTACGCCGCGCGGCAACAGGGCATCCGCTTCGAGACCGGCGCGCTGGTGCGCGACGTGCTGACGGACAAGGACGAGAACGGCGTGCTTCGCGTGACCGGCCTTACCGTCGAGCAGAACGGCGCGACGACGGACCGGACGGCCGACATCGTGGTCGATGCGGCGGGCAAGAACAGTCAGATCATCGACTGGCTGAACAAGGCGGGCGCCGGAATCGCCGAAGAGACGGAACGGGCGGGCATTCTCTATTTCACGCGCCATTACCGGCTGCACGATCCGAAGAACGAGCCCGCGCGGACGAAAGTGCCGGGCGCAGGCGATCTCGGCTTCATCAAGTACGGCCTCTTTCCCGCCGACAATGGCTGCTTCTCGATCACGCTCGCCGTACCCGAAATCGAAATGGAAATGCGGCGCGCGATCGTGCGGCCGGAAAATTTCGATGCGATCTGCGCCATGCTTCCCGGCATCGCGACATGGACCTCGACGGACGCATCGGAGCCCGTGAGTCGCGTCTTCGGCATGGGCGAACTCATCAGCCGCTGGCGCCACATGACGAAGGACGGGAACCCGCGCGTGCTCAACTTCTTCCCCATCGGCGACAGCGTGATCCGCACAAATCCGCTTTACGGGCGCGGTTGCTCCTTTGCGGGCGTGGCCGCCGAAGCGCTCTGCGAAACGCTCGACAGGAGCGAGGATCCGCGCGAGCGCGCCCGCTTCTACCATGCGCGTCTCGCGAAGGACCTCCGCCAGCATTACGACGACATGGTGAAGCAGGATCTCGCCGCCATCAAACGCGCCAAGAACGCGCTCAACCCGGACTACAAGCCCGGCGTGAAAGCGCGCCTCTTCAAGAGCTTCGCGGAAGACGCGCTTCTGCCCGCCGTGCGCGGCGACGTCGACCTCATGCGCAGCTTCATGCGCTCCTTCCACATGGTCGATCCGCCGAACACATGGGCGCGCGACCCGCGCAACATATCCAAGGTGCTCGTGACCTGGGCGCGCGGCAGGAAGCGCAACGCCGATCTCTATCCGCCGAAACTCGGCCCCGGCCGCGAAGAGATGTTCGCCTCGCTCGGTATCTCCGCCGAAGCGGACCGGGAACGGGCGAAATCGGCCTGACCATATTTCAGAACAGATAAATGAGGGGGAGACGGCGATGACATTTCCGGAGCCGCATTACGTCGACACGAACGGCATCAGGATGGCGGTCTACGAGCAGGGCCCGAAGGACGGTGTGCCGGTGGTGATGTGCCACGGCTTTCCGGAAATCGCCTATTCCTGGCGTCACCAGATGCCCGCGCTCGCGAAGGCGGGCTTCCGCGCCATCGCGCCCGACATGCGCGGCTATGGGCGCACCGGCGGTCCGAAGGGCAAGGACGCGGTGCCGCTCTACGATATTCATCACCTGACCGACGATCTCGCGGGACTGCTCGATGCGCTCAAGCTCGACAAGGCGGTCTTCGCGGGTCACGACTGGGGCGGCATGGTCGTCTGGCAGATGCCGCTCCGCCATCCCGACCGCGTCGCCGGCGTGATCGGCGTCAACACGCCCTTCATCCCGCGCGGCCCCATCGACCCGATCGAGGGCATGCGCGCGGTCTTCGGCGAGGACATGTACATCGTCTACTTCCAGCAATTCGGCGTGGCGGAGAAGATGTTCGAGAAGGACGTCGCCCGCTCGATGCGCTTCTGGTACCGCAAGAGCCCGATGAAGCTCGCCGATTTCGACAAGCTGCCCGCCGAAGAGAAGAACCTCTCCTTCCTGAAGAGCTTCGCGACCGATGAAAGCACCTGGGGCGGCGAGCAGCTTCTGAACGCGGAAGAACTCGCCTACTACACGAAAGCCTTCGAAACCTCGGGCTTCGAAGGCGGCATCAACTGGTACCGCAACTTCACGCGCAATTGGCAGATCACCGAAGGCCAGACCGAGAAGGTCGACGCACCGAGCCTGATGATCTCGGCGGCGGACGACATCGTGCTCCGGCCGGAAATGACCATCGGCATGGAGCAATATGTGCCGGACCTCGAAAAGCACATCATTGCCGATTGTGGCCACTGGACCCAATCAGAGAAGCCGGAAGAGCTGAACGCGCTGATGGTGGACTGGCTGAAGCGCCGCTTCGGCTGAGCCTCCTCCCCATAATGTGACTTGCCCCTTTCCCGCCCGGCAGGCAGACTGACCGAAATCGCATTTTCGGTCATTTGCCCGGCGGGAGGGGGCCGTCATGACGCTGATCGAGCATATTTCGCAGGCCCCCGACGCCCTGCGCGGCGCCCTCTACTGGCTGATCTTCATCAACACCGCCTCGGTATGCTTCATTTTCGGCCGCACGGAAGGGCGGGCAGTCCTCGCCGTCTGGGTCGCGAATGTCGCGCTGACGCTGGCGCTTTTCGAGTTCTACGGCTTCAGCCGCGTCCTCGGGCTCGGCTATCTCGCGCTCTGGACGCCGCTGCTCGCCTGGCTCGTACATCGCAACGCGGCCGACGGCCTCCGCGAACCGCGCGATATCTGGCTCGTCACGATGTTCGCTTCGAACCTCGCGGCGCTTTTCTACGGATATCTGACACTCCTCCGCCTGCTGACGGGAGCGGGCGGTATCGCGTGAGGCGCCACCCGCTGCTAGACTGCGCCAACCGCAGCCCCCGCCGGCAAGCCCATGACACGCTCCCCCGCACGCGACCAGGCCGCCCTGCTCTTCGCCAACGAAACCTTCTATCGAGCTTTTGCGGAGCGTGACACCGCACTGATGAATGCGCTCTGGGCGGAGCGCGAGCCCGTGACCTGCCTCCATCCCGGCTGGCCGCCGGTCGAAGGCCGCGACAGCGTGCTGCAGAGCTGGCAGGCGATCCTTTCGGGCCCTGCGAGCCCCGACATCGAATGCCTGCATGCGCGCGGGGGCATCCACAAGGACACCGGCATCGTGATCTGCTACGAGCGGATCGGGCAGGACTTCCTGATCGCGACGAACATCTTTATACGAAGCGGCGATGGCTGGCTGCTCGTCCATCACCAGTCGGGCGCGGCGCCCGAGCCGGCCGAAGGCACGACACCGCCGAAACGCAGCATCAACTGAAGCGGAGTTGCTTACATTCCTGTTAGCGGGTTGTTGCGATCCGATGAACCTTATATGATCCGCGCGCCCGGGCGCGCTCCGCTACGCTCGGGCCTTCGATGTCTGGCCCACCCCGTTCGCCGCCCCCGAAAGGCGAGAACTGACAACCGGTCCGGGTTCGCACCCGCCAATGGGAGCTCCGGACGACGCCCCTTTTTTGCGGGCATGCGGACCAACGAGTCTTGAGAGGACGAGGCATGTCGCAAGTGCTGGAGCGGAACGCGGCCGCTGAAACGAAGCTGGAAGAACCGGTGGAGCGCCTCGCGCCCGACGGGCCCCGGCTGGCGGCGATCAACGGCGACCGGCCGCTGCGCATTCTGCTGCCGAGCTACCGCTCCAACCCGACCACGGGCGGCCAGGGCGTCTATATGCGCCACGTCTCGAAGGCGCTTGCCGAACTCGGCCACCGGGTCGACGTGATTTCGGGCCCGCCCTACCCTGTGCTCGACCCGCGCGTGAACCTCATCAAGCTGCCCTCGCTCGATCTCTATGCAAACCCGCACCCGATCAAGTCCATCCGCCCCTGGATGCTCGGCTCGCCCATCGATCTTTTCGAATGGTGGAGCCACGCGACCGGCGGCTTCTCCGAGCCTTACACCTTCGGCGAGCGCATGGCGCGCTATGTCCGCGGCACACTCGACGACTACGACGTCTGCCACGACAACCAGACGCTGTGCTGGGGTCTCCTCAAGATGCGCGACATGGGGCTCCCCGTTGTCGGGACGATCCACCATCCGATCACGATGGACCGGCGCATCGACATCGAGGCTGCCCGCACGCTGCAACTCAAGATCCTGAAGCGGCGCTGGTACTCCTTCCTCAACATGCAGATCAAGGTCGCGCGCCAGCTCGATCCGTTGATCGTTGTCTCGGAGAGCACGCGCCGCGACGTCGTGCGCGAATTCGGTGTCGACACGGCGAAGACGCGACTCGTGCTTCACGGCATCGACCATCTGCAATTCCGCCCGATGCCGCATGTGAAACGGCGCGACGATCTGATCGTCGCCTGCGCGAGCGCCGATGTGCCGTTGAAAGGCCTCATCTACCTCATTCGCGCCTATGCGGAACTCCTGAAGACACGTCCGGAGTTGAAACTCCGCGTGATCGGCAAGCTGCGCGAGGGCAACACTTCTTATGAACTGCGCCAGCTCGGCATCATGGACAAGGTCGAGTTCGTGACCGGCGTGACGGACGAAGACATCACCACGATCTACAACGAGGCGACGATCGCCGTTTCGCCCTCCGTCTATGAGGGCTTCGGCTTTCCCTGCGGCGAGGCCATGTCCTGCGGCACGCCGGTGATCGCGACCGATGGCGGCTCGCTGCCGGAAGTCGTGGGCGATGCCGGCATCGTGGTCCCGCATTCCAATCCGCCCGCACTCGCGAACGCGATCGCCGCGATGCTCGACAATCCGGAAATGCGTGCTCGCTACGGCCAGGCCGGACGCGAGCGCATCCTCGCCGAGTTCAAATGGGAACGCGCGGCGCGCGAATATGCTGACATCTACAGGCAGACGATAGAAAATGCAGACAATCGACTTGAACGTGCTCGGGCTTAGGGACGGCCAGCGTGCGCTCGACCTCGGTTGCGGCGCAGGCCGGCATGTCCATGCCATGTACTACCATTCGCAATGCCACGTGGTCGGGCTCGACCTCGGCTTCGAGGACGTGCGCAATACACGCAACGGCTTCGGCGCATGCCCCGACATGGACCCGGATACCAAGCGCGCCTTCTCGCTGACCGTCGGCAACGCGCTGTCGCTGCCCTTCCCGGACGCCAGTTTCGACAAGGTGATCTGCTCGGAGGTGCTGGAGCACATTCCGGACTACGAACAGGCGGTCGCCGAAATCGACCGCATCCTGAAGCCGGGCGGCACGCTCGCGGTCAGCGTACCGCGCTACTGGCCGGAATGGGTCTGCTGGGCGCTGTCCGACGACTATCACAACGAACCGGGCGGCCATGTCCGTATCTTCCGCGAAAGCCAGCTCAAGGGCTCCGTTCAGCGCCGCGGCCTCTCCTTCTTCCATCGGCATTTCGCGCACGGGCTTCATTCGCCATACTGGTGGCTGAAATGCGCCGTCGGCGTGAAACGCGAGGATGTGAAGATCGTCAATCTCTACAAGCGTTTTCTCGAGTGGGACATCCTGCAACGTCCGTGGCTCACGCGGACGCTGGAGAAGATCGCCGGTCCTCTGATGGGCAAGAGCGTCGTTCTCTATTTCACCAAGGGAGCGGCGTGAGCGGATGGTGCATCTGACCTGGGGCGACCGGCTCCCGGAGCAATTCTTCGACGGTTCGCGCGCGCGCATTCTGGATCTGCAGCGTGGCAACGGTGCGATCCCCTGGTATGATGGCGGCGTGATCGATCCGTGGAACCACACCGAAGCCGCGATGGGGCTGACGGTGCTCGGCGAAATCGATCATGCGCGCCGCGCTTTCCAGTATCTCGCCGACACGCAGTTGAAGGACGGCTCCTGGTGGGGTCAGCTCGGCGCCGCCGTACCCTTCGACGAAGACGAACAGCGCTTTACCGGCGACGAAGCGGATGCGGGCCACCCCGTGCGCGACACGAATTTCGCGGCCTATATCGCCACCGGCGCCTGGCACCACTATCTCATCACCCGCGACCGGAAATGGCTTGCCGGTATCTGGCCGCATGTCGAAGCCGCGATGGGGTTCGTCACCGCGCATCAGACGAGCCATGGCGATATCCGCTGGGCGGCGGACGATCCGCACACGCCGGAAGACGATGCGCTCATCACCGGCTGCTCCTCGATCTACAAGAGCCTCGAATGCGCCGCGCAGATTGCGCGCGAGCTGGGGCAGCCCTCGCGCCACCTGATGGAAGCGCGCGCGAGGCTCGGCGAGGCGCTGCGCGACAAGCCGCACCGCTTCGACCGGACATGGGAGCCGAAGGACCGGTACTCGATGGACTGGTACTACCCGGTCCTCGCGGGCGTCGTCACCGGCGAGGCGGCGCGCAAGCGCCTCGCCTGGAAGTGGGACATCTTCGTCGCCGAGGGCAAGGGCTGCCGCTGCGTGATGGACCAGCCCTGGGTAACGGTTGCTGAAAGCGCGGAACTGACCATGGCGCTTCTCGTTGCCGGACAGCGGCGGCAGGCCGAAGCGATGCTTTCCTGGCAGCACCAGTGGAAGGCCGATTGCGGCGCCTACTGGATGGGCTACCAGTTCGAGGACAAGGTCGCCTGGCCGACGGAAAAGCCCGCATGGACGGCCGCTGCCGTCATCCTCGCGACGGATGCGATCGTGGGGCTGACGCCGGCCGCGCACCTCTTCGCCGAGCGCACGCTAGCCGAGGCGGCGGAGTAATAGATTCAATGAAAAGCTACCGAACGGCTAGCTCGGTAGAACAAATTTTCGTTCGACATCAAGAAGGTATGTGTACGAAGAAGATGCACGCACCTTCGACTTTGCAAAGTGCGACTTCATGCCAACGTCGGCAAAAGTAATGAATGCAGCCGCTCCCAGCAGCATCGGCCCTGTATAGCCAGTTGTGTAAGCAAGCGCACTACCCCCAACAGCAGATACGGTAAAACCGCGTTGTACGCCATCCCAAACACTTCCAACTAGTCGAGCGTCTAGCTCCCTCTTTAGTTTGTACAGGCCTGGCTGAATTTTGTTTTCAAATAGACGTTTGGCTCCCTCTTCAAGTTCCTCAGGCGAGGACGCCCCCTCAATCTTTTCTTTAAGATCATCGAAGTGGCCCGATAGTTCAGCTATCTGTTCCTTTCGACTTCTGCGAAACGAAATTAATTTTCTAATTGATGCTTCTGGATCAATCTTCAACCCCTGCATAACAACGGAAACGAGAGCCCCTCGCGCGGCTGTCTCTCCACCGAGCGCAACGTCGTCCACTAAACATCGAACATTTATACTGGATGATGCCACCTCGTTGGTCAGCGCTGATACCCGAGTTTCCTTCGAAAGAAGTGCAGCCAGCGCTGACATATAAATCTTAGCAAATTTTCCGCTGACCATGATCCATTCGCTCTCTTCGTCGCGAGCATCCTTGGATTTTCTATACTTCGTCAGACGAGAAAGATTCCACGAGCTCACGCGGGGGACGTCGGCGCCGCGGCGAAGGGCATCTGCGTACAACATCGCAAGACCACCGGACTGCATAAAGGATCGTTGATGAGCGGAATCTAGCTTATCGGAGTCCGACTCCATCAGCCGATGCAGCCTCCAACTCAATTCTTCGCTAAGCTTGTCCACGTAAAGAAGCTCACTCGAATCTAAGAACTCGTTGCTCCGACGAAAAACGAACTCTTGCTCCCCATCACGGTGATCCAGAAGCTTGAATACTCTGCGACCAAGGTCCTCAAGAACCTCTGGGTGCAAATCACATCTCAAGGGCCGCAGATAACCTTCCTGTTCGCACACCCGAGTATCTTTTGTTCGATATGGTTTCTTGATTGATGTCGGCACAATTGTTTGAACTTCATCCCAGAACAGAATCGCTGATCTGAGCCAATCGCCATCTCGAATGTCGATGTGGGGATAATATAGCGCGGTCCCGAGCATATATAATCAATCCCTCAGATTTTAGAGAATGAAGAATAATACCGTTACTGATCACTTGTCATCGAATGCTAGTTGAGGGTCATCGAAAGTGAAAGGGGTGGGATATTCCATGTGCCCACCTCTTCGCCGAGCGCACCCTAGCCGAGGCGGCGGAGTAGCCTCAGGCTCTTCACGGCTTTCTCTTCTTCGAAAAGCTGCGACGCAAGCGCCATCCTGTAGATCTCGTATGGCGGGCGGCCGCCATCCTTCGGGTCCGGGAAGACGTCGTGGATCGCGAGGATGCCGCCCGGCATGACGCGCGGGGCCCAGAGGCGATAGTCGGTGAGCGCGGGCTCCATCCCGTGGCCGCCATCGATGAAGACCATCGCGAGCGGCGTCGCCCAGCCTTTCGAGACGACTTCCGACGGCGCGACGAGCGGCACCACCGTGTCCTCGAGCTTCGCCATGCGCAGGGTGCGGCGGAAGAGCGGGAAGGTGTTGAGGCGATCCGTCTCCGGATCGTAGAGCGCCTCGTCGTGATGCTCCCAGCCCTGCTGATTTTCTTCCGAACCGTAGTGGTGATCGAGCGCGTAGAGCACCGCGCCATTCCGCTGGCAGGCGACGCCGATATAGACGGTCGACTTGCCGCAATAGGAACCGATTTCGAGGACAGGACCCATGCGCGAGGCTTGAAGCGCTGCCTCATGGAGCGCGCGGCCTTCGGCCGGGTCCATGAAGCCCTTGATGCTCTCGATGTCGATGGGAAGCTCCACTGCCCGTTCCTTTCGCAGAAATACCGCCATTTCCCTCGCATGCCGGGCCCCGGACGGCAAGCAGGTTAATGCCGCCTCAACCAATGGGAAACGAATGGCGGCGATAATGCGGGCTTCCCGAAGCCCCGGAGCCTCCGATGAGCGACGCCGCCCGCCTGATCGACGAAGACGAATATGACGCCATCGAGCAGGCGGTGCTGGAAACGCCGCGCGGGCGTTGGTTCCTGGGGGAATACGCCCGCCGCCACAAGGCTGCCGACACGGAAGAGGTGATCGGCGCCATCGAGAAGCTCTACGATCTCGCGCGCGAGACGGCGGCGGAGGCGCGCTTCGGCTTCCTCTATCACGAGATGCAGGAGATGCGCCGGACCATCGGCGAGACGCGCTCGGCGATCGCTGCCGTGAAACCGGGCGAGCGCCACAACCATGACGGAACGGCGCCGGACGACCTGGCCGCCATCGCCGAAGCGGCGGACCGCGCCGCAGGCGACATCGTGCAGGCCGCCGAACGGTTGCAGGAAATCGGCGAGAAGCTCCGCGCAGGCGGTGCCGATGCCGACCTCTGCGACGAGATCGAAACGCATGCGACCGGCATCTTCATGGCGTCGTCCTATCAGGAGATGACGGGCAAGCGCATCGGCCTCATCGTGAAGGCGCTGGCGGCGATGGAAGTGCACATCGCGCGCGTCGTCGCGCTCTGGGAAGAAGAAGCCCGGAAGGCCTAACCCCCGACTTCGAGATTGATGCAGCCGACGCTCCACTGCGACGCGCCGTCGACGAGACGGTGACTGAGCCGCGTGATCGAGAGCGGCGCGACCTCGATCCTGAGCGCCGTGCCGAGATCGATGTCGAGAGCGAGCGCAATCGCGGAGCGGATCACGTTCGCATGGGCGACCGAGACCAGCGTGTGGCCGGCATAATGCTCCGTCAGCCGGTGGATGCCTTCATAAACGCGGGTCGCAACGTCGAAGAAGGTCTCGCCCTCGGGCGGTTCGATCTCGACCGGGTTCGACCAGTCGAGCGTGCGGTTGGCGGCAAAGACGTCGTTGTAGCTCCGCCCCTGCCAGAGCCCGTAATTCTGATCGTTGAAATCGCCGACAGCGACAGGGTCGACGCCCGGCTTCAGCGCGAGCGCCGTCGCCTTGGTTCGCGTGAGCGGCGAGGACAGCCAGACCGCGACCGCGGGAAGCCGCCGGGCAATGGCGGAAGCGAGCGCAGGGCCGACCGGCTCCGGCGCAACATCGAGATGGCCGTAGTACCGGCTCTCCTGCCCCTGCACCGGCGCGTGACGAATCCAGATCCATTCGGTCCGCGTGCCGCTCATAACCAGCCGCGATACTTGAAGAAGAAATAGGGAAGCACAGCAAAAAGCACCATGAGCCCCAGCGCCATCGGATAGCCATAGATCCAGCTGAGTTCCGGCATGAAGTCGAAATTCATGCCGTAGATGCTCGCGATCAGCGTCGGCGGCAGGAAGACCACCGCCGCGACGGAGAAAATCTTGATGATGCTGTTCTGCTCGTTGCTGATGAGGCCGAGCGTCGCGTCGAGTACGAAGTTGATGTTGTTGGCAAGGAAGCTCGCGTGATCGCTGAGCGCAGTGATGTCCCTCGTGATCGTCTTGAAGCCGCGCTCGGCGGATTTCGGTATTTTCAGGTCGCTCGGGCGTGCGACGAAGCCAACGAGACGGCCAAAACTCACGAGGCTTTCCCGCGCCTGCGAGATCAGCGCATACCCCCGGCCGATACGTGAGAGAATGTCGTTGTAGTTGCGCTTTGCGCGCGGCTCGCTAACGAATATCTCGCGCGAAAGCGTGTCAATATCGTGCTGCGCGATCTCCAGAATGTCGGCAACGCGGTCGATGATCGCATCGAGCAGGCCGGCAAGCACGTCTTCGGCTGAGGAACAGGGCACTACATGACGCTGCGCCTGCGATGCATAGAGGTGAAAAGGCAGCGGCTCCGCATAACGAAGTGTCAGGAGCTTCTTCCGCGCGAGGACGAAAGTAACGGGCACGCTGAGCGGGTTCGGCGTATCGGCCTGCGTGATCATGGTCGCCGTCATGTAGAGCGCATCGTCCTCGTGATAGAGACGGCTCGACATCTCGATTTCCTGCATGTCTTCCTCGGTCGGCACGTCGAGACCGAGTGCCTTGTCGAGAAAGACGAGATCGTCGTCGCCCGGCGAAAGCACGTCGATCCAGACGGTTCCCTCCGGAATCGCTTCGTTCCGCTGAACCTCCACTGGCTTCAGCATGCCGTTCGCGGGAACATAGGCCGTGATCATCGAATCGTCCGCTTGCCGTGCTTCGGGGCACCGATGATGCCCGCCCCGGCGCGCTGCGACAATCCGCAGCAGCCCTTTCATCCAGGAGTCACAAAGGCTTATTCCTTGACATTCGCCGGGAAAAGCCTCATCTCTCGGCTAATTGTTCCCGTATGCGCGCTTTGCGCTGCCCTTCGGCACCGCCTGATCCCGGAACAATTCGACCCCTTCCCGATTCCAAGCGCGTTGGAACGCGGCAAGACCCCGCGTTAAAGCGCCGGCCAGTGTGGCCGGGCGCACGGCGTTGACTTGAAAGATTATGAGTACATGACGAATACGACTTTTGCGGATCTCGGCGTTGCCGAACCGCTCTGCCGCGCCCTCGCGGCCCAGAACTACGTAAACCCCACCCCCATTCAGGCCCAGTCGATCCCCGCCCTTCTCGAAGGCCGCGACCTGCTTGGCCTCGCCCAGACGGGCACGGGCAAGACGGCGGCTTTCGCGCTGCCGATCCTGCAGCTGCTGGCCGCCAACAATGAGAAGCGGGAAGCGAAATGCGCCCGCGCGCTGATCCTCGCGCCGACGCGCGAACTCGCGTTGCAGATCTCGAAGAGCTTCGAGACCTACGGCAAGCACTACAAGCTGCGCCAGGCCGTGATCTTCGGCGGCGTGAACCAGTTCCGCCAGGTCCGCTCGATGGCGGGCGGGGTCGATATTCTGGTCGCAACGCCGGGCCGTCTGCTCGACCTGATGAATCAGAAGCATATCGAACTTCGCCGCACCTCCATCCTCGTGCTGGACGAGGCGGACCGCATGCTCGACATGGGCTTTGTGCGCGATGTGAAGAAAATCATCGCGGCCATGCCCCAGAAGCGCCAGTCGCTCCTTTTCTCGGCCACCATGCCGAAATCGATCGAGCATCTGGCTGCCGAAATCCTGAAAGACCCCGCCCGCGTCGAAGTGACGCCGGAAGTGGTCACGGTCGACAAGATCGACCAGCGCGTGATGCATGTGGACGGCAAGCGCAAGCGCGAGTTGCTCTCGAAGCTTCTCGACGATACCGATCTCTCGCGCGTCATCGTGTTCACGCGAACGAAGCATTGCGCGAACCGCGTCAGCGAACAGCTCGACAAGGCCGGTGTGCCTTCCGAAGCCATTCACGGCAACAAGTCTCAGGGTGCCCGCCAGCGCGCACTCGATAATTTCCGGAACGGCAAGGCGCGCGTTCTCGTCGCAACCGATATCGCCGCGCGCGGCATCGACGTGACGGGCATCACCCATGTCATCAACTACGAACTGCCGAACGAGCCGGAAGCCTATGTGCACCGCATCGGCCGCACGGCCCGTGCGGGCAAGAGCGGCATCGCCGTCTCCTTCTGCGACGGCGCCGAACGCGCGCATCTGAAGAGCATCGAAAGACTGACGAAGCGTCCGCTCACCATCGTCGATACGACCGAACTCCTCGGCGAGCAGATCGTCGTGCCTGCGGGCGAACCCGTGGCGCCGAAGCGCAGCGGACGAGGCGGCGGCCCCCGCAATGGCGGTGGCGGCAATCGCAACCAGCCCGGCAAGCAGCGCCGTTTCGGCGGCAAGCCCGGTGGCGGCGGCAAGCCGAACGCGGGCAATCGCGGCCAGCGCAACGCCAAGAAGGCCGGGCAGCCACAGAGCCGGCGTCAGTCGGCGGGCGCCTGAAAAACACCGTTCGCGATCCAATTCGGCTACACATGAAGAGACGGCTCTGGTTCACTCCAGAGCCGTTCTTTTTTGCCGCCGGAAACCGATGAACCTTCGAGCCGCCCTCGCCTGCCTGTTCCTGTCGCTCGCCGCGGCCTGCTCCGTTGCCGATCCGGCGGCGCGGAAAGTAGAGGCCGACGCAATGGCCAATGAAGCGCGGCTGTTACCACTTACCATCGAAACCGCGTCCTTCGACCTCTATGCCCGCATTCGCACGACCGGTGCCACGGACCGCCTCACCGTCTATATCGAAGGCGACGGTTTCGCCTGGAAGCGGACAAACGAAATTTCCGCCGATCCGACGCCGCTCAATCCCGTGGCGCTGCACCTTGCGGCGGCCGACCCCTCACCCGCCGTCGCCTGGCTCGCCCGGCCCTGTCAGTTCACCGGCGGGCTGACCGCGCGGGGTTGTGCGGATACTTTCTGGACGGAAGCACGTTACGGCGAAACGGTCATCGCCGCGATGAATGAGGCCGTGGATGAACTGAAGGCACAGACAGGCGCTGCGAAGCTCGACCTTGTCGGCTATTCGGGGGGCGGCACGGTTGCCGCGCTTCTCGCGCTGCGGAGGGACGACATCGCTACCCTCAGGACCGTCGCCTCGCCGCTCGACACCGACGCCTTTACATCGGTCCACGGGGTGAGCCGCCTTTCAAGCTCGCTGAACCCGGCGGAGAACGCCCCCGCCCTCGCCACACTGCCCCAGATTCATTATGCAGGTGAGGACGACGAAATCGTGCCCGCGGAGATCAACCGTCGCTTCCTCGCCCGCATGGGCGAAAGCCGGTGCACGGCCCTGGTGACCCTTCCGGACATGGATCATCACGACTGGGCGGAGATCTGGCCGTCACTCATGGCCCGCATGCCTGCCTGCCGCTGAGCCTAGATCGAGGCCGGGTCCGAGATGCGTTTCGGCGTCACTTCGACCCAGGGCCCCTTGACGCCGAGCAGGGACAGCGCCGCCTCGGTCTGCGCCTGCCGGGTGCTGAGATGGCCCCTGAGGCCAGGCAGCGAGCGGATGTGAAGACCGGTGTAAGGCAGGAACGGATTGCGCCTGAGGCTGCCGTAGATTTCGGAACGGCTTGTCGGCTTCGTGCTCGCCTTGCGCGCATGGAAGCCATGCGTGTTGGCAACGACGAGCGTGTTCGCTGGAACCGCCATGGCCCGGGGCGCGGGGTAGCCGAGCGCGGCGAGCATCTCCTCGCCGATGCGAAACGAACCCGCGGCAATCTCCGGATCGTCGGCATGCGCCGCGCCGATGCTGAGGTCGTATTCCCATTTGAGCCGTTCCGGCGTCGCGCGGTGTGAGCCCGGCACATAGAGGAGCGGCCCGTCCTCCGGCCCCACATCCTGAAGATAGAGCCAGGCCTTCGCTGTCGAATGGAACGTATCCATGTGCAGGCTGTTCTGCGGATCGGGCCGCTCGGCATCGCCTTCGGCGAGCACGGTCTGGAGATGGATCAGCGGCTCGCCGCCGCAGCCCGCGACGTAGCGCAGGAGATCGGCCATCATCGGATTCGCCATCAGCCGTTCGAGCGGCGCACGGCCCCGGATATCGGGAAGGTCGAGGCTGCCCCGCCGCGTGACGGTTGAGCCTTCGCGCCGTTCCCATGAACGGAGCGGCGCCTCCTCGAGATCGCGCCGGAGCGCTGCAAAATCGTCTGCGGGCAACGCATTCCCGATCACCAGAAAGCCGTCGCGCTCATAAGCCGCGCGCGAGCCGGCATCGATTCGCGGCGCGAGCTGCGCGCGCCTTGCTTCCGCCATGCGCTCCGCGATCCGCACACGGGCGAGATGGAGCCCCCGGCGGTTGAGCGCCGGGCTGCCGATGAGCGGATTTGCCCGAAACGACTTCTGCCCGCTTGCAAGCTGCAGCGGCCAGAGCGGCGCGGCGATCCATGAAAGTGCTTTCATCGGAGCAAATTTCCCTGCCCGGACAGCCTGTCACCAGAGAATAGCAGGGAAAATTTGGTGGGCGCACAAGGACTCGAACCTTGGACCCGCTGATTAAGAGTCAGCTGCTCTACCAACTGAGCTATGCGCCCGCCGTGCCGCCGGGGCGGCCGGTGGAAACCACCATCCCGGCCACTCGTTTCGTGGGGGAGCGGAGCCTATAGCAAAGGAAAGGTGGCCTGTCCAGCGACATGGACGAGAGCAGAAAAAGCCCCCCGAATGGCCCTACCAGAAGGCGCTCGGGCCACGGGAAATTTCCAGGTTCCGGTGGATATAGACGCTCATCAGCAAGCCGAAGGCAAACATCAGCGATAGCATGGCCGTGCCGCCATAGGAGACGAGCGGCAACGGCACGCCGACGACCGGCAGCAGCCCCATGACCATCGCCGTGTTGATGAAAACATAGAAGAAGAAGGTCATGGAAACGCCGATGGCGACGAGCCGCCCGAACTGGTTGCGGCACTGAAGCGCGACGTTGAGCGAGAACATCAGCACGATGAAATAGAGCGTGAGAAGCACGATGCCGCCGACGAGGCCGAGCTCTTCGCCCAGCATGGTGAAGATGAAGTCGGTGTGCTTCTCCGGAAGGAAGTTGAGCTGGCTCTGTGTGCCTTCCATGAACCCCTTGCCGAAAATGCCGCCGGAACCGAGCGCGATCTTCGACTGGAGGATGTGATAGCCGGTGCCGAGCGGATCGCGCTCCGGATCGAGGAAGGTGAAGACGCGATTGCGCTGATAATCGTGGAGCCTGCTCCAGATCACCGGAATGGCGGCGAGTACGGCAGCGCCGGCGAAAATGAAATAGCGCCAGCGAAGACCCGCCGAGAAAAAGAGGACGCCGCCCGTCGCGATCAGAAGGATTGCGGTGCCAAGGTCCGGCTGCAATACGACGAGGCCCACCGGCACGCCGACAAGTGCGAGCGGCACCAGCAGATTGCGGAGACGCGACACTTCTTCCAGCGTCAAGCCGTGGAAGTAGCGCGCGAGCGCAAGGATGAGCGTGACCTTCATCACCTCGGACGGCTGGATCGAGATAAAACCCAGATCGAGCCAGCGCTGCGCGCCCATGCCCACGAAACCAATCACTTCCACCGCGACCAGCATCGCAAGGGCCACGCCGTACAGCGGATAGGCGAGACGCATCCAGAGCCGGAGATCGACCATCGCGACCGAAATCATGATGCAGACACCGACGCCGAAGCGCGCCGCCTGCCGGAAGGCCCAGGGCGTAAAGCTGCCTTCGGCGACCGAGTAGAGCATCGCGAAGCCGATGGACGCGATCAGGGCAAGAAGCAGCAGGAACGCCCAGTTGAACTCGATGAGCTTTTCGGTGAGCCGCATTTCATGGCCGGTGAACCGGCGAAGATCGAGCATCAGCCTGCCCTCGACGAATTCGGGTTGCCGGACGGCGTCTTCGCCTGCGGGCGCACGGGATTGCGGGTCAGCACTTCGCGCATGATGTCCCGCGCGACGGGTGCCGCCGCGCCGGAACCGGACCCGCCATGCTCGATGACGACGGAGAGGGCATAGCGCGGCGCATCGTAAGGCGCGAAACAGACGAACAGCGCATGGTCGCGCTGACGCCATTCGAGATCTTCGTTCTTGAGGACGCCGCTCAGGCGCTCCGCCCGGCTGATGCGGCGGACCTGCGCCGTGCCCGTCTTGCCGGCAAGCTCCATGCCGGGCTCGGGGATGCGCGAGCGATAAGCCGTACCGCCCGGTTCGTTCGACACGCCGTTCATGCCGCCCTGCGCGACGGCAATCGCCTCCTCGCTGATGCCGATGGGTTGCGGGGGTTGTATCGGCAGCAATTCGCCGCCAATGGCCCGCGTGAGACGCGGCTTGACGTCAAGCCCGCCATTGGCGATCCGCGCCGTCATCACCGCAAGCTGAAGCGGCGTCGCGAGGAGATAGCCTTGCCCGATACCGGCAATCACGGTCTCGCCCTGGTGCCAGACCTCGCCCTTCGCACCACGCTTCCATTCCGGCGTCGGCACCAGTCCCGCCTTCTCGCCCGGAACCTCGAAATCGTAGGTCTGGCCAAGGCCGAACTTCTTCGCCATTTCGGCGATGGCGTCGATGCCGATCCTTTTCGCCGTGTCATAGAAGAAAACGTCGCAGGAATGCTTGATCGCATCATGCATGTTGACGGCGCCGTGGCCGCCTTTCTTCCAGCAGTGAAAAACGTGATTGCCAAGCGAGTAGTGGCCCGGGCAGACGACACGGTGCGAGGGCTCGATGCCGGCTTCCACCGCCGCCATCGCAACGACCATCTTGAAGGTGGAACCCGGCGGATACATGCCGGCAAGCGACTTGTTCATCAGCGGCAGATAGGGGCTTTCCAGAAGCTCCTTGTAGGCGGCCGTGCCGTAGCCCATGTTGAACTGGTTCGGATCGTAGGCGGGCGCGGAGACGAGCGAAACGATGTCGCCCGAATGAATGTCCATCACGACGGCGCTGGCCGACTCGCCCTTGAGCCGCTCCCAGGCGAACCGCTGCACGTCGAGATCGAGCGTCAGCACCACTTCGGCGCCGGGCTTGCCCGGATCCTTCGCAAGCTCGCGAATGACGCGGCCATAGGCATTCACTTCGACATGGCTCGACCCCGGAACGCCGCGCAACTCGCGGTCATAGGTCTTTTCGATCCCTTCCTTGCCGATGCGGAAACCCGGCAGCTTCAGAAGCGGCTGTTCTTCACGCGCCTCCTCCAGGTCCTTTTCCGATACCGCCGCGACATAACCGAGCACATGCGCAAATTCTTCCGCATAGGGATAGTCGCGCGTCTCGCCGACATCGGGAAGGATGCCCGCAAGATCCGGTTCGTTGATATTGACCTGCGCGAACTGATCCCAGGAAAGATCTTCCGCCACCGTTACCGGCATGAAGCGCGGCGACCGTCCGATGTCGCGCATGATCCGCTTGCGCGTGAAATCGTCGATTTCCACGATGCGCGACAGCCGCTCGAGCGTTTCCTCGACATCCGGCGTCTGTTCGGAAATCAGCATCGCGCGATAGTTCTGCCGGTTGGAAGCGAGCACTCGCCCGAACCGGTCGACGACATCGCCGCGCAAGGGCGCGAGAAGACGCATGCTGACGCGGTTTTCTTCTGCAAGCATCCGGTACTGGTCGGTCTTCAGGACCTGCAGGTAATACATCCGCCCCGCCAGCGCGATGAAGGCAATGCCCTGCACCCCGGCAAGGAGCGCGGCCCGCCGGGTGAAGGTCTGATAGCGATTGCTGTCACGCCCGCTTATCTGCATGTGTCCGATCCCATCGTCGCGCTAGCCTCCCTGCAGGACGCGCGCCTCGATGCGTCCGAAAAGCATAGCAAAGATCGGGAACACCGCCACCGTGACCGCCATGTGCTTCATGACGGAAACGGGCGGCACGAAAACGCCGTGAATGATGGAAACGACAACCCATGCGAGCGCGCCGGCGAACCCCGCCGCAAAGGCGAAGCCGATCCAGAACGCCGAAAAAGGCGCGTTGACGACCAGCATGCGCTGGGTGACGACCACCGCATAGGTAACGACATAGACGAAGGCCCAGAGACCGATTTCGCCGCCCGACAGAAGGTCGAAAAGAAGACCGACGGTGAACACCGCGAGCGGCGGGAACATTTCCGGCCGCACAATCGCCCAGTAATAGACCGCCATCAGCGGAAAGGCCGGCGTGAGCGGCGACCCGAAGATGCGCCCGACCGGTACGAAGGAAAACAGGACGCAGACGAGCCCGATGACGAAGGGCATGATCGTCATGACGATTCGCCCGGCGCGCGAAGCAGGTGTCGGCGAATAGGGTTCGAGTTTCGCCATGCGTCTACTCCACCGCCGCGGCCTGTGCGCCGCCGGGCGCCGCCGCATCGCCGGTTTCTTCCGCTTCGCTGCCGGCAGGCGGCCCCTCCAGCACTTCAGGCGGATCCTGCCGCTTCACCTTCGAGGGGAATTCGTATTGCAGCACGCGCACGAAATCGAGGCGGCCGCGATCGCTGAAGGTCTGCACGCGCAGGTCGCCCGCGCTCGTCTGAATGACGAGACCAACAGGCAGTCCCGCCGGAATGAGGCCGCCATCGCCGGACGTGACGACACGGTCGCCCGCCGAGACGGCGCTCTGCGCGGCAAGATATTCGAGTTTCGGCCAGTCCGTATTATCGCCTGCGAGCACCGCCTTGTAGTGCGCGGGCTCGATGACTACGGGAATGCGGCTGTTGAGGTCGGTGAGCAGCAGCACGCGGCTCGCCTGCGGCCCCGTCGACACGATGCGGCCGACAAGACCGTCCGTGTCGATCACGGCCTGCCCGCTCTTCGCGCCCTGTTCGCTGCCCACATTCACGAGAACCGTGTCCACGAAGGGTCCGCCGGAATCGCTGACGACGCGGCCGCTCGCATAATTGATTGACGGGTCGACCTGCACGTTGAGAAGCGCCTCATAGCGCGCCACCTTGGCCTGCAGCTTCAGCGCCTCTTCTTTCCACGCGAGAAGGCGTGCGTTCTCGGCACGCAGGCGTTCATTCTCGTCGAAGACATAGGCATATTCGTCGGTGCGCTCGATCACGCGCCGTGTCGCGGCGACGGGACGAGAGGCAATCTCCAGAAGCGGCGCGGCCATGTCCGTGACGACCTGCCTCGCGCGATCGAATACATAGGTTTCCGCACGGCCGAGCAGCAGCAGCGCCGCCGCCAGCGTCAGCATGAAGATCAGCGAAATCCGGTGCGAGAATTCGCGGAACGGCAGAGCTGTGCGATTCGGCTCCATGACGACTGACTACTGTTCTTTCGATACGGCCGGCCCGTCCGTTCCTGCCTGATCTTCCCCGCCGGGGAACGCTACTGCAACCTGCCTAGTAAACCGACGAGAGGACGTGCTTCATCGTACGGATATGTTCGAGCGCCTTGCCCGTGCCGAGTGCAACGCAGGAAAGGGCGTCGTCCGCGATGCTGACAGGAAGCCCCGTCTCGTCGCGCAGCACCTGGTCGAGATTGGTCAGCAGCGCGCCGCCGCCCGTGAGAACGATGCCCTTGTCGACGATGTCGGCCGCGAGCTCCGGCGGCGTCGCTTCCAGCGCAACCTTCACGGCTTCCACGATGGCACCGACCGGCTCCGCAAGGCTTTCGGCGATCTGCTTCTGGCCGATGGCGATTTCCTTCGGCACGCCGTTCATCAGGTCGCGGCCCTTGATCTCGATGGTCATGCCGTCGCCATCGGCGGGGATCGCCGCGGAGCCGACTTCCTTCTTGATCCGCTCGGCGCTCGCTTCACCTACGAGAAGATTATGATGGCGACGGATATAGGCGATGATCGCCTCGTCCATCTTGTCGCCACCCACGCGCACCGAACGGGCATAGACGATACCGCCGAGCGAGAGAACGGCGACTTCCGTCGTGCCGCCGCCGATGTCGACGACCATCGAACCGGTAGGCTCCGTCACGGGAAGGCCCGCACCGATCGCAGCGGCCATCGGCTCTTCGATGAGATAGACGCGGCGCGCACCGGCCGAAAGCGCCGACTCCTGAATCGCGCGGCGCTCGACGGCAGTTGAACCGGAGGGCACGCAGACGATGATCTGCGGATTGGCAAAGGAACGCCGGTTGTGAACCTTGCGGATGAAATGCTTGATCATTTCTTCCGCGATTTCGAAGTCGGCGATGACGCCGTCCCGCATGGGCCGGATCGCCTGGATGTTGCCCGGCGTGCGGCCGAGCATCATCTTCGCTTCCTCGCCGACGGCAAGCACCTGCTTCTTGCCACCCTTCTCGATGATGGCGACGACCGACGGCTCGTTGAGAACGATCCCTCGTCCCTTCACATAGACCAGGGTGTTTGCCGTACCGAGGTCGATTGCCATATCGGCGGAGAACATGCCGAGCAGACCGGAAAGCATGCTTGTTCTATTCCTTTGACAGAGCGTCGCCGGAGACGCAGAGCGCCGCGGCAACAGTTAAGAATGCGCCACACGAGGTGGCTATTTTGTTAAGGCGCGCCCGGAAACCGGCCGCGCAATTCCGCAAAAGACGGGAAAGTCTCCTGCCCCTCACCGCTCCCGGGCGGCGCGCGACGGGCGATCAAGCCCCGGCGCTGGCCGCACAAGCCGTGCTGATTCTCAGCATACGAACGATCTGCGACGAAACTGAGGCGAAATCGGCTGCAACGGGAGAAAGCCGCGCCGATGCGCCCGCTTCGCTCATACCTGTTGTCATCGTCCGTACCGCCTTGATCTCTCGAACCAGTCCGCCGCCGGCCGCTCCCCGAAGGGCCGGAAACAGCGCGCGTCCGCTGCTAACGCGCCGCTAACCCTATCGGCCAGGAAACTAAGGGCGCGTTAAGGCTGTCTGGTCCCGCATCAGCACAAGATTTTTACGCTGAAACCTCGCGCAATGGCAATGGCCTGGACGGAATTTCGACGGGTTTTCAATGGTTTGGGTGTGGTCGGGGCAGGAGTTCGCGAACGTCGTGCTCGCGTCCCTCGAGCTTGGCGCGATGCCGTTTTACCGCGTCCACGACGAATTCCATAACGGCACGAACATGAGCGAGCTGGGCGAGATCGTTGCGCGCCATCAGCCACATTTCGAGCGCGCCGAGGACATCCGGGCCGAAAACGCGCACAAGCCGCGAATCGACATCGCCGAGAATGCAGGGAAGAGCGGCAAGCCCGAGATTCGCGCGCGCGGCGGTAGCGCGCGCCTCGACGCTCGACGAACGAAGCGCGATGCGTGCCGATTTTTCCGCACGCGAAAACCACCAGACGGGCCCGAGCGGCGTTTCCGAGCGCGGAAAGCCGATCAGGTCGTGGCCGGCTATGTCCTGCATCTGGCCGGGACGGCCGCGCGCTTCGAGATAGGCGGGCGATGCATAGAGGCCGTAGGCCATGTCGCCCACCTTGCGCATCAGCATGTCGCCCTGGGTCGGACGCGCGAGCCGCAGCGCGACGTCTACGTCCTTGAGAGGATTGCCAATTCTGGGCGCCTGACCGATGGCCGAGAGGCGCGGATCGGTGACGATTTCGAGTTCGAGGCCCGGATGGGCATCGCGGAAGGCGGGGAGCTCGACGGCTAGCAAAGCGGAGGCGATGACCTCACCCGCGGCAATCCGGACGGTGCCTTCGGCCCCCTCGCCGGCCGCCGCAAAATCGCGTGGAAGCGCGGAAAGCCGCCGATCCACGGGCTCCAGCGCCTCGACAAGCTTCTCGCCGGCGGCGGTCAGGCGGTAGCCGGTGCGCTCGCGCTCGAACAGGCGAGCCCCGAGATCGTCCTCGAGGGAGGCCACGCGGCGCAAAACCGTCGTCGTATTGACGCCAAGCTGCTGACCGGCGCCGGAAAGGCTGCCGGCCGCGGCAACGGCGAGGAAAAAGCGCAAATCGTCCCAGTTCATGCGTGTCCTGCCTCGAGGCGGTGGCCGGGAGAAGGCAGGATAGCGGCTCGAACGGCGGCGTAAATGCGGAAATGCAAAAGGCGATTTGCAGAAACAGGCGCTCGACTGTCACATTACTGCAATAAAAACGTCACATAAGCCCCATAGCCGACGAGGAGCGCCAGCGCCTCGATCCGCCCGATCCGCGCGCCGGTCCAGGCGAGAACCATGAAAACGACCGAGGCGGCCACCATCACCCAAATGTCGAACGAGGCGATGTCCGCCGGCACGGCGATGGGCTTCACGACGGCGACCGTTCCCGCGATGCCGAGCACGTTGAAGATGTTGGAGCCGATGACATTGCCGATGGCGATGTCGGCCTTGCGGCGGCAGGCGGCGAGGACGGAGGTCGCAAGCTCCGGCAGCGAGGTGCCGACGGCGACGAGGGTAAGCCCGATGACGGAATCGGAAACGCCGAACCGGGTCGCGATCCCGACGGCGCTGTCGACGAGGAGCGAGGCGCCGATGACGAGAGCGGCGAGACCGCCGACGGTCATGGCGATCTCGATGACGAGGCTCATCGGCGTGCGGGCCTTGAGGAACTCCGCCTCCGAGGCGTGAAGCTCGCCGGCTCCGTCCCGCCCCTTCCTGTCCGCGCGGTAGGTATAGACGAGATAGAGCGCGAGAACGGCGAGAAAGACGAAGCCCGCCTCCCGCGACAGGGAACCGAGAAGGCAGACGCCAAGCAGCGCCAGCGCGGCGAGCAGCATCATGGTGCCGTCGCGCTTCAGCGCGCCGCGGTCGCAAACCATCGGGAAGACGAGACCGGCCGCGCCGAGAATGAGCAGGATGTTGGCGATGTTCGAGCCGACGACATTGCCGACGGCGATACCGGGATAGCCCTGGAACGCGCCTTCAAGGCTCGCGACGAGTTCGGGCGACGAGGTCCCGAAGCCGACCAGGGTGAGCCCGATCAGAAAGGGAGAAACGCCGATCCGGGTTGCCAGCGCCGCAGCGCCCTTGACGAGAAACTCGGCACCGCCGAGGAGCAGGAGCAGGCCAAGCACGAGAAGAAGGACGGTCAATCTTTACTCCCGGATGAACGATCTCGAATAGATGGAGTGTGCGGCATGCGCCTGCGAGAGGACAGAAGACAGGAGAGAAAATTTATTTCATGGACCCGGAAACGGCTGTGACACTGTCGGCGGCCTGCTTCGCGACCTTTCGCGCTTCGTCCGTGCCGGCCGCGCGGGCAAGCGCGACCCCCATGCGGCGGCGCTCGAAGGATTCGGGCTTGCCGAAAAGCCGGATATCGGTGCCGGGAAGCGCGAGCGCCTTCTCCACGCCTTCGAAGGCGATGCCCTTCTCTTCCAGTCCGCCATAGATGACGGCGGAAGCGCCCGGCGAGATCATGTCGACAGTGACGGGGAGCCCCAGGATCGCGCGGGCATGAAGCGCGAACTCGCTCTGATACTGGGTGATGAGCGTGACGAGGCCGGTATCGTGCGGACGGGGGCTGACCTCGGAGAACCAGACCTCGTCGCCCTTCACGAAAAGCTCGACGCCGAAAATGCCCCTGCCCCCGAGCGCGGCCGTGACCTTGCCCGCCATGTCGCGCGACCGGGCAAGCGCCTTCTCGCTCATCTGCTGCGGCTGCCAGCTCTCGACATAGTCGCCCTTCACCTGGCGATGCCCGACCGGCGCGCAGAACTGCGTCTCGATCTCGCCGCCCGCGCCTTTCGCGCGCACGGTGAGCTGCGTGATCTCATAGTCGAAGTCGATGAGACCCTCGACGATGACGCGCGGATTCTCGACGCGGCTGCCCGACATCGCATAGTCCCAGGCGGGCTGAATATCGTCCGGCCCGTGAAGCAGGCTCTGCCCCTTGCCGGAGGACGACATCACCGGCTTCACGAAGCAGGGAAAGCCGATGCCCGCCGCTATTGCGTCTTTCAGTTCGGCGGCCGTCGATGCAAAGGCATAGGGCGAGGTCCTGAGGCCAAGCTCCTCGGCGGCAAGACAGCGAATGCCCTCGCGGTTCATGGTGAGTTGCGTCGCGCGCGCCGTCGGGATCACTTCGGCGAGACCGTCCGCCTCGATGCGCGCGAGTTCGTCGGTCGCGATGGCCTCGATCTCCGGCACGATGAGATGCGGACGCTCCTTCTCGACGAGAGCCCGGAGCGCCTGTCCGTCCGTCATGGCGATCACATGGGAGCGATGGGCAACCTGTTGGGCAGGAGCATTCTCGTAACGGTCGACCGCGATTACCTCGACGCCGAGCCGCTGCAGCTCGATCACCACTTCCTTGCCGAGCTCGCCGGAGCCCAGAAGCATGACGCGGAAAGCGGACGGAGAAAGCGGCGTGCCGATACGCATGGGGCCTCCAGAGGTTGGACGGCGCCGGTTTAGCACATCGGATCGGGATGTGGACCCAAATCCGGAAGGGCGTTCGGGTCCACCCTCCCCCTGTGGGAGGGTGGAAATTTGCGAGCGTCAGCGAAGCGAATTTCGGGGAGGGGTATCAAACTCACCGCGGATGGTTCGCTCTCGGTTCCCTCCTTACCCCTCCCCGAACGAGCTTCCGCTCGTTCGACCCTCCCACAGGGGGAGGGTGGTCCAGATGGCTCCCGCCCGGACGGACATCGAACTTGCGCCCTGTTCCTTCATTTGATAACACTTGAACAGTTATTCAATTGATGAGGCTGACATGAGCGCCGTCCCGAAGCCGAAGCCTCCTGCCCCCGCCCTGCGCGAGGACAAGACCTATGAGCTGGCCGACATGTTCAAGATGCTCGGTGACCCGAGCCGCTTGCGCATCGTGATCGCGACGCTGGAGGGGCCCGTCGCCGTGAGCGACATCGCCGAACGGCTCGGCCTCTCGATTTCGCTGGTGAGCCATCACCTGCGTCTCCTGCGCGCGGCGCGACTCGTCACCGCCGACCGGCGCGGCAAGCAGATCTTCTACATGATCCACGACCAGCACGTGGCGCATGTCATCTCCGACATGATCGCGCATGTGAACGAGGACGCGGAATGAGCATTGCGGCAACCATTGTGCTTTCTTCCCACCCTCCCCTCGGGGAGGGTGGGAGGAGAGGCAGAAGCAAAACGAAAGCTCCGACATGAGCGCACATCACCACGGTCATTCGCACACCCACTCCCATGGCCATCACGCGCATGGCATGGGCAACGAGAAGCGCGTGATGCTCGCCATGTGGCTCACCGGCGGCTTCATGGTGCTGGAAGCGGTGGGCGGCATCGTTTCGGGCTCGCTCGCGCTGCTCGCCGATGCCGGCCACATGCTGACCGACACGGGCGCGCTGATGCTCGCCTTCGTTGCGACGCGGCTGGCACGGCGCCCGGCCGACGAGGCGCGCTCCTACGGCTATGCGCGCGCGGAAATCCTCGCCGCCTTCGCGAACGGCATCGTCATGATCGGCGTCGTTCTCTGGATCGCCATCGAAGCCGTCGGCCGCATCATGGAGCCGTCACCCGTGATGGGAACGCCGATGCTCGTGATCGCGGTGGCGGGCCTCATCGTCAACATCGTCGCCTTCAAGCTGCTGCATGGCGGCGAGAACAATCTCAACATGCGCGGCGCGGCGCTTCACGTGATGGGCGACATGCTCGGCTCGGTCGCGGCGATCGCGGCGGCCGGCATCATCATCGCGACCGGCTATACGATCGCCGACCCGATCCTCTCGGTGCTCGTCGCGCTCCTCATCCTGAGAAGCGCCATCGGCATCACGAAGGAAAGCGCCCACATATTGATGGAGGGAACGCCCGAAGGCGTCGACGGCGAAGCGATTGCCGTGGACCTCATGGAGAACGTGCCCGGGCTCAGCAACGTGCATCACGTTCACGCCTGGTCGCTCGGGTCGACCCGCGCCGTGGCGACACTTCATGCGCAGCTTGAGACGAATGCGGATACGGCCACCGCCCTCGCAAAGATCAAGGCACGGCTCGCGGAAAAATTCGGCATCGGTCACGCGACGGTGCAGATCGAGGAGGAAAGCTGCCCCGATCATGCCGAAGACCCGCATCGGCACGGATAGAAAGACACGGAAAATTCCGCCCCTTTCATGCTGCAATGCGGTATGATGATGTTCAACGAGGCACAGGGCGGCAATGGCGTATACCTTCGACAACTGGGGCGACCTCCACGACGATGAAACGCAGTCGCGCGAGCCCGGCTGGCTGTCGCGCCTCGGCGAGTTGCGCTTCTTCGCGGAACTGGGCGCACTCGGGCCCGCGATCCCCGCGCTTCTCTCGGCGCCGCGCGGCGACGGCCATCCGGTGCTGGTGTTGCCCGGCGTTCTGACGGGCGACGAATCGACCTTCATCATCCGCCGCTATCTCGACGAACTCGGCTACGCCCCCCATCCCTGGAAGCAGGGCCACAACTGGGGCCCGAGCCGGGAACTGCATGATCGCCTGAAGGCGCGGTTGAAGGATCTGCATGACCGCTATGGGCGGCGCATCAGCATCGTCGGCTGGAGCCTCGGCGGCATTTTCGCGCGCGAACTGGCGCGGGAGTTTCCCTATGCGGTGCGCCAGGTCGTGACGCTCGGCAGCCCCTTCGGCTCGGACTACAGCATCGACGGCACGCGGAAACCGGCGGCGGCGGCGCGCAGGCGCATCCCTCCGCCCGTTCCCTGCACCTCGATCTATTCGAGGAGCGACGGCATCGTCTCGTGGGAAGCCTGCCGCGAGATGGAAGCGGACGAGACCGAAAACATCGAAGTGCCCGCGACCCATCTCGGCATGGGCTTCAACCCGCTCGTGCTCTGGGCCATCGCCGACCGCCTCGCGCAGACGGAAGGCGAATGGTCGCCCTTCGACCGCGAGGGCTGGCACGGGATGGTCTACGGGTAGAACTTCCGGCGCTTCACATCTTCAATCGAGTGCAGCGATTGCTATCCGAACCACCCTCCCCCCGTGGGAGGGTCGAAATTCGTGAGCGCCAGCGAAGCGAATTTCGGGGAGGGGGTCTCCGCTCCCGGCAAATGATTTACTTCCCGTTTTCCTTGCTCACCCCTCCCCGAAAAATTCCGCACTTCGTTTGAATTTTTCGACCCTCCCACAGGGGGAGGGTGGGCCTCAAATGACGGCCAGACCCAACACAGGTTCCCGCAGCGTGTCCTGCGCCGATATGCCCATGGTTCCCGGCTTTCAGCGGGGCGACATCGGTGGTGTAATGTTTCTCAAAACACAAAAAAGAGGGACGCGCCCATGAGCCTCACGGAAAAGGAAAAGACCCTCATCGAAAGCTCCATCGAGCGCGTGGCGGACGTTGCGGGCGATCCGGCGGCGCAGGTCTATGCGCGGCTCTTCGCCGAGCAGCCGGAGATGGAGCCGCTCTTCGTGCTCGACAGGGACGGCAACGCCAGGGGACACATGCTCGCGGAAGCGCTCGACTGCGTTTTCGATCTTCTCGGTCCGCGCGCCTACGCGCCAACGCTGATCCAGAGCGAACTTACGAACCATGACGGCTTCGGCGTGCCGCCCCGCGTCTTCGCAACGTTCTTCCGTGTCGTGAGAGATACGTTCCGCGACATCCTCGGTGACGCGTGGAGCACGGAGACGGACGCGGCCTGGGAGGCGCTGCTTCGTGACATCGACGCGTTCGTGGAGGAACAGGCCGCGAAATACGGGATGGCGGTGTAGAGCCCACTGCCACCCTCCCCCTGTGGGAGGGTCGAAAAGTTCGAGCGGCACGCGAGACGTTTTCGGGGAGGGGTGAGCGTGGGACACCCGCGCATAATCGAGCGCACAACTTGCCGATAGCGGAGCACCCCTCCCCAAAATTCGCTATCGCAAATTTTGACCCTCCCACAGGGGGAGGGTTGCGGACTCATTCACGTCCTGCCCCTTGAACCCCGCGATCCGCGCGGCTTCCATGAAGCCGATACGCGGGCTCGACAGCAGCGGCACGGGCAATTCGCCCGCGAGCGGAATGGCGGGCGCCATGGACGCCTGCGCGAGCACCAGCAGATCGACATGCGCCGCCGCCTCGCCGAGACGCGCGGCAATGCCTTCGTGATAGTCCGCGAGGCGGCCCTCGCGGAAAGCGGGCCAGACATCGTCGAACAGGAACTCGCGGATCTCGACATCCCGCTTTGCACGAGCGGCCGAACTCTCGATGAGCGCCCGCGTCGGTGCGAGCGTCGGACGAAGCGCGGCGCAGATGCCGATGCGGCCGCCCTCGCGGACCGCCCGGTCTGCCATCGGACGGTCGATCCGCATGACGGGCACATCCGCCTCGCCCGCCGCCTTCTCCGCTTCCTCGCCCAGCGTCGAACAGGTGCAGACGACGACGCGCGCGCCGCCATCGGCCAGCGCGATCAGCGCTTCCTGCGTGCGGAAGGAAATCGCCGCCGTCATGCCGCCCGCCTTCTCGGCGGCGTTGAGCAGATCCTCGCGCACGACATGGGTGAGTTTCAGCTCCGGCGCAATTTCGCGCGCGAGCGCATCGAAAGTCGCGATGTGGATCGCGGCCGTGTGGAGGAAAGCAATGTCGGCGCCGTGAGGGCGGAACGATGGAGGCATGATGTTGCTCCGGTCTTTCGGTTCACCCTTTCCTTCCACCCTCCCCTTGAGGGAGGGTCAAACCGCTGCAAGCGGTTTGGGGCGGGGTCTGGGTTGTTCAACAAGTTCAGTCGATAGCTTTTTTGCGCCTTGGCGAGTCAGCGCCCCCGCCCCGAAATTCCCTTCGTGAATTTCGACCCGCCCCCAGGGGCGGGTGGGAAGGGAGCACAAAGGTCAATGGCAACCCTCGACAAAGAAAAAGGCCCCCCGCGATCTTCGCGGAGGGCCCCATGTCTGGTCGGGCTGAGTGCGAGATCGCGTCAGTTCTTTTCCTTGTCTACGAGTTTGTTCGCCGAAATCCACGGCATCATCTCGCGAAGGCGCGCGCCTACTTCTTCAATCGGATGCGCGGCGGCATGCGCGCGCGTCGCCTTGAAGCTCGTCTGGTTGACCTTGTTCTCGAGCATCCAGTCGCGCGTGAACTTGCCGGTCTGGATGTCGGTCAGCACGCGCTTCATCTCGGCCTTGGTTTCCGGCGTGATGATGCGCGGGCCCGTGACGTATTCGCCATACTCGGCCGTGTTCGAGATCGAGTAGTTCATGTTGGCGATGCCGCCTTCATAGATCAGGTCGACGATCAGCTTCACTTCATGCAGGCATTCGAAATACGCCATCTCCGGCGCATAGCCCGCTTCCGTCAGCGTTTCGAAACCGGCGCGGATCAGCTCGACGAGACCGCCGCAGAGCACGACCTGCTCGCCGAAAAGGTCCGTCTCGCATTCCTCGCGGAACGTCGTCTCGATGATGCCGGCGCGGCCGCCGCCATTGGCGGACGCGTAGGAGAGACCGACGTCATGCGCGTTGCCCGTCGCGTCCTGATGGACGGCGATGAGGGACGGCACGCCGCCGCCGCGCTTGTATTCCGAACGCACCGTGTGGCCGGGGCCCTTCGGCGCGACCATGAGGACGTCGATGTCCTTGCGCGGTTCGATCAGGTTGAAATGGATGTTGAGGCCATGCGCGAAGAGGAGCGCGGCGCCCGGCTTCATGTTCTCGTGCAGGTCGGCGTAGTAGATGTCGGCCTGAAGCTCGTCCGGCGTCAGCATCATCAGCACGTCGGCCCATTTCGCGGCGTCGGCGACCGTCATCACCTTGAGGCCCTCGCCTTCCGCCTTCTTGGCGGTAGCCGACCCGGCGCGGAGCGCCACGGCGACTTCCTTGACGCCCGAGTCGCGCAGGTTCAGCGCATGGGCATGGCCCTGGCTGCCATAGCCGATGATGGCGACTTTCTTGCCCTTGATCAGGTTCACGTCCGCGTCGCGGTCGTAATAAACGCGCATGGCTTCTATTCCTTCGGTTCGTCTTTAAATCACATCGCCTCGGGACCGCGGGCGATTGCCACCACGCCTGTCCGCGACACATCCACAAGGCCGAGCGGCCTCATCAATCCGATAAAGGCATCGATCTTCGAGGGCGTTCCCGTCACCTCGAACACGAACGAGGTATGCGTCGTGTCGATCACGCGGGCGCGGAAGGCATCCGAGAGACGGAGCGCTTCGACGCGCCGCTCGCCCGTGCCGGCGACCTTGACCAGCGCCATTTCGCGCTCGACCGAATTCGCCTCGACGGTGAGGTCCATCACCTTGTGGACCGGCACCAGCCGGTCGAGCTGCGCCTTGATCTGCTCGATCACCATGGGCGTGCCCGCGGTGACGACCGTGATCCGCGACGTATGCTCCGACTGGTCGACCTCGCCAACGGTCAGGCTCTCGATATTGTAGCCCCGGCCCGAGAAGAGCCCGACCACGCGCGCAAGCACGCCCGCCTCGTTGTCCACGAGCACGGAGATCGTGTGCCGCTCGATTTTCTCGTCCTGGGTCATGCGCGTCTCTGTATTGCGAATGGGTCGCGGGGGGAAGCTCTTTTTGGCCCGAATGCCGGATGGGAGCCCCTCAGACCAGCATCTTTCCTTCTTCCGAGACGCTCGCGCCGTCCGCGTCGTCGCCCAGGATCATCTCGTTATGGGCCGCCCCGGAGGGGATCATCGGGTAGCAGTTCTCGAGCTGGTCGACCCGGCAGTCGAACATGACGGGGCCCGGCGTTTCGATCATCTTCTTGAGGGCGGCATCGAGCTCGGAGGGCTTTTCGGCCCGGATGCCCGTCGCGCCATAGGCCTCGGCGAGCTTCACGAAATCGGGCAGCGAGTCCGAATAGGAGTGCGAATAGCGGCCCTCATGGAGGAGCTGCTGCCACTGCCGGACCATGCCCATATATTCGTTGTTCAGGATGAAGATCTTGATCGGCAGCATGAACTGAACGGCGGTCGACAGTTCCTGCATGTTCATCAGGATCGACGCTTCGCCCGCAATGTCGACGACGAGCGCATCGGGATGCGCGATCTGCGCGCCGATGGCGGCCGGCATGCCGTAGCCCATCGTGCCGAGGCCGCCCGACGTCATCCAGCGGTTCGGCTCGTCGAAATGGAAGTGCTGGGCCGCCCACATCTGGTGCTGGCCGACTTCCGTGGTGATGTAGGTCTCGCGGCCGCGCGTCATCTCGAACAGACGCTGGATCGCCTGCTGCGGCTTGATGACCTCGTCATTCGTCTTGTAGCTGAGGGACTTGCGCTCCCGCCACAGATCGATCTGCTTCCACCAGTCGGCGAGCGCGGCCTTGTCGGGCCGGCGCGCCTTCGACTTCCAGATGCGCAGCATGTCTTCGAGCACATGGGCGCAATCGCCGATGATGGGGACATCGACATGGACGTTCTTGTTGATGGACGAGGCGTCGATATCGACATGGATCTTCTTCGAGCCCGGCGAGAAGGCGTCGAGACGGCCCGTGACGCGATCATCGAAGCGCGCACCGATATTGATGAGCACGTCGCAATCATGCATCGCGTTGTTGGCTTCATAGGTGCCGTGCATGCCGAGCATGCCGAGCCACTGCTTGTCGGACGCGGGGTAAGCGCCGAGACCCATCAGCGTCGAGGTGACCGGATAGCCGGTGAGGCGCACGAATTCGCGCAGCAACTGGCTCGCGACCGTGCCGGAATTGATGACGCCGCCGCCCGTGTAGAACATGGGCTTCTTCGCATTCGCGATGAGATCGACCGCTTCCTTGATCTTCTCGATGTCGCCCTTGACCTTCGGGCGATAGGTGCGGTGCGTGATGTGCGGCGAGACGGTGTATTCCGCCTTCTGGAACTGGACGTCCTTCGGGATGTCGATGACGACGGGGCCCGGACGGCCATGCGTCGCGACATAGAAGGCTTCATGCATGACGCGCGCGAGCTCCGGCGCGGACTTCACCAGCCAGTTGTGCTTGGTGCAATGGCGCGTGATGCCGACGGTGTCCGCTTCCTGGAAGGCATCCGAACCGATCAGATGCGTCGCGACCTGACCCGTCAGGCAGACGATCGGGATCGAATCCATCAGCGCATCGGTGAGGCCGGTGACGGCGTTGGTCGCGCCGGGGCCGGAGGTGACGAGAACGACGCCGGGCTTGCCCGTCGAGCGCGCATAGCCTTCCGCGGCATGGACCGCGCCCTGCTCGTGCCGGACGAGGATGTGGCGGATCTTGTTCTGCTGGAACAGCGCGTCGTAGATCGGCAGCACGGCGCCGCCGGGATAGCCGAAGATCGTGTCCACGCCCTGATCGACCAGCGCCTTGATGACGATTTCCGCGCCTGTCAGTTCCTGAGCCGCCATTGTTCCGGTCCCTGTATGCCGCCGGGATCGCCCGGGCGGCAAAAACAACAAAGCGGCCCGCGCGAGCCCCGGAATCCCGGGCATTTTCCGCGCATTGCCGCCTAAAGCGCGCGCAACCTAGCCGCGCCTCAGGACCGGGTCAACCCCAAATCGTCAATAAACGGAAAGATTTTCTCATTTATACTTTCCGAATCTTGCGTGGAAATGGCATTCCACGAAATCATTTGTGTCCGAAACCAGGTTTCCTGTCTTTTCGCATAGGCCCGGCTTTCCCGTTTTCCGAGCTCCGCCGCCTCTTCCAGCGGAATTTCGCCCGCCAGATGGCGGATGAGAGGGCGCAGCCCCAGCGCCTTCATGGCCGGGAGCGAGGGGTCGAGCCCCCTTTCACCTTCCATGAGCGCGGCCATCGCTTCCGCTTCGCCGAGAGCCCCCTCCGCCAGCATGAGATCGAAGCGCCGGTCGATCCGCTCCCTGAGCCACTGGCGCTCCGGCGCAAGCACGAGCTTCACGAAATCGCCGGTGACGAGGGGCGCGGCGGGCTCCTGCTGCCAGGCACTCAAGCGGCGGCCGGTGGCGCGGAAGACCTCGATGCCCCGGGCGATGCGCTGAAGATCGGAGGGACGGATCGTCTCGGCCAGCGTGGGATCTGTTTCAGCCAGCAGCGCATGGGCGTGAGGCCCGGCCTCGGCAACCTCGGCCCGCACGGCCTCGCGGATTTCGGCCGGGATCTGCGGGATCGGCGCGAGCCCTTCGACAAGCGCACGGAAATAGAGACCCGTACCGCCCACGACGATCGGGAGCCGCCCCCGTGCGGCGATCTCGCGCATCGCCGCCGCCGCGCGCACGGCCCAGAGGCCCGCCGAGAGCGGCGAAGCGGCATCCGTCACGCCATAGAGATGATGGGGAACCCGCGCCTCTTCCGCCGCCGAAGGCCGCGCCGTCAGCACCCGCATCTCGCGGTACACCTGCATGGAATCGGCATTCACGATCTCGCCGCCGACTTTTTCGGCGAGCGCCAGCGCCAGCGCCGACTTGCCGCTGGCGGTCGGCCCTGCAATAAGGACGGCTCTGCCGACAGGCTCACTCAAGAAAAGGCTCCGATCCGGTTTTCGCGATGAAATACGTCCTGACCCTGATAGGCAACAAGACGACGCCGCTTGCAAGCGCCCATGTGGACGCGGCCCGCGCGGCGCTGCCCTCCCCCGCCGAAACGGCGTGGCTCGCCGAGGGCCATGCCTGCGACATTCCCTTCGACGGCGACCCGGCCGCGGCCGACGCGGGCGCGCGCGCGGCGCTCAAGGATGCGAACCTCGACATTTCGGCGCAGCCCGCCGAAGGCCGCCGCAAGAAGCTCCTCGTCGCGGACATGGATTCGACCATCATCGAGCAGGAATGCATCGACGAGCTTGCCGCCGAACTGGGACTGAAGCCGCAGATCTCGGAAATCACCGAGCGCGCGATGCGCGGCGAGATCGGCTTCGAACCGGCGCTGCGCGAACGCGTCGGCCTGCTGAAGGGCCTTGGCGTTGCTTCGCTGGAAAAGGTCTATCGCGAGCGGATCACGGAAATGCCGGGCGGACGGGCGCTCACCGCCACCATGCGCGCCCATGGCGCGACCTGCGCGCTTGTCTCGGGCGGCTTCACCTTCTTCACCGCGCGCGTCGCGAAGGCGGTCGGCTTCGACGTGAACCAGGCGAACGAGCTTCTGTTCGAAAACGATACGCTGACCGGCCTCGTTCAGGAACCGATTCTGGGGAAGCAGGCAAAGCTCGACGCCCTGCTGGCGCTGCGCGCGCAGCACGGTCTCGAAAAACACGAGACGCTCGCCGTGGGCGACGGCGCGAACGACCTCGCAATGATCGAAGAGGCGGGGCTCGGTGTCGCCTATCACGCAAAGCCCGTGGTCGCGCAGGCGGCAGGTGCCCGCATCGATCACGGCGACCTGACGGCGCTGCTTTACCTGCAGGGCTACAGACGGGAAGAGATCAGCGGCTGAGACGGCTCAGCCGCCGAGCCTGAGCGCGACGAAACGGATGTTCCCGCCCGCCGAAAGCCGCAGCAGCACGGAGTTGCGGCCGCTCTTCTCCTCAGAGAGAACGATCGCTTCGACATCTTCGGGGGAAGATACCGCACGCTGCGCGACCTGAACGATCACATCGCCCGGCCGCACGCCCTTCTCGGCAGCGGCACTCAGCGGATCGACGTCGGTGACGAGCACGCCTTCGGTCTCATCCGAAACACCGAAACGGCGGCGCAGATCGTCGTTGAGTTCGGACAGCCCGAGACCGAGCACGACGGTCTTCTCCGGACCTGCAGGCTCCGTTTCCGAAGTCTCGGGCGTCTCGTCATCTTCATTCTCGAGCCGCGCCACCTCGATCCGCCGTGTCAGCGTTTCTCCGTCACGGAAAATCTGTACGTCAGCGCTCGAACCGATCGTGGCCTCCGCCACAACGCGCGGAAGGTCGCGCATGGTCTCGATGTTCCGTCCGTCGAAGGCAAGAACGATGTCGCCCGTCTCTAGGCCGGCGGCGGCGGCCGGACCGCCCGGACTGACGCCCGCGACAAGCGCGCCGCGCGCCGTGCCGAGCCCCAGGCTCTCGGCAATCTCCGGCGTCACCGTCTGGATGCGCACGCCGATCCAGCCGCGCCGCGTCTCGCCATATTTCAGGATCTGGTCGACGATGGGCTTCACCGTGCTCGTCGGTACGGCAAAGCCGATGCCGACCGAGGCGCCGGACGGCGAGATGATCGCGGAATTGACGCCGACGACGCGCCCGTCGAGATCGAAAAGCGGGCCGCCCGAATTGCCGCGGTTGATCGCCGCATCCGTCTGGATGAAATCGTCGTAGTTGCCCGCATGAATATCGCGATTGAGCGCGGAGATGATCCCCGCCGTCACCGTGCCCCCGAGACCGAACGGATTGCCGATCGCGATGACCCAGTCGCCGACGCGCGCCTTGTCGCTGTCGCCGAGTTCGACGTAGGGGAGCTTCTTGTCGCTCTTCACGCGAAGCACCGCGAGATCGGTCTTGGGGTCGGTGCCCTCGACCTCCGCCGGCAGCGTGGTGCCGTCGATGAAGGTGACTTCGATCCGGTCCGCGCCGTCGATCACATGATTGTTGGTGATGACGATACCGTCGGGATCGATCACGAAGCCGGAGCCGAGCGACTGAACGCGCTGGGGACGCCCGCCCTGCTGCTGCTCCAGAAACTCGTCGAAGAAATCGTTGAGCGGCGAATCTTCCGGCACCCCCGGAATTTCCATCTCGCGCGGATCGAGAACCTGCGAGGTCGAGATATTGACGACGGCGGGAGAGAGGCGCTCCGCCAGATCGGCAAAACTGTCGGGCGCGCTGCGGGCGAAAGCGGGAAACACGAAAACGGCTGCGAGAAATACGCCGCACAGGCCACTCAGAAATGACCTTGCCGCCCCGCTACCACTCGCCGTCAATGTCATTCAAACGCTCCCCATCTACCGGATGCCGCTGATTTGCGTCGTTTCCGGTTTATTCTGATTTGGATTATGGACGAATTGAGGCGCGGCGTCTCAGCCCCGGACAAACCAGACGACGATAACGCCGAGCGCCAGCGCCGCGAGCCCGCCCATACGCAGCGACTGGTCTGAAATTTCGGTGAGCGACATGAGCGCCCGCCTCATCGGCCCCGGAAAGGCGGCATAGAGCACGCCCTCCAGAGCGATGGCGAGACCGAGCGCCGAGAGAAGGTCGATCACGGTTTCCCTGGCCTAGCGGCGGCCGCTTTCATTGCCGAAATAGCGGAAGAACTCGCTGTCGGGCGTCACGACCATCGTCGTGTTGTCGCCCTTCATGCTCTCCCTGTAGGCCTGCATCGAGCGATAGAAAGCGAAGAACTCCGGATCCTTCGAATAGGCATTTGCATAGATTTCGCTGCGGCGCGCATCGCCCTCGCCTCGCGCGATCTGTCCATCGCGGTCTGCCTCGGCGATGAGAACCGTGACTTCGCGATCCGCCCGGCTGCGGATGCGCTGGGCTTCCTCGTTGCCCTGCGCGCGGATCTCCGCGGCTTCGCGTTCGCGTTCCGTCTGCATGCGCTGAAAAATCGCCTGACTGTTCTGCTCCGGCAGGTCGGCGCGGCGAATCCGCACGTCGACGACCTCGACGCCGAACTGCTGCGTTGCTTCGTCGAACGCCGTCTGGATCTTCTTCATCAGACCGGCGCGGTTGTCGCGAACGAGTTCTTCGAGCGTGTGATCGCCGAGCACGTTACGAAGCGACGATACGAAGTTCGGACGCAGACGATTATCCGCATTACGCGGGTCGCCGACCGCCTGATAGAAGCGAAGCGCATCTGCGATCCTGTAGCGCGCAAAGGCATCGACCACGAGACGCTTTCGGTCCTTCGCGATGATCTCCTCCGGCGGAGCGTTGAGGTTCAGGATACGTTTGTCGATATAGATGACGTTCTGGACGACAGGCAGCTTCCAGTGAAGACCGGGCTCCGTGACGACCGCGCGCGGATCGCCGAACTGAAGCACGATCGCCTGCTGCGTCATGCTGACCGTGAAGGCCGAAAGATAAAGGGCGATGGCGGCAATAACCGCGACGACGCCTGCGCCGATGGCGAATGACCTGTTCATCAGCGGCCTCCCGTCGAAGTCTGGTTGTCGTTCGAAGTGGGTACGCCCGACGAGGACGAGGGTTGCGACGAGCCGGTGCGCGGTTTCAGTTCATTGAGCGGCAGGTAGGGCAGAATGCTCTGTCCGCCTTCTCCCTCGCTCATGATGAGCTTGTTCGTGCCGCCCAGCACATCCTGCATCGTTTCGATATAGATGCGGCGGCGCGTCACGTCTTCGGCCTTGCGGTACTCGTTGTAGATCGAGGTGAAGCGCTGAGCGGCGCCTTCCGCCTCCGCGACGATCTGCTCGCGATAGGCTTCCGCCGCCTGCTTGATCTTTTCGGCTTCGCCTCGGGCGCGCGGGATCACCGTGTTGGCATAGGTTTCGGCCTGGTTGCGCAGACGCTCCTGGTCGGCGCGCGCCGCCTGCACGTCGCGGAACGCGTCCAGCACCTGCGCCGGCGGATCGACCTTCTGCAGCTTCACTTCCGTGATTTCGATGCCGGCGCCGTATTCGTCGAGCGTCTTCTGCAGGCCTTCGCGAACCTGATTCTGGACTTCGTTACGGCCCGTCGTCTGCAGCACCTCGATTCGCGAGGCGCCGACGGCTTCGCGCATCATGCTCTCGGCAACGGCCTTCACCGCGAAATCGGGGTTTTCGACATTGAACAGGAAGCTCGGCGCCTCGCTCGCCTTGATGCGCCACTGCACCGAGAAGCTGATATCGACGATGTTCTCGTCGCCGGTCAGCATCAGGCTTTCTTCCGGGACGCTGATCGCCGAACCGCCGGACGCGCGCATGCCGATATCGATGCTGGTGATGTTCGTGACTGCGGGCGTCAGCACCGTTTCGACCGGATAGGGAAACTTGAAGTGCAGACCCGGCTCCATCGTGCGCACATGCTCGCCAAAGCGCAGCACAATGCCCTTTTCGTTCGCATTGACGCGGAAAAAGGACGAATAGGCGAGAAAGCCGACAATCACGATCGCGACAAGGAAGATCGGGCCGCGTCCGCCGCCGGTTCCGGTGCCGGCTCCGCCGCCCGGCGCGCCGCCGCCTCCGGAAAACACCTGCCTGAATTTTTCCTGCGCGCGACGGATCAGTTCATCGAGATCGGGGGGCTGGTTGCCCCCGCCTCCCGATGGACCCTGTCCCCACGGACCCCGATTTCCGCCTCCGCCGCCCTGCCAGCCGCCGCCGTTCTGATTATCCCAGGGCATCAAGATTCCTTTGATTGCGAAGTGATGGACCGGTTGGAAACGCGCACACCGGGGGTTATATGACAGTGGCCGGGGCCACGCAACGCGAACCGGACAAAGGCTTGCAAACGATGAAGAAACGACCATGACACGCGTCACACGGGACGATGTCGCTGCGGCCCTTGCCACGGTGACGGACAGCGAGAGCGGCCGCGACGTGATGAGCGCGGACCTGGTGCAGGGCCTCGTCGTCCGCGAGGGCCATGTCGGCTTCTCGCTGGAGGTCGATCCCGCGAAGGGCGCGGAGAAGGAGCCGCTGCGCAAGGCCTGCGAAGAGGCAGTGAAGGCGCTGCCGGGCGTGCTGAGCGTGACGGCGGTGCTGACGGCGCATCGCGGCGCCGCGCAATCGCCCTCCCCGGCGAAGGGGCATTCTCATGCCCATGAGCAGCAGCGTGCGCCGCAGGGCGCGATGCAGATACCGGGCGTGAAGGCGATCGTCGCGGTCGCGAGCGGCAAGGGCGGCGTCGGCAAATCGACCGTCGCGGTGAACCTCGCGCTCGCGCTTTCGAAACTCGGCCGCCGCGTCGGCCTTCTCGACGCCGACATCTACGGGCCGTCGATTCCGCGCATGATGGGTCTCACCGGCAAGCCCGAGAGCAAGGACGGAAAGAAGCTCCTGCCGAAAGAGAAATACGGCATCCGCACCATGTCGATCGGCTATCTCGTCGCCGAGGACACGCCGATGATCTGGCGCGGACCGATGGTGCAGTCGGCACTCACACAGATGATGAGCGATGTCGAATGGGGCGAACTCGACGTGCTGATCGTCGACATGCCGCCGGGCACGGGCGATGCGCAGCTCACCATGGCCCAGCGCGTACCGCTGACCGGCGCCGTCGTCGTCTCGACGCCGCAGGAGATCGCGCTGATCGACGCGCGCAAGGGCTTCGCCATGTTCGAGAAGACGCATGTCCCCGTTTTCGGCATCGTCGAGAACATGGCCTATTTCGTGAGCCCCGGCTCCGGCGAGAAGTCCTACATCTTCGGCGAAGGCGGCGCACGCCGCATGGCGGAGAAGCTCGGCTGCGATTTCCTCGGCGAGGTGCCGCTTCACATGACGATCCGCGAAAAATCCGACAATGGCGAACCCGTGGTCGCGACGGCGCCGGACAGCGACGAAGCGAAGCCCTTTATCGAGATCGCGCGCCGCGTCGGCGAGCACCTCGATCGCGCGCTCGGCGGAAGTGCCCGCAAGGCACCTGAAATCGTCATAGAAGACTAGACCGACATGAAAACGGCCGGTCCCGAAGGACCGGCCGCATGTCGTTTCGATGACAACCGGATCAGCGGCCGGCGACCAGCGTCGCCGTTTCGGTCGATCCGTCCGGCGCGGTCAGTTCCCAGGTCTCGCCGACCTCGCGCGCCTCGGCGGCCACGCAATAGGGATCTTCACCACCGAGGAAGCAGGCGGTATCGCCGTCGATCTCGTACTTCCCTTCCGCGGTGCTGCCATCGGGCAGTTTCTGCGAGTAGGTGCCGCCTTCATCGATATAGACGGACCGCTCGCCCGCCGGGCCCACGACCTTGACTGTGTTGCCGTAGAAATTCGCAAAAGGATCGGCCAGAGCCGCTCCGGTGAACGCAAACAACGCAACGAGCACACTGACAAATAGGCGCATCGTAGTCCTCCCTGTATGAAATCGAACGCCGTGTACCCCAAAGGCGGCGCATGTTTGCACGGTCCCGCAACGGGACAAAGACACGTTCCGCATCCGGAACGTGTCTTTGCGGCGCGAACGTCACTTGTTGAGGAAGTTGAGCGCGAGCCCCGCCACCGGCCAGTCCATGGCGACGAGGCGGCCCGTCGTCGACAGCGTGATATAGGCCGTTTTCAGATCCTTGCCGCCGAAGCAGATATTGGTGGTGATCACGTCGTCGGTGGGCGTGTGGACGATCTTCGAACCGTCCGGCGAAAAGGACGTGATGCCCGCATTGAATATCGTCGCGACGCAGACATTGCCGTCGCCATCGACCGCAAGCGAATCGAAGAAGTTGAGCCCCGCGGGCGAGCCGACAAAGCGCCCGGGCAGCGGCCCTTCCGGCGGCGCGACTTCTCCCGGCGCCACGATATCGAAGGCCCAGAGACGGCCCGGAATCGTGTCGGCGACATAGACCGTCTTCTCGTCCGGCGACAGGCCGACACCATTGGGCGACGTGATCGGAAAGACGACTTCCTTGATCGACGATCCGTCGGGCTTCGCGTAGTAGAGACCGCCGCGATCCTGCGTGCGGCCACGGCCCTTGCCGAGATCGGTGAACCAGAACCCGCCCGACTTGTCGAAGACGATGTCGTTCGGTCCGTTGAGCGGAATGCCGTTGCATTCGGTGTAGAGCTTCTCGACCTTGCCGGTCTTGAGGTCGACGCGTTCGATGCGGCCGCCCGAATAATCCTTCGCGATGTCGCCGGGGAAGAGAAGCCCGTCGCGGTCATGCCACTCGAAGCCGCCATTGTTGCAGATGTAGCAGGCGCCGTCGGGACCGATGGCCGCGCCGTTCGGACCGCCGCCCGGCTCCGCCACGATTTCCTTCTTGCCGTCGGGCGTGATCCGCGTGAGCGTGCCCCGCGCGATCTCGACCAGAATGATGCTGCCGTCCGGCATCGCGATCGGACCTTCGGGAAACTTCAACCCGTCGGCGATCAGTTTCATCTCCGCCATTTCTCTCTCCCTGTCTTGTGCCGCGTTCTTGTTGTCCCGCATTCTGTCAACGCGGCAGCGCCGCTGCAACGGCGCGGTCGAGATAAGCCGCTGCCTTGTCCGCCGCTTCGATACCCGTGAGATGCGCACCATGAACCGTCGAGTACCAGTCGGCGGAAACGGCCTCCCCCGCGAGGAAGAACCGTTCGCTGACGGGTTCCGCCAGCACCGCGCGCTCATGCGCATGACCGGGGGCGGCACAGGAATAGGCGCCGAGCGTATGCGGATCGGTCGTCCATGACGTCGCGGCAACGCCGGAAAGTTCATGGAAGATGTCGGACCCGAACATGTCGCCAAGCGCGGCGCGCGCGAAATCCTTCATCTCCTCTTCACCGCCGCGTTCGAGGTTGGCGGAAAGGTCGCCGCCGAGATAGGCAATGGCGAGGTCATGACCGAAGGGTCTTATCTGGAACGAACAGGCAGGCCGCGCCGCATCGCGTTCGTCCATGAAGCTCACATAACTCGTATCCGGCAAACCGAACACCTCGCGCCGGAAATGGAAGGCGACCTTGTTTGCGCTGCCCGTCGGCACACCTGCAAACGCGGACTGCAGGGCGGGCGGCATTTCCGGCGTGAAGCGGATCGCACCGGAGGCAAGCACATTCGTCGAGACGGTGACGATGAGACTGCGCGCCCGCGCGGTGCCGCGCGGCGTTTCGAGAAGGATATGTGTACCGCTCGTATCGATCGCCGAGACGGGGGTGGAGAGTTCGACCGGCAGACCGGCATAGCGCGCCGCCAGAAGTGCCCCGTAGCCCCGTTCAAGCGGCCAGTTTGCATCCGTATCGCGATAGGCGGCAAGATCTGCGGCCGAAATCTCGGACGGCGGCATGCCCGAGACGGCCGCGAAGATGTGATGCACCATGCGCGCCCAGCGGGACGAACTGTCCATGAGATCGAGAGCGGCGATGTCGCGGCCGGCCGCGCCCGCTTCGACGGCGCGCGCTGTCGCGTTTTCGAACGCGTCGCGATAGCCGCGCCAGTCCGCGCTCCCGCCCCAGTTCGAACCGAGATGGAAACGCCCGTCGAAGGGCCGCGGCCGGGCGAGATAGGGATGACCGAGCTCGTCCGCGATCTTCGTCAGCGGATTGACGTCCGCCGAATGGAGCCAGTGCGCGCCACGATCCCAGGCGACGCCGAAGGTCTCGGTATCCGTATGCGTGCGTCCGCCGATGCGCGGCTTTGCTTCCAGGAGATAACAGGAAAGGCCGAGTTCATAGACACGCCGCGCGGCGGCGAGCCCGGCCGCACCGGCACCGACGATCGCGACGTCGACCACGCCTGTCATTTCAGGCGCTCGGCATGAAACGCAAGATGGTCGCCGATGAAAGTCTGGATGAAGTAATAGGAGTGGTCATACCCCTCATGCCGGCGGAGCGTGAGCTTCTGCCGGTGCATCGCGCAGGCTTCCTCGAAGAGTTCGGGCTTCAACTGACCGTCGAGGAATGGGTCGCCGAGACCCTGATCGATCAGGATGTCGTCGAAGTGCCCGACGGCGCCGCCGCTCGCCATGAGCGCGGACGCATCATGCGCGGCCCAGGCCGAGCGGTCCTCGCCGAGATAGGCCGTGAACGCCTTTTCGCCCCACGGGCAGCGCGTGGGCGACACGATGGGGGCGAAGGCCGAGACGGAGCGGAAATGCTCCGGATATTTGAGCGCGAGCGTCAGCGCGCCATGCCCGCCCATCGAATGACCGGCGATCGACTGCCGCCTGCCGTCCACCGGGAAGTTGTCGCGCACCACAGACGCGAGATCGCGGACGACATAGGTCTCCATGTTGAAATGCGGCGTCCAGGGCGTCTCCGTCGCATCGATATAGAAGCCGGCGCCTTGGCCCAGATCGTAAGCCTCGTCATCCGCGACACCTTGTCCACGCGGGCTCGTATCCGGCGCGACGACGGCGAGGCCGAGCTTCGCCGCCATGCCGTATGCGCCTGCCTTGGTGGTGAAATTCTCTTCCGTGCAGGTAAGACCCGCAAGAAAGGTGACCGCCGGGAAGGGCCCCTTCCCTTCCGGCGCGAAGACCGAGAAACGCATCGGCGTGCCCGTCGCCGCCGCATCGTGGCGGCAGAGGCTGAGCGTGCCGCCGAAGCAGCGGTGCGAGGAGAGGACTTCGACAGACATCAGTAGACGACCACCGAGCGGATCGACTTGCCCTCATGCATGAGGTCGAAGCCCTTGTTGATGTCCTCGAGCGGCATGGTGTGGGTGATGAGATCGTCGATGTTGATCTTGCCGTCCATGTACCAGTCGACGATCTTCGGCACGTCGGTGCGCCCCCGCGCGCCGCCGAACGCCGTGCCCTTCCAGACGCGGCCGGTGACGAGCTGGAAGGGACGCGTCGAGATTTCCTGCCCCGCGCCCGCCACGCCGATGATGATGCTTTCGCCCCAGCCGCGATGGCAGCATTCGAGCGCCTGGCGCATCGTGTTCACATTGCCGATGCATTCGAAACTGTAGTCGGCGCCGCCGTCCGTGAGCTCGACGAGATGGCCGACGACATCGCCCTTGATCTCCTTCGGGTTCACGAAATGCGTCATGCCGAACTGCCGTGCGAGGCTTTCGCGCGCGGGATTGATGTCGACGCCGACGATCTTGTCCGCGCCCGCAATGCGCGCGCCCTGAATGACATTGAGGCCGATGCCGCCTAGGCCGAACACGACGACATTGGCGCCGGGTTCCACGCCCGCCGTGAAGATGACCGCGCCGACACCGGTCGTCACGCCGCAGCCGATGTAGCAGATCTTGTCGAACGGTGCGTCCTTGCGCACTTTGGCGAGCGCGATCTCGGGCAGCACCGTGTAGTTCGCGAAAGTCGAGCAGCCCATGTAGTGCAGCACGGGCTTGCCCTTCCAGGAGAACCGGCTGGTGCCGTCCGGCATCACGCCCTTGCCCTGCGTCGCGCGGATCGAGGTGCAGAGATTGGTCTTGTGGCTCGTGCAGCTTTTGCACTCGCGGCATTCGGGCGTGTAGAGCGGGATCACATGATCGCCGACCGCGAGCGATTTCACGCCCGGACCGACCTCGACCACAACGCCCGCGCCTTCATGACCAAGGATCGCCGGGAACGCGCCTTCGGGGTCTTCACCGGACAGCGTGAAGGCATCGGTGTGGCAGATACCGGTCGCCTTCATCTCGACCAGCACCTCGCCGGCCTTCGGCCCTTCGAGTTGCACCGTTTCGATCTCGAGCGGCTTGCCCGCCTCGAATGCCACCGCCGCGCGCACGTCCATCGCTGTCTCCGTTCGGGAAATCTCGTGAATTCAATGAGGGCGCATTGTGAGGCGGCAAGCCGCGAAACTCAATCGCGCCGTTCCATCAGCACGAAGGAATAGGGCGCGCTGTCCTTCTCGCCCGCTTCGTGGCGCTCGCGCGAAACCTCGCGCCACCGCGCGGCATCGAAAGCGGGGAAACTGACATCGCCCGCGGGCGCCGCGTGCACTTCCGTGATGTAGAGCCGCGTCGCATGATCGAACATTTCAGCATAAAGCTGCGCACCGCCGATCACGGCTATTTCGTCCACGCCGAGGCCCGCGGCCAGTTCCTTGCCGCGCGAGAGCGCCGCTTCCGCCGATGTGGCGACCTCCGCCCCTTCTGCGTGATAGGAAGGGTCGCGCGTAACCACGATATTGGGCCGGCCCGGAAGAGGCTTCCGCGGCAACGATTCCCACGTCTTGCGTCCCATGATGACGGGTTTGCCCATGGTTACGCGCTTGAAGAAGGCCATGTCGCCCGACAGCCGCCAGGGCAACCCGTTGTCGCGGCCGATGACGCCGTTCTCCGCGATGGCGACGACGAAGGAAACATGAAGCGTCACGCGAACCCCGTTTCGAAAGCGCCCGTTTCGCCTTGCGAGAAGCCCGGCGCACGCAGCATTTCAGGATCGAGCGGGCGCATGCTGACCAGAATGATGAACATGGAAAACGCCGCAAGAAGAAGCACAACCATCACCAGCGCGAAAAGCAGGAGACGACGGCGGAGCCGCATCGGACAGCCCCGTCACACGGCAACGGGCGCGGCGATGTGCGGATGCGCGTCGTAGCCTTCGAGCGTGAAATCGTCATAGGTGAAATCAAACAGGCTCTTCACATCCGGATTGATGCGCAATGTGGGCAGCGGCTTCGGATCGCGCGCAAGCTGCTTGTCGGCCTGTTCGAGATGATTGAGATAGAGATGCGCGTCGCCGAAGGTATGAATGAACTCGCCCGCTTCGAGCCCCGTCACCTGCGCCACCATCATGGTGAGCAACGCATAGGAGGCGATGTTGAAGGGCACGCCGAGGAAGATGTCGGCCGAGCGCTGGTAGAGCTGGCACGAAAGCTTGCCGTCGGCGACATAGAACTGGAACAGGCAGTGGCAGGGCGGCAGCGCCATCTTGTCGACATCGGCAACGTTCCAGGCCGAGACGATGAGCCGGCGCGAGTCCGGATTCTTCTGGATCTGGTCGAGAAGATTCTTGATCTGGTCGATCTTCTCGCCGTCGGGCGTCGGCCATGAACGCCACTGGTGCCCGTAGACGGGGCCGAGTTCGCCGTTCTCGTCGGCCCATTCGTCCCAGATGCTGACGCCGTTGGCCTTCAGGTAGCGCGTATTGGTGTCGCCCGAGAGGAACCAGAGCAACTCGTGGATGATCGATTTCGTATGCAGCTTCTTCGTGGTGACGAGCGGAAAGCCCTCAGCCAGGTCGAAGCGCATCTGGTGGCCGAATATGCTGCGTGTGCCCGTACCCGTGCGGTCGGTCTTGGTCACGCCCGTGTCGCGCGCAAGGCGCATGAGGTCGAGATACTGCTGCATCGGCGGTTCCTGAGATTCGGTTTCCCAGTGTAGCGCGGGGAGCCCCTGCCCCGCCACCTCGGCCCCGGCCGGCGCCGCTCTTGTCCACAATATATGTGAGGCAATTACGGAAAGGCTGGCCGGACGGGCTCTGCCCCGCCAGAATGCGGCCCAAACCGGGAGGGAACCCATGAAGCGTATTTTCATCGGCATCGGCGGCGCCGTTCTGATCCTGCTGATCGCGGGCCTCGCCCTGCTGCCGGGCGTGCTGGAAGGCCAGATCAACCGGATCGTGGATGGCGGCCCCATCGAAATCCCGGACGACGCCCGCGCACAGCATGGTGAACTCGCCGTGGTGGACCTCCATGCCGACACGCTGCTCTGGGCGCGCGACCCGCTGGAGCGGGCGGACAGGGGCCATGTCGACCTGCCTCGCCTCGTGGACGGCAATGTGACCTTGCAGGTCTTCTCCGTGGTGACCAAGGTACCGCGCGACCAGCGCTATACCGGCACCAGCGGCGACAGCGACGTCATCACCCTGCTCGCAATGGTGCAGCGCTGGCCGGCCCGCACCTGGGACAGCCTCTTCGAGCGCGCGCTCTACCAGGCGGAGAAACTGCATCGCGCGGAAGAAGCAGCGCCCGGCGAATTGACGATCGTGCGCAATGCCGCCGACATCGACCGGCTGATCGAGGCGCGCGGCGATGGAAACCGTCCGGTCGGCGGGCTTCTTGCGACCGAGGGCTCGCATCCGCTGGAAGGCCGGCTTGAAAACGTCGAAAAGCTTTATGCCGCGGGATACCGGATGATGGGGCTCACGCATTTCTTCGATAACGAACTCGGCGGCTCGCTGCACGGGCTCTCGGGCGAGGGACTGACGGATTTCGGACGCGAAGCGGTGCGCGAAATGGAGCGGCTCAACATCATCGTCGATCTCGCCCATGCCTCCCCCGCCGTCGTCCGCGACACGCTCGACATCGCCACCCGGCCCGTCGTCGTCTCGCATACCGGCATCCGCGGTGCCTGCGACAGCCCCCGCAACCTCGAGGACGCCTTGATGAAACGGATCGCCGATGCGGGCGGACTTGTCGGCATCGGTTACTGGAAGGGCGCCGTCTGCGATCCTGCGCCTGCCGAGATCGTGAAATCGATCCGTTACGCCATCGACTTTCTCGGCGTCGACCATGTCGCGCTCGGCTCCGACTATGACGGCGCCGTGCCCGTCGCTTTCGACACGTCGCAACTCGCCATACTGACGTCGGAAATGCAGAAAGCGGGTTTCACGGACGAGGAAATCGCCAAGGTCATGGGCGGCAATGCAATCCGCTTCTTCCGCGAGCAGTTGCCGCAGGGGTAAGCCCCGCCGAATACACTTCAAATAAGGAAATTACGCCCTATATTAGGAGTGCCGGCGGTTTTCCGTCCGGCTATGGCGATAAACGGACTGTGAAATAAGCCATTCGGACCCGGGGGCAGTACCCGGCGCCTCCACCATTTTCCCCTGTCGCGGCAGGGACCTTGGGGGCGAACCAGGATCGACGAGGGTGTAAAGACAGTCTTTTTGCCCGGCATGGTACCCGCCGTTATCGGGCCGTTTTATAGTTGCCAACGACAACTATGCTGAGGCACGTCTCGCCGCCTAAGCGGTGCGACAACCTCGATCTAAGCCCTTGCCCTTAGCCGGGTAAGGCGGGGTTCGGGGGCACCTGGCAACAGAAGCCCCCACTTTCATTCAGCGTCGTCCATCGCAAGAGCGGTGTCGCCCGCGCCACATGGACGAGAATCCGGTGGAGGGAACCCACGGATTGCCGCGTTCGTCTGGATTTCGCAGCCAAACGCTGATTGAATCGTTCTTACGGAAGCAAATGCGACTCAACGTCTCACGGAGCGACAATTGGCCGATGACCTGATGCGATACGACGTGCTGGCGCAGGACGCCTTGCGAGGTGTCGTGCGGCGCGCGCTGAAGATTGCGCGGGACGACGGTCTGCCCGGCGAACATCACTTCTATATTTCCTTCCGCACCGATGCCCCTGGCGTCGACATTTCCGAGAAACTGCAATCGCAGTATCCCGAGGAAATGACCATCGTGCTGCAGCATCAGTTCTGGAATCTCGAAGTGAACGACGAGCGTTTCTCGGTCGACCTCACCTTCAACAAGATTCCCGAACGTCTTGTCGTCCCCTTCTCGGCCGTGCAGGGCTTCTTCGATCCGAGCGTGCAGTTCGGTCTGCAATTCCAGGTCGAGGGCGTGAGCGCCGGCACCAACATAGCCGAAGAGCGGGCGGTCGAAGCCTCGAACCCCGAAGAGCCTGCGGCCGATACCTCCGGCGAAGTCGTGAGCCTCGACGCGTTCCGGAAGAAGTAACTTTCTCTTCGCGAAAAAACTTATCCCCCTCTGCTTGAGCGCCCCCATTTTTGTGGGACCGGTTCTCACCGGAGGGGCGCATCCGGAGCGTCCGGTGCGGGAGAGCCGGGCGGTGCCTGCGCC